>JGI994J12354_10002523_pt1 | contig 17742 bp, 12 predicted proteins | sample IntmicLarv3ML3BL_FD_12354 | JGI IMG/M metagenome (IMG submission 12354) | reverse complement strand
GACGGCGGCGCCTCCCGCAAGCCATCCCAGGCCTGTGATATATCCGCTGTCAACGGCGGAACTATCGCTCATATGCAGGGCAATTTCCCTGATGATATAATAAATTGCGATAAACGGTACAAAGGAAACCGCGCTGCTGAGCACGGAGAGAACCCCGGAGGAAATGACCAGCGCTTTTTTGGTAAAGGCCAGCTCCCACATTCTCGACATCCCCGATTTCTGTTTTTTTTCGGTTTTCATAAAAGACCACTCCCTTCATAGTATAGTGCGCCTCAGCCGGGAGATGAACTCATCTCCCGGCTGAGGCGCTTTTTTATCCGGCAATTTTCGCCCCGAAATCTCTACATTCCTGTCCCTTTGGCTCTTCGTTTACAATCAGGCTTTCGGCGACAAGGATCGCCCCTGCGTTTTTCATGCGTTCGTCCCAATCGCGCATCCACTGGCCGTCGCCCCAGCCGTAGGAACCGAACAAGGCAACCTTTTTACCGCTGATACTGCCTTCAATGGAAGCCATAAACGGTTCAAATTCACCTTCCTCCAAGACCTCATCGCCCATAGACGGGCAGCCGAGAAGCAAAACATCGCAGCTGACGTCGTCCAGAGAAGCCTCAGAAACATTTTTGAGCATAACGCTTGCTCCGGCGCTTTCGGCTCCCACTTTGATGAGATTCGCCATTGCCTCGGTGTTGCCTGTACCGCTCCAGTAGATTACGTTGATTTTCATATTGATTGACTCCTTTATATGAATTTTTTCACACTGCTTTCAGCAGATTTGCCGCGATATGTATGGGCGGAAGTGTTTGCAATATATCAAGCGCATCGCTCTGTGCTTCGTCAATTTTCGCCCATATTTCCTTTGCCTTTCCGACGTTCTCATATACCTTCCAATGTCGGCAGCAAGCGCAATTTTGGCCTTTGTTTTCGATATATGCTTTTACGTCGCCCGGCGGATAGCCAAGAAAAAGTCCGACCTCATGAGGGAAATCACTGCCGGAAAGGCGATCAGAAAGATGCGCGATAAACAAATCCACACTGCCGGCCGCTTCGTAGCCAAACTCCTTCAAAATATCAAGCGACCGCTCATTCCGGATCGCCGCGTCCAACGCACTGCGGTCATAGATCAGAAATAGTGAAGAAGCGTTTTTGCTTCTCAGCTCCGACATATGAAGACCGCTTGCCTTACACATGGCTTTTTCGCGATTTTTCCACATGCCCACACATTCTGACTTAACCGTAATCAGCACGGCGGGCTTTACATTGCGAAGCACCGGGGAAGCATGATACAAAAACAGAGATTCTATGTGTTGCCGGCAACGATTCCTGTGTAGCATGGATATAAACATGGTTTGTTTTTTTGTTCTCGCTTTCAAATAGTCACCCCACCTCTCGAGTTAGCCTAAGCTAACTGTTGCCTTAAAATAAAACACTGATCTTTCGGCAGTGTTTTATTGAGAACGGTTCAGTTGTTATTGAACTTTTGCAACAAGTTAGCCTAAGCTAACTTGTTATATTGTAGCAAGGTCGAAAATATTTGTCAAGTGGTTTTTGAGGTTTTGCTTATCCAATAAACAAAAATATAGTATTTTTTATTGCTATGACATTGTCCCTCTTTAAATCTACTAAGCGTCTCATACAGTTCATATGAACTATAACTGTTCATGAAAATATCCAGTTCGTTGAGGTGGATATTAGCTATCATGCCTTTTTACCGCCTATCTCTTCGATAAAACGATATGAATCTCTCTAAATTCTAACTCCCCCTCATGGCTTCCAGCGGACTCATTTTCGTTGCCCTTACCGCTGGATAAATTCCCGACAAAACGCCGATGGTTACCGAAACAGCGAGCGCAGAAAGCAGAAGCCACAGAGGGATAATCAGATGTATTCCCTGCGCAAAATACATGCCAAAAACGGTTGATTCCCCGCCGTTATTACTTAAAATCAATGAAAACAAAAGACTTAAAACACAGCCCATGATGCCGCCACCCAGCCCAATTAAGGCTGATTCTACTAAAAAAACCCCGCGTATTCGGGAAATCGAAAGCCCAATGACCTTCATAACACCGATTTGTGCTTTTCTCTCAAGAATGCTTGTCAGCATGGTATTGGCAATCCCGATCGCAGATACAAGCAGTGAAACAAACGCGATCAGGCTGAGTTGTCCCTGTTGTCGGTTCTGTTCGGCTTTGATTGTATCAATCGTATCCACAGGGCTGTACGCGTCAAAACCCATTTCTCGAATTTGCTGCAAAATACTCGTCACATGCTCCATGTCGTTCGCGACGACCAAAGCGCTTCCAAAACGGTTCATTTCCAATCCAAGCTCCTTTGAAAGCTTCCTATTCTCCCGAATCATTTTTTTTGCTGCTGATAAATTCATATAGGATTGATAATTAAAATCACTCGTTTCGGTTCCCTGTATGATCCCGCATATTCTGCCCTTGTATTTTCTGGACACGGGAGATTTCGTTTCGCTTTCTGATTCCATCAAGGCCCCATCATCGCCAGGCGCACTCCCATTTCCCATTGTTATGGACATCACCTGCCGGAGCCAGTCTAACGGCGGCGCTGTTTGAACATCTTCCCGAATATCTTCTCCCTCTTTGCGGAAGGATTTCAGGATTTCAGTTCCGACAACAATTTCCGGCGAAGATTCCGAAGTGAAGATGCCCCCTGACTGATATTGCAAACGATTGATCATAGACGCCTCTACCGCCGTGATATAAAGATTTGCCTGGTATGCACCCGCTGTAATCTGCAGGGGCATATTGAGAACGCCCGACGCATTTTCGACCCCATCCATTCCTTTAAACATCTCAATCGTTTGCTGATCGATTGCGCGATTTCCATTTTCTGCCGGATTGACCTGGATTTCTGTGAGGTTCATGTTTTGCACAAAAAGCATATTGAACTGCTCCTCGTTGGTAAGCCCAAGCGACACCATAATCACAATGCAGACCGTTCCGATCATGACCCCCACCACAGTGAGAGCCGCGCGGCTTTTTCTTCTCCATAGCCCCATGAACGCCAACCGCAGCACATCAATCATCAACATCGTCCATCATCCTGCTCATTTCGTTTTTTTTGCGTTTTAAAATGATTATGATTCCCCCGACCAGAAGCATAGCTCCCAAAAGAACAATGACGCCCCACCATTGGAAATTCATCGGATTTACCTCCGGTGCGGCGGAAACATCGCTTTGAGGTACATATGGTTCCTGAATCTCGGTGGATGCCTGAATTTCCTTGCGATACGTCTCTCCAAATTCATCTTCATAGGTTATGATGATTTTCCCGGCGGTCATTCCGTACAACTCGTCCGGCGCGCTGTTTGGTGATATCTCTTGATCGTCAACCATATCTTTTGTTCCCACAAACAAAGAGAATTCCGCATTTTTCCCCTCGCCGCTTTCCATATTCCCCAAGAAAACACTTTCCTCCGGTATCAATCCCGGGACATCCAGCTTGCACATCACATTGCTTACTTTCCCTTTTCCCATGTTGAAAACGCCGAGGGAAACCAGCACGGTGTCACCGGCATTCATCGTTTTGGGGATATTCAATGTATCCGTCTCCAAATGAACCTGCTGTTTAAGCTCGAGAACGATTTCAAAGCTTGCTGTGATCTCAGCGGCGTTTTTATCCTCATATTCAACCTCCAGAGAAAGCTTTTGCGGCTCCGGCTTCGCGTCGGGACGCACTTTCATCGAAAAGAGGAGGGTTTTGTGTCCGTTTTTCCCGATAGAAGAGATATATTGTACGCCGTCCTTTTCGGAGGGAATTACGTCATTGCTCTGTGTTTTTATCGAAGCCTTTATATTGTATACAGTCTGCTTCAAGCTGGTGTTATGCAGATCAATTTCAATCGTAAACGGTTTTCCCGCTTCAACCGGGCTGGGAGAAATTATGTAGTCGTCAAGAATTAGTTTTGGCTTTGACTGCGGTTTATCTGTACCAACAGAAAGCGGCTTTTCCTCATCCTTCTGAGGTTCCGAAGATCCTCCTGCACCGTCTGGGATAGACACATAGACAGTGAATTTTTGCTCTTTATGGATACCCTCCGCCTCATAATTCACGTGAAAAACAAGTGGATATTTCCCCGGGCTTCGGTCAGGGGAAAGCGGGAAGGAGAACGTTACCAGGTAGGCGGATTGTTCCTTTCCGTTTACAAGTGTGTGTTTTTTTAGCGTGATGGTTTTTTGCATATTTACAGCCTCAAAGGGGGATTTTTCTCCCTCTCCGAAATCGGGCGTAACAATGATTTCATTTCTTTTTATGGTTCCGGAAGAAATCAAGGGCAGAACGACAACCGCTTTTCCGTTTACAATGCTGGGCGTGTAGCCAGCTTTATATGTTTTATTCATGTTTTCATATTGATGGTCGCTGTCAATCCTAAGCGTTGCTTCTTCGGCTTTGGACGATGTTTCACTGGAGCTTGACAACGCACTGGCCGGTTCAAAGGTAAGCGAACTCCCCTGCGCCGACACCGAAAAGGACGAAAACAGGAGACAGCACATAAACAGTAAAATCCCGATGCCTATTTTTTTGTGTTTCATAGTAAATTTTCCTCCTTAATGCTACTCCGTCATGAAAATATGCTTAAAAGAATTGAGTGAATTTTTTCTCCTGCAAGGCGGAGGACGCTGGCGGGCTAACGCCCGCCGAGGACAACAACGCCGCAGGTGGGAAAATTCGCCGATTCTTTGCCTTCTTTTTATGACGGAGTAGTATTTTTCTCCGCCACCAGACCGTCTGAAATACAAATGATTCGATCCGCCAGCCTGGCCTTCTCCAAATCGTGCGTTACCAAAATCAAGGTGGAATGATCCCTTTTTGCCACCCGACATAGAAGCTCCATAATGTGCTGACCGCTTTTTGAATCGAGATTCCCTGTCGGCTCATCCGCAAATATGATTTTTGGTTTTGAAATGACCGCGCGGGCGATGGCAACGCGCTGCTGCTGTCCTCCGGAAAGCTCATGGGGCTTATGTGTCATGTGTTTTGACAACCCCAGCTCTTCTAAAAGTTTTTTTGCTTCCTTTTGGCGCTTTGGCAATGAAATGCCCCGGCAGTTCAAAGGTAACACAGCATTTTCCAAGGCGCTCATTTCCGGAAACAGATGAAAGGTTTGAAAGATAAAGCCAATGTTATGTAAGCGAAACCTCGTAAGTTCCTTTTCGCTCATTTGGTGAATGGGCTTTTCTTTTAGGAACACTTTCCCCGCCGAAGGTCTCTCCAGCCCCGCGAGAAGGGAAAGCAACGTAGATTTCCCACTTCCGGAGGTTCCCACGATGGCAACAAACTCCCCGGGATTTACACAAACATTTACGTTTCGCAGTGCGTTGACCCTGGATAACCTCGTCTTATAAATCTTTGAGAGATTTTTTGTGCGAATGATCGGCTCCATCGCGTCACCCCCGTATCATTGTCATGACGCCCGCGTCCATCTCACAGACGGTATCGCAAAGCTCATCAATGTCCATCTGATTATGGCTTGCCAACAAAATAGTTTTGCCGCCGTCCCGCAGCCCCTTCAGCAAATCACGCATTTGCCGAACCCCTTGTTTGTCCAGACCGTTAAAAGGCTCATCCAGAATCAGCGTATCGGGATTTTCCATGATTGCCTGCGCAATGCCCAAACGCTGACGCATACCAAGCGAATATTTGCCGACAGTTTTTTTCATGAAAGGATCAAGCCCCACTTTTTTGATCGTTTTTTCTATCTCTTTTCGGCCTATTTTCCGGTTTAAGCTCGCCAGAATTTCGAGATTTTTTCTCCCGCTGTACTGCGGAAGAAAACCGGGGGTTTCAATGATAACGCCCACATCCTCCGGAAAATCCATATCTTTACCAACCTGCTCATAGTCAACGTATATTTTCCCTTTGTCCGGAATCAAAAAACCACAGATGCATTTAAAAAGAACTGTCTTTCCGCTTCCGTTGTTTCCAATGATGCCGTGAATTTTTCCCTCTTCAAATTCACGGTTTACGTCCGCCAGAACCGTCTCTTTAAGAAAACTTTTATATACGTGCTGTACGCTGATTGCAATATCTGCCATCAATAATCACCCCCTGTGAAATGGAAGTTATACTTTCGAATTCCCAAAAGCGCCGCCACAAACAAAAGAACAATCAGTAAGATGAAAATCAAGTATGTCATCCACAAGCGCGGAAGCAGATCATATCCGAAGTTGTGCATATGGTAGGTGGCGTGTTGCAGCGGCGAAAGCCAGGCTGCCCACAGATTGGCAATATACAAGCCTTGAGGAGGCAAGTTAAGGAAAGTCTGAAAAAGCGCCGGATTGAGCAAAACTCCGTAGATGCTAAAAGCAAAGACGCTGACAACACCCCATAACTGTCCTTTATATAGGTTCATCACCAGCATGATAAAAACCATGAGCAGTGTATAAAGCAGCATCAGAATAAAAATAGTAAGCATCGCCTCGTACGGCAGACTCAGCTCCAGCGTCTTGACAAGCGCGGGCAGCGCGACCTCTTGTCCCGCCCCTGAAAATCCCAGGATGGCCGCGGTTTCACTCCATTGATTGCCGATGAAAGAATTTCCCATGCAGACAATCGCGGTGGAAAGCAGCACAAACACCAGGTATAAAAAAGTCGCGAGAACAATATAGAGCGCTTGTCCCAGAAGCCATAAGGAACGCTTTGTTCTCATCAAATAAAAGGGCGTTCCGGCACCTAAAAAGGGCATATCCGCAAACAAAAGGATCAGGAGAAGCGAGGTAAGCAGGATGGAATTGCTGTCGCCAAATGTCCAAACAAAGGCTTCTACCAGCTGCATACTGGTTTCCTGCTGTGCCGCAAACCGCACCGCCTTGTCGGACAACAAAAAACAGAGAATAAAAGCCAGACAAGCGGTGATGATCACACGGGGATTTTTCCGCCAACCGCGAAAATTATAGAGCGCGGTTTTCCAGACCTGGTATAGATTATTCATTACGAAGCCTCCTTCGGCATACGCCGCTGAACGCCATCGCGGCGAGAAGGATCAATTCCAAAAGAAAGAGGAGGATACCATAGTGTCCGCCGGGCCATTCCTGCTGTGGTACAAGCCACTCCTGAGGATGAATGATTTTGACTTCGGGCAGGTAGCGTTCTGAGAGGATAATCAGAACGTAATACAGGATAAAAGGTGAGGCGTAGGCCATATAGCGGCTTCCGGTTCCTGTTGCGAGGGTCAACCCCACCAGAGACCAAAAAGCGCCGCAAAAGAAAAACAAAACGCCTTTTCCAATGACAATTTCCAGAAATTGCGCGTTGCCCCCGAAGGTCTCTATAGCCCCACTTTTTAATAGCATTTCCGATAGAGGTTCGGATACGACAGAGGAACTCTCCATGGGGGAAAAAACAAGCGCGAAAATGAGATAGCATAGGAAGATACCCAGCCAAAGGGATAACCCGCCGGACAATCCCGCCGCTACAGTTTTCGCCCGTACATATTCTTTTTTTCCGCAGCGTCTCAGGTAGTGACGGATATATCCGCTCCCAAAATCGTCAATGACCGATGAAGTATAAGGAAGGGCGCAAATAATGGGTACGCACAGCAAAACGCTGTCACTTTGCATTGCCTGAGACACGATTTGCATATGAAAACCAGAGGGAAGCATACCTTGTCCGCCCACTGCGGAAAGTATATCCTGAAAGGAGCCGATCAGCATGGCCGCGAACATACCCATTACACCGATAAAAAAGTTTTTGCTGGACAGAGAACGCCTTAGATCGGTCCTTATCGCATACTTTTTCTCCTTCATTTTTAAATCCTCCGCTATTTTTGGCAACAAGAAAGCAGGCATGGCATGATCCATGCCTGCTCTTTTACAGATGAACAGATGATGTTTCGTATTAGTATCCTATGCTTCGGTCAATAATGCTGCCATCAATGGCGTTGATTGTCAGGTAGCTGTGGCGGTAAATATCTTCCGTAAATTCCTCGTCCGGATACTTCTCATGTGATTCCCCGAAGAAATCCCATACCGGAACGACGATGTATTCATTCGGATTGTCCTTTAACGCAATCCGGCACATTCCCAATTTGACCGTCGATATTTTAAGATTTCGGTTAAGCAAACCTGGCGAATTATTCCAAGCACCCGTTATTTTAATTTGTCTCTCAAAAATACGCTGAATCTCATCAAAAGGCAGCAATTGCGCGTTGTCCGTGACTGTTTCGATGACCTGTGTCGGCGATTCCCAAGAGAATTCGACAAATCCGGAATCTCCAATGCAAATCTTAATGTATTCCGGCTCCCAGAATTCAAAATGTTCAAGAGTTTGTGTTCCTGTTTCAAAAAAGGCATTGTTTGTGTAGGTAACGGGAACACCATTTGCGCAGCGGGTATAATAAAACGCATAAAACTCTTTTTCCGGTCTGTATGGGTATATCCATGTTTGTATTCCACCCGTGTCCAGCATAAATTCATCAAACCCGAGTTTTTGCATTGCATCGTTTGCCATGCTTTCCGCTTGCTCGTAAGAAAGGGACAGTTTAGCGCTTTTATTCTTTCCCTCTACGATTCCGTCTTTCGGTGAAAATTCACTAAAATTTTCAAATCGAATATAACTGAATCTCAGAGACTCATATTTATAAGCGCTCAAAAAAGCAGGCGTTTCTCCTCCTAAATCAGCTTGTATCGTAACTCTTCGGTCATCATTGTACGCCTGGGGCGGGCTATGTTTCGTCTGCCCGTCCTCACTGATCCAATAATCCGCTTCGGTATATTGTTTTACCTCGGACTTATCCTTAAAATGACCGTTGCTTTCTTTAAGATTCACAACTTCCGGTGCTGTTTTGTATTCTTCCTTCAGACGATCAATATTCCCTTGCTTTTCGGCCAGCGCTGCTTGGTAAGACTCTTCACCATTACTTTCTCGCAGCTCGTTAAAGTCGGAATTCGGATCATTTATACTGCGCTGGATTTCCAATATTTCCCGCTGAATTTCCTCTTTGGTCTTGATTTCATCAGGATTCGCTTCATAAAGTGTCTTACCTTTCATGAAATACTGGGTAAAACGCTCTACGTCCTCATTCATAATTTCGTCCGGTTTCACTTTTATAATTGGAAAATTTTCCGCGTCTGGCAACACAATTTGCGCATCAATATCCACGGTTCCTTTTGCGATATCGAAGGATGCTTCCCATTTTTCGGGGATGGAATTCAAATCATTTTTAACTTCCTTTTTATTTTCATACTCTTTCAGGTATTCCTGACCTTTTCCAATGACAGTATCGGATTTCGGCGTCGGCTTACACGCGGTTGTGAAGCAACCGATGAGCAGAACAGCCGTTAACACCAACGCAAAAGATTTTACTGTTTTTTTGCTTTTCTGTTTCATGAATATCCCTCGAATTCTTTTTTCTGCCGTTTTTTTACCGTTTCCAAGCGCCATACCCAAAAGGAGCTGGGGTTTTCGTTGTTTGGAGAAAATGGATAGAAGGGTTTCGGCGTAATCGTATCGTTGCTTCGCTCCAAGATGCTTCACGACCATCGCGTCGCAGGCGGTTTCCATATCCTCGCGGATCATTTTATAGGCTATCCACACAATCGGATTGAACCAATAAACCGCAAGCAGAGCCATCATTAGAATGCAGACAAGCGAATCTTTTCGTTTGACATGCATAAGCTCGTGCCGTATCGCCATTTTAACCTGTTCTTCCTCCATCGTGGCTACCATTTCAGAGGGCATTAATATTGTGGAGGGAAAGAGAAGCGCAGGACCAGACATCTCTTTTTGGCAGATAATTTTTATATTTTTACGGATGCCAAGCTCTTCCCTACATTCCGCAAGAAGCAGTTTGAGCATGGCCGGAGGAAAAACAAAATTCACTTTTATATTTCGCTTCAGGCGTTTGTACGACATGATAAAATAGGTGATGACTGCCAAAGCGCCGGCAAGCCAGACCAATAAAACGATATCCTGAATGGTTAGAACTTTCAGAATTTTCTTTGCCGGTGGTGAAAATTCCTGTGCTACCGTTGGATTTTTTCCTTGCATAGTAATATTTTTATCGGATGATAGCTCCGGCTGATTATTTTTCGCGCGAAGGGCTTCCTGCCCATTTCCCGCGGCCTCTATTTCTGTTTTTTGAACTTCACTCCACTGTATTTCCGGCTCTGAAAACTGAATCAATCGAAACCCGCTCTCCACAGTAAACGGGAGCATCAAGCGCAAAATCAGAAGTGCCCACAGGCCAAAATGAAACGCAGGGGACAGCTTGTTTTTACAGATGCGCTTAAAAAGAACAAGGACAATGAAAATGATGATGGCGTATATACTGATTTCAATCAAGGTGTTGAGAATAGTCATATCATTTGTCCTCCTGCTCCGGTTCGAAGCTGTCTGACAAGCGGTCAATGAGTGTTTTCAGATCGTCGGCATTTTCTGGATCAAGCCCGCTTTCCTTGAGCATATAAGCCATGAATAGCATCGCGTTGTCGCGGGACATTTTTGAATGAATGTGACGACTTTCATTCCGGATACACTCTTCTCGTGAAACCAAAGGGAAATAGTGGAAAGAACGGCTTCCTCTGATTTGTTTGCTTCCGATGAAACCTTTTTTGCACAAGCGGCCAACGTATGTACCATAGGTTCTACTGTCCCACGTCAAATTGTCGCCCACCGCTTCGACAATCTCTGAAAGCACCAGGGGGTTGTTTGCCCACAATGCTTCCATAATGTACCATTCGGACATAGATAAAATCTCTTTCAATATTAAACACCTCGCCCTATAGATTACAGATGAAATTCTTTCACTTACTATTGTAAGCGTAAATATTTATTTGTCAAGTGTTTTTTCGGTTTAGCTTCCTTCACCCAAAATCGGACGAAGGAAGCTAACCGATATCCGGATTTTCTTGGTCGTGTCCGATTTTTTGTTTTTGTTGACAGTAATGCAAATATTACGGTTTATGTCTCGTTTGACAATGACCCAACCGCAAGGGCATAGAGAACGTTAGAAAAGAGTTTTGAACGGACACTAGGAAAGACACAAAAAGAAGGGCTGTATCTCCTGAAAAGAGATACAGCCCTTCGATTGTACAATTGCGGTTAGTTCAGGATAAATTCATCCGTCATCGGAACAAAGCCGTCGTTCAGAATCATGGCCTTATAGGTGGTTGCACCGGAAAGCCCGGCAATCCCGTCGAACGAATACTCCGTCGTTCCCGCTCTGTAGGGCAGCACGGCAATTTTAATCAGCGCGCCCTTGGCGTTGTAAGCACCCAAAAGGATGTTCGCCGAAACAGCCGAACCGGTAACGATCGGATCAATCACTACCTTGGCGGAATCGTCGTCCACAACGATGTTGTTGATCGCCCAGCCGTCCACGATCGGGTCGGTCAGCGTAACCTCGTCAATGTGGAAGGGGGTGTCCTCAGCGGAGATCGAGACCAACAGTTTTACCGACGTAAACGTCGCGGTGGGCGGATTATAAATGAAGCGGCCCTGTACCTGTTTCCAGTCGATATTGTTGATGTTCTTCCTTGTCGCTACGACCTGAGAGGCAACCAGATCGGTTCCATTATAGAACTGGAGGCTGATTGTCGCGTCGCCGCCGTCTACATAACCCGACTCATACGCGGTCGTTTTGTTGTAGGCGATTTTGAACGCCGGGATAACATAGGCGTTTACCACATAGGCCTTGCCCGCTACCGGCAGCGCCTTCAGATCGCCTTCCGCGCCGACGCCGACGCCGCTGGCGGAGGATCTAAGAGACCTAGAGCGGTAGTAAAGGTTGTTGACGTTGGTCAGCGTTGAACCCTTACCCGTCCAGTTGTTGAGGTTGTTGGTGTTGAAGGTTCCGTTGGTTACGAGATCGCTCGCGTCCGCAACCGCCGTCGAATCGAAGTTGAAGCGCTCCAGATAGACCTTGCCCTCGCCCTTGTAGACAACACAGAAGTCCCTAAAGGAATAGGCGCCCAGGTCACCGGTATCGATCCGGGAATAGTAGGTGGTCATGGCGTCCGCCGAGGTGATGTTGAATACGCCCACAACTTTTCCGTACTGGTTGCCGATACGAACCTCCAATTTTCCGTTCGCGCTTCCCTTGGCATAGGCGGACATGCGCAGCTGGCGGATGGTGGAGTTGGCCTGTCCGGTACCGTCGGCGAAGTTGAAGTTGTTGAAGCGGAGATATCCGTTCTTCTCCAGCTCAAAGCCCTCGCCCACAGCGGTCGCGCCGGCTTTTCCGTCGTTGTTCTCGACCTGGATGGCCGTGAACACATCGCGGTAGTTCATGCTCGGCAGGTTGTCCGCGCCCTTGTCGTTGACAAAGGTCGTCATGGACATGGCCGGCAGTGTGACGGTGAATTCACCGCCTGTGGCCGTGACCGCGGGCAGCATTCTCATGTTCTCGTAGTTTGAGGTACGATAAGGCACGATTTTATTGACGCTGCTGCCGTCGAGCTTAATTGTGATTGTCTTCGCTTCGCTGTTCTCATTCAGCGCCACGATGGAGAAATCTTTTCCGTCCGCGCTCTTATACGCGGTGACATTTGCGCCCGCAAACGGGACTCTGTCCGCGCCGATGCGGATGTCGCCCGGATTGATGAAGCGCGAGAACTGCGCGGTCGTATAGAAACGTTTGTAGATACGGTACAGGCCCGTCGGGGACGGCAGGGAACTATAAGCGGAACCGGCGTTGAGTACGTTGATCCAACGGGAGGTATCACTGGTGATACCGGCCGGGGAGGTGCCGTTCCACAGGATGTAGGAGGAGAAGCCGGGGTTGCTCGCGAACTGGTTGGACATACGTCTGGCCCAGAAAAGGCCGTTGACCATGCTGTAATTGTCCGCTGTGCCCTGTGCATTGTAGGACGAGAACTGTTGGCCGATCTCCGTCATCCAGATTTCGGGATAGGCATACATAAACGCGGGGTAAGCCGGGTCAGCGTCGCTGGCCGTTCTCGGCTCATACAGGAACTGGTCGTTCTCATACATATGAGAGGTAAAGACCGAAACCAAATTCTGAATTTCAGGTTTGGCCATCATGCCGCCGAAGCCGGGCATATCCGGCGTTCCCAGATCAACCGCGCTGGTGGAGCGGTCAATACGTGTGCCTTCCGGCGCGGCGACGCCCATGATCGGGGCCTTCGCGTTCTTTCCGGTTCCCGCGCCTGACGGTGTGCTGCTGAATTTTCCGTCGGCAATATACTTCGCGATGGTCGGTTTCAAATAGTCGAGAAGGAATCTTTCGTAATCATCGCCGCGGATGACATGTGAGCAGTAGCCGTGGTCAATTTCCGATTCATTGGAGGGACATACGGCGCTGATCGGGATACCGTACCAGGCGTACATGCCCCAGGCATATTCGCAGAGATAGGTGGCATAATCGGCAAAATACGCTTCGTCCAGCAGCGGATAGGTTGTTTTCGGGCTGCCGTTCGGATTGTCAGGGGTATCGTTGCGCACGCCGAGGTTTGTTTTCATCCAGTAAGGAGGACTCCAGGAAGCGCCGTAAACTCTGAGATTCGGGTTGATCTTCATCGCTTCTTTGATGTACCAAATTTGGTTGATGTCCCACTTGTCCTTCTTCGATTCCCAATCGGGCTGGTTCCAAACGATGTTTTCTACGCCCGGCTCCGGCCAAACGGTATCATTGGGTCCGTCATAATAACGGTTGCCCCACTCATACTTCTCGCCGGTTGCGGGGTTGATGTCGGGGGCAGTGACGCCGCCGTTGCCGATGATGGCACGGAAGACGTTCAGCTTCGCGCCGCTCTCCGCGCCGATCGCGACATTCACAGCCCACAGGGCCGGGTTCTGCGAATCCGGAACGCCGGCTTCCTTAAACTTCTTATAAATCTGAAGGTAGGCGGAGCCTCTGTTGAACGCCATGGAATTGCCCAGCCCGGACATGGTTTGGTATTCGTCGTCAAAATCGACCGTTACTTTATTGGTATAGGTCGGATTGGCGTCGACCCAGACGTCATAAAGATGGACGCCTTCGTACTTGACTGCCACATAGTCCGCGGTGGGTGTACGGAATTTCAGTTCCAGCACACGCGCCGGTGTGGTGGACCATCCGGCAAAGACTTTTCCGGGGTTGATGGTGTCGGCCGGGATGTTCGCCACATTGACGTTTCTTGCGGTCGTACCGACCTCAGGATTCGGGCCGGGGCCGATGACTTCGGGGCTCATATGATAGGTAACCGTCCACGGAACCACATCGTCCTTTGACCATTTCGCATGGAGCATCAGATCAGTCGTCACCACATCGGTGCCGAAATTCCATGCAAAGCGGAAGGAGGAGTCCTTGTACCAGCCGAGGAAGGTATATCCCGCGTGTACCAGCGACGCGGGCTCGATGACCTGTTGCCCGTGAGCGACGGTCTGCGCTGGGACGGTCTGGTCGGCGACCTTGGTGCGGAAGGTGACGCTGTACACGGGCTTGACGTCAATCCACATGGCGTACAGCTCCAGGCCGTTTGCACTCACGATGACCTGTTTAGCGGGGGCGTACCATTCGTTCGCCACGCCGTTTTGAAGCGGGCTCCATCCGGCGAACTGCTTACCGGGCGGCGGCGTTACGATGCCGTCGGTAATGTTCGCAATCGTTCCCCTATAGGGGGAGGTGGAATGTGTAGTACTCGCCGGCGGAGTTCCTGTTCCTCCGTTTAAATTATACACAATTGTCCGGGCAGGCGCTGCATAGGATAATTCTCCGGGGATCACTGCTACGGTCAGGATCAACACAAGAATCAGAGCAATCAGACTTTTCATTTTTCTCATTTTAATATGCACTTCCCTTTCTCACATTGTTTTACAGCATTTGAATCAATGCTGTGTTTCGGCAGGCGGAAAAAAGAACCTCCTCTCTAAATAGTAATACCAAGCCATAACGACTCCTCGTTATCACTTGACCATACTAAGGATGCGTTTATATTTTAACATCATCCTGAATAAAAGTAAATGTGGAAATAGTCAAATTTTATTCACTAAGCTTTGTTTGTATAGGCAAATTTTTCGAAAAAGCAAAAAACACCGGAGAGGGATCGAACCGCTTGTACCGATTATCCCGTTAGCCCGTCGAAGAAGAAGTTGAAATCCACGCCGAAGATTCTGCTAAAAGCAATCAGCTCGCTCACGCGAATATTGATTCGATCGGTTTCGATTTTGGCGTACGTGCTGCGGGACATATCAATCCCCATCAGCTGCAGCTTCGCGATGACATTCTCCTGTGTAAGCCCTTTGTTTTTCCGCGCCTTCTGTATGTTCCCGCCGAGATAGCGGTCGGGTCGGATTTTTGAGATAAAACCACATCCTGCTCTATCTTTTGAACGTTTTCATTTTATTCTCAAAATCATGTATAATGTTTCGTGATACGGAACAAATTATTTGGGCCTGTAACCATATAAAAGCGAAAAAATAAAGCCCGAAAAACAAATGCGTTTGTATTGTGGCCGATTCTGTGTTAGAATCGGATTGTGTTATTCTGCGAAAAAATCCCTTCCGGTTGATCGTTTTCCTAACGCCGATTCAGTGAGGATACTATGAAACAATATAAAAAAACATCGACGCTGCCCCTTAAGGAAAATACAGTCATACGGCCGAGAATTGACAAGCTGCTCGAACAGGGACTGCAGGCGTCCGCCGTTGTGGTTTCCGCCGGCGCCGGATTCGGAAAAACGCAGGCCGTCGCGAGTTTTCTTGAGCGCTCGGAATATCGGGGGGTGTGGCAGCAGCTCACCGCCCTCGACAACCTGCCGATGCGTTTTTGGGAAAGCTTCACGCATACGGTTTCCCTACACCGCCCCGCCCTGGCGGACAAGCTCGAAACCCTGGGCTTCCCCGATTCCTTATATGACTTTCATATGTTTTTACGGTTTTTTACAGAAGAATTATACGCGGACGACCAGTCGGTTGTTTTTGTGTTTGACGATTTTCATCTCATCACGGAAAAATCCCTCCTCAATTTCTTTTCCAATCTCCTCTCCGCGAGGCTGGAAAATTTTTGTATGATTTTTATCACGCGCGTTTTGGAGTGGCCTTCCTTCTCCGAAACGCCGTATGTTATAACGGCGGACGATTTGCGCTTTACTGAAAATGAGACGAAGTTGTATTTTTGGCAACAAAAAATCGATATTAAAAGCCAAAAAGAACTGAAGGAGCTATATACCTATACCGGCGGCTGGCCTGTGGCGCTCTCCCTCGTCGGGCTACAGGCAGCGAAAAAAAGTCTCCCCCTGGGTCAGCATCTGATCGATTCACAGCAGCTCTTATTTAAGCTGATTGAGAAAGAAGTTTTCTCAGAATATGACGAGAAAGCGCAGCGATTTTTTATTCTTTTATCTTTATTAAATTTCTTTCCCGCCGGACTGATATCCGAGATTTTTCGGGAGGAAAACGCGCGCCTTTTGCTCGGCAGCAACGTCTTTATTTCCTATGATCAAAAGGCGGAAAGCTATTATCCTCACCGAATCTTTTTGGATTTCCTCTCGGAAAAACAGCCCTCTCTGGAGGCGGCGGCAGTAAGCGATGTGCTTCGAAAATCCGGGGATTGGTGCCGCGAAAACAAATATTTTATCGACGCGATCCACTACTATGAACGCTGCGGCGCGAAGGATCGGATAACAGACGTCCTCCTGGGCTTCAAGGGGATGCGCCATTCGCGCGACGACGCCAACCTGTTTCTCCGCTATTTTGAAAATTTTTCGGAGGAGTTCCTAGAAAAAAACATCATGTGCCGGGTCGTCTACGCTATGTTTTTTCTGAACAACCTAGAAATCGAAAAAGCGCAGGAACAGATGCGGATCGTTCAGGATCAATTGGGACGGCAGGGGGCTGCTCCCGAAAACAACCTCATGCGCGGGGAGGCCTCCATCGGCGCGGGGCTGATCCAATTCGCTCTCGGCGATGNGGGGTTTGTAAGGCTTTTCCGCCGCGCCAATGAGCTGCTTCCGGACGGCAGCGGTCATTGGGGGGAAAACCTCCGCCTGGTGGAATACGGCAACGCGCTGCACCTCGCAAGCGCCGAAAAAGGTGCCGCGGAAAAATATTTGGACAGGCTTTCCGACGGCGCTCCCTATCTCGTCAACGTGCTCCACGGCACAGGATACGGGATCGAGTTGCTTGCGTCCGCAGAAAATTATTTTCTCAAGGGCAGCTTCCGCGACGCACAAAAATATGCGTATCAAGCCCTGTATGCGGCGAAAGAAAAAGAAGAGCAGGACATCATCGACAACGCCCGCTTTCTCTTGCTTCGCATTTTTTTGGCGACCGGAAAGGTCTCCAAGCTGAACGATACGCTAAAAGAAATCCAGCGAAACGCGAAACGTCCCGGTCTCCTGATGCAGAGCGTCTCCGACGTTGCGCTGGGTTGGTTTTATTCGGAAATCGGCGAATTGAAAAAAGTGGCGGGATGGGTGGTGTACGGCGAGGAAAAAAGCCGGCCGCCGATCAGTATGGATAAGGACCTACTGCTGCAAATTCGTTGCTTAATCGAAAAAAAGGACTTTTTCAAGGCGCTGGCGCTCACGGAAAGACTGGAATCGATCCTCCGTAAGCGCAATGGACTGATTTCTGTCCTGTTCACGCTGGTATACCGCGCCGTGATTCTTTATAATCTGAATGATCCGGACAACTGCGCGCGGACACTGACGGAGGCCTATTCCCTCTCCCGGGACAACGAATTGATCCTGCCCTTCATTGAATTCGGCCATAAAACACGCGCGATGCTCAACTTTTTTCAAAAGCAAGAGGCCCCCGGCCTCCCCGCCGACTGGCTCG
>JGI994J12354_10002522_pt1 | contig 17753 bp, 12 predicted proteins | sample IntmicLarv3ML3BL_FD_12354 | JGI IMG/M metagenome (IMG submission 12354) | reverse complement strand
GATTCATTACGTGGTCATTGGCGTGGGCATTAATGTGGATATGCGAGAATTTCCAGCGGAGATAGCAACTACAGCGACCTCCCTAGCATTGGAGACAGAAGTGGTTCCGCTACGAGAAGAACTGATATCCTGTTGTTTGAAAAAATTTGAATATTATTATGAGCAATTTTTGAAAACAGAAGATATGGCTTTATTACGACCTATTTATCAAGGATTATTGGCGAATCTAAATCGAGAGGTTCGTGTTTTAGAAAAAGATAATGAGTATACAGGAATTGCTACAGGAATCAATGACAAGGGCGAACTCTTGGTTGAAAAGATAGATGGTCAGTGCGCTGCAGTTCGTGGTGGTGAGGTATCAGTCAGAGGACTTTATGGATATGTTTAAGTCGTCTGTATAGATGGATATGTAACAAATATATATGTATAAATACCTACTTAGATAATATGTAATAAATATATGTGTATAAGTACCTATATAGATAAATATGTAATAAATATATGTGTATAAGTACCTATATAGATAAATATGTAATGAATATATGTATAAGTATCTACATAGATGGTATGTAATAAATATATGTGTAAGTACCTACATAGATGGATATATAATAAATATATGTAAGTACCTACATAAATGGATATACAAATAAATCACCTACATAAATAGAAAAGAGTGATAAAATGGAAACAGATAGAGTAGTACTATGCGGGGCAAGTGCATATGAAGAAAAATTTTACTTAAATGAAAGTTTTTTGACCTTGCCAGAGAGTATCAAGGCTGAATTAAAGATTATCTGCGTCCTCTATACGCAGGATATTGGCGGCATATTGACACTAGAATTTGATGAAAGCGGCAGTTTATGCTTGCAAACAGAAGCAGAAACAGATGACTTTAGCTATGATGAAATTGGTAGTATTTTAAAAATCAAAGAGCTTCAAAGGGAAAAAGAAGAATTGTTCCAAGCATTAGAGATGTACTACCGTGTCATTTTCTTGGGTGAAGAGGTAGCAAATGTTTAAAATCGGAAATGTGAAAATAAATAACCCGTGTGTGTTAGCACCAATGGCAGGAGTAACAGACCTGCCATTTCGTTTACTTTGCAGAGAGCAGGGAGTAGGGTTACTCAGTATGGAAATGGTTAGTGCCAAGGCGATTACATTCCATAATAAAAATACCGAGAGCTTAATGGAAATTGAAACGAAAGAAAATCCGATTGCTTTGCAGATTTTTGGTTCGGATCCAGAGATTATGGCACAGGCAGCAGCAGAGATAGCGGAGCGTCCCTTTGACATTTTGGATATTAATATGGGGTGTCCAGTACCCAAGGTTGTAAATAATGGAGAGGGCTCTGCCCTAATGAAAAATCCTAAATTAGTGGAGCAGATTGTGACAGCGACCGTGCAGGCGATAAAGAAGCCAGTCACTGTCAAGATTCGGCGAGGTTTTAATGAAGAGAATATCAATGCGGTGGAGATAGCAAGGATTATTGAAGCATCAGGAGCAGCAGCAATAGCAGTTCATGGCAGAACAAGGGAGCAATATTATTCTGGTCAGGCACATTGGGATATTATTCGAGAAGTAAAAGAAGCAGTTAATATACCAGTTATTGGCAATGGTGATGTCACCAGTCCAGAACGTGCCAAGGCCATGATGGAGGAAACAGGCTGTGATGCGGTGATGATTGGCCGGGCAGCGAGAGGAAATCCTTGGATATTTCGTGAAGTGAATGAGTATTTAAAAACAGGAAAAATACCACCACGGCCATCACGAGCAGAAGTGATGGAAACTATTTTTAAACATTGTGACCTACAGTTAAAATATAAGGGTGAATATACAGGAATGCGAGAAATGCGAAAACATGTCGCATGGTATACGGCAGGTTACCCACATTCAGCAAAATTAAGAGGCAAAATTAATGAAATGGAAACACCCGAACAATTGAGTAAATTATTAAATGGAAAACTTTGAAAATGCCTGCAAACTCGCTGTTTTAGAGGGCTTTTGCTTGACAATAATGTGACAATAGGCTATAATACAAGGATTGTTAAATAGTAAAATCTGTTTGGGGACATTTTACAAAGACAAATAGCAAAGACAAATAATAGAAACAGATTGAAATATTGAAAGGGTGTAGAAAAAAAGAGATGGAAGAAAAAAAGAACTTACTAACATATGCTGGATTAACGGCATTAGAAGAAGAATTACAGGATTTGAAAGTAGTAAAACGTAAGGAAGTAGCTGAGAAGATAAAAGAAGCAAGAGAGCAAGGCGATTTATCAGAAAATGCCGAATATGATGCAGCAAAAGATGAACAGCGTGATATTGAAGCAAGAATTGACCAGATTGACCAGATTTTAAAGAATGCCGAAGTGATTATTGAAGACGAAGTCGATTTAGACAAAATCAATGTTGGGTGTCAAGTAAAGGTACTTGATATGGAATTTGATGAAGAGATGGAGTTTAAAATTGTCGGTTCTTCAGAGTCAAATAGTTTACAAGGCAAGATTTCAAACGAATCACCAGTAGGAAAAGCATTATTAGGTGCAAAGGTGAAAGACGTTGTGACACTTGAGACAGAAGTAGGCGAGATGAGATACAAAATTTTAGAAATTCTAAGAGCACAATAGAAAGAGGTTATGGAAGTGGCGGAACAAAAGAAAGTACAAGAGCAAGATATACATCAATTACTAAAGGTAAAACGAGAGAAGCTAGCCGATTTGCAAACAAATGGCAAGGACCCTTTTATTATCACAAAATATGATGTGACACATCATAGTGTCGAAATCAAGGAAGCCTATGATTCTTTAGAGGGACAGACCGTGGCAATCGCAGGACGTGTGATGTCTAAGCGTGTAATGGGTAAGGCATCTTTTTGCAATGTCCAAGACCTAGAGGGCAATATTCAGTCTTATGTAGCTAGAGATAGTCTTGGCGAAGAGGAATATAAAGCCTTTAAGAAGATGGATATTGGCGACATTATTGGTTTAAAGGGTGAAGTATTTAAAACAAAGACAGGTGAAATTTCACTACATGCAGAAGAAATCACCTTATTGACAAAAAGTTTGCAGATTTTACCAGAGAAATTTCATGGTTTGACGAATACAGATTTACGTTATCGTCAAAGATATGTTGACTTAATTATGAATCCAGAAGTAAAGGATACCTTTATTAAGCGTTCAAAGATTTTAAAATCAATTCGGAATTTCCTTGATGGTGAGGGATTTATGGAGGTTGAGACACCAATGCTGGTAAATAATGCGGGTGGAGCAGCAGCTAGACCATTTGAAACGCATTTTAATGCGCTTGATGAAGACCTCAAGCTACGCATTTCTTTGGAGCTTTACTTAAAGAGATTGATTGTTGGCGGCATGGAAAGAGTTTATGAAATTGGTCGAGTATTCCGTAATGAAGGTGTGGATACTAGACACAATCCAGAGTTTACCTTGATGGAATTGTATCAAGCGTATACCGACTACCACGGAATGATGGATTTAACAGAAAATCTTTACCGTTATGTGGCGGAAGAAGTGCTTGGGACAACGATAATTACTTACAATGGTATTGAAATGGATTTAGGCAAACCATTTGAACGAATTACGATGGTGGCGGCGGTTAAGAAATATGCTGATGTTGATTTTGACCAGATTAAAAATACTGAAGAAGCAAAGAAAATCGCTAAAGAAAAGCATGTGGAATTTGAAGAACGTCACCAAAAAGGTGATATTTTAGCATTATTTTTTGAAGAGTTTGCAGAGGAACATTTGGTTCAGCCGACATTCGTAATGGATCATCCAATCGAAATATCACCACTGACGAAGAAAAAGCCAGAAGATTCAGCGTATACAGAGCGTTTTGAATTCTTTATGAATGGTTGGGAAATGGCAAATGCTTACTCTGAATTAAATGACCCAATTGACCAAAAAGAACGTTTCGAAGCACAGGAAGTGATGTTGGCACAGGGTGATGATGAGGCAAATACAACCGATGAAGATTTCTTGAATGCTTTAATGGTTGGTATGCCGCCAACAGGTGGTATTGGATTTGGAATTGATAGAATGTGTATGCTGTTGACAGATTCACCAGCGATACGAGATGTATTGTTATTCCCTACACTCAAAACTTTAGACAAATAAACGTGTCAACCATGCGGGTTTGCGAGGTTTGAAAAAATATTTTACAACAAATTTGTAACTTATAATACGTGAGAATACCTAATAATAGGGATATTCACTGTATTGTTGCTTTTAATAGTTTTAGTTACTATGAGGACATTTCTTAGCGGAAGTGTCCTTTTTTGCCTATAAGGGTTTGGGATTATCCTAGTTGTTTTTAAAGTTTTCACGTAGGGGAAATTATAAAACGATAGGTTGTGTTATAACACAGCCAATGCTTGTTATTCTTATACCAACATCGGTATACTACATGTGTGCCAATAATTGCATAATTAGAATATTGAAAGTAAAGCTTGACAATTAAAATAAATTACTTTAAAATTTAAAGTAATTTAAAATAAAAAGGAGAAAATAGCATGAATAATTTAGAACAGGCACTGGAGGATATTAATTTAATTAAAAAAATTATCAATAAAACGCAAGAGGATTTTTCAAAAATTGCGAAAATTTTTTTAGGAGTAGCAATAGTGAATTTGTTTTTTGTTTTACTTAGATTTATAGCATATACATCAATTACATACCTTGGATATGAAGAGCTTATCACACAATTAATAATGCAAGGAGTTAGAAAGAAAGACTTCATATGCTTATTACTTTATAGTATAGTATATTTGTACTACGTTATCAAAATTAAAAAGAAAATGAATGAGTTTAGTATGGTGCTAGTTAATATATGGGGGATTATATTTAGTGGTATAGGTTTGTTTGCATTAATTATATCAGAACCAAATATTGCTACCATACAGGCTATTGAGTTCGTTGCAATCTTAATAGGAATTTGTATTACTGCATTATTAATAAAAAAAGAATGGATATTAATTTTTTGCCTGATTATAAGTGGTTTCTATATCTTTTGCTTAAATACAAATGCTACATTTGTTGCAGCAATGATTAGGGACACAGAAGTGATTGAAACAATGAGTAGTATTGTTGTTGATATAATGAAATCTCTGGGGATTTTTTTACTATATTTAAGCGTAAGGAGCAAAAAGAATGAGGGTCGATCAAATTCCAGAAGAGTTAAATAATAAATTAAGATTATCAATTATTGCGTCGCTAATTGCCGATGAAAAAACATTTACAGAATTAAAGGAGTTGACAGGAGCAACAGATGGAAATTTAAGTGTACAGCTTACTAAACTTGAAAATTATGGTTCGATATTAATAAGAAAAGAATTTGTAGGAAAGAAGCCCTGTACAAAATATGAAATGACAGAAGCGGGAGTGACGGTATTTAGAAATTATATTGAATTACTGGAGAATGTTTTGAAAACATTAGGTTAAGATAATAGGGCGTATGGTGAAATTAAAATCGTTATATATAGTTATGTAAAATGATTGTAAATTATCTATATTTAGAAGAATAAGCAGATATAGTCAGAAAAATATATGAATTATATGCAATTGTAAAAACAGGTTGTATTCATCTTAGATACGAGATATGCTATAGAAAAGGAAAGGGAGTGATGGTATGCAGGCAAATGTAAAGAATTTAGTGTTTAGAACAGAAGCAAATCAAAACTTTTCAAAAGCTGTAAAGATGATAATTGTTGGGATCCCGATTGAAGTACAAAAAAAGTCCATCAAAAACATTTACATTCATGTCAAGGCACCATTAGGAAAAGTAATTGTGACAGCACCTATGCGAACTAGTGATAAGGCAATTGCTAGGATAGTGGAAGAGCGAAGTGCGTGGATACAAAAGCAACAAGAACAAATGCATAAGCGAATGGCAATACAAGATAATCAAGTGACCAATAGTGATACTGATTGGAAATCAGCAGACGAACAATTACGTCAAAGCATTACCGAACTCTTACCAAAGTGGGAAAACATAACGAGACTCAAGTGTTCGACTTGGCAAATTAGAAAAATGAAAACTCGTTGGGGTAGTTGCAATGTTAAGACGAGAAAGATCTGGTTTAATTTATATTTGGCAAAGACCAATCAACGTTGCTTGGAATACATCATCCTCCACGAGCTGTTGCATGTTAAGATAGCCAACCATGGGAGTGAATTTAAATCCAATATGGATTACTATATGCCGAGCTGGAGAGAAGTGCGAAAGGAACTAAAGCAATATATTATTGTATGAAAGCAATCACAAAAATAATATTAAGTAAAAAGTAATAACAAAAGACTAACCCCATTCGGATTAGTCTCAATGTTAGATTACTACACCAAAAGCTGTACTTGTTAAGTTGATTGAACCGCCGTGTACCCAATAGTACGCAAGGTGGTGTGAGCGGTCGGGGATTTCATCATTCCCTCCTCCTCGATTATGAAAAAGGTGGCTAACGATAACCACCTTTTCTCCGTTACATTGTATAATGTAACTACCATATGAATGCTTATCATAACGGATTTCTGTTTAGTTTCTTTCGCTATCTTATCTCTACAATCAGTATAAAATTAAAAAGCTTCGAACCAGCCCCAGCATGTCTTACTTACTGCACTCCATACTGATTCCAGATACTGTTCTCAGCATTTAACAATTCTCCAGCAGTATGGGTCCATTGGCCAAGATTCTCAGTACTGTAGCAAATACCTCTGCCGATGAAATAACCTATTATGTATTCACGCCAGGTCTTGTAATCCTGTCTAGCCAGTTCGGAGGCTTGCTCCAAGTACCCATAGCATTCATCTTCAGTCAGATAGCCAGCATGATAACACTTCCTAGCAATTCCAGCCAGACGTTCGATATCCCAAGCCGTCACTTTGCTGACACTGATTACCTCGCTGAATGTAGCCTTAATTTCCTTTTTGTATAATTCAGCAGAAGCCAAAGAATACTCAGTATTCCAGCGAAAAGCCTGCAAATTGGCATTGTATCTCTCATAAGCCGCCATCATCCGAGTATCGGAAGTGCTGTATTTCTTACCAGACAATTCGTATTCTAGATAAATATCTATAATCTCCTGATCTGCCAATACCGAAAGGTCAATATCCTTAGTTGCCAGCAGATTCGCCAGATTCTGCAGAACTGACTTAGCTGATTCAGTATTCGTAATTCCCCAGGCCTTTTCCAAATCATGTTTTTTTAATGCCTCTGGTTTGTCGGTCATCTTTAAAGTTCTGGCTGGCTGGGCATGGATAAAAAACGCACCATAACATCCTAAATGTTCTTTACCACTTTGCAGCGGATGTTCCTGCTCCAGCGGAGTACTCGCTCCATAAGAACTTTTACTCCCGTTACCAAAGAAAAAATCTAATAATCCCATCTGTTAATTTCCTTCCTGTATACATTATTTACCTAAAGGATAATATCATAGACAGTTGTATGTGGCAAGGGTTTATTTGACGATTTTATGATAACGTTTTTATGATAAATGCATCAATTTCCAATAAAAGGTATAATTGCAAAATCACTATCAAAGCATATTTGTCACGAAGTGTTTTAATGTTGTATTTAATTGCGGTTTTTTACTTGAAATTTAATAGAGGTATGCGTATAATAATATATTATGAACATGGCGAATTGAAGGAGTATGCCAGTAACTATAATTTAAGCATAATGCAGGCTTTGCTTGATGGGTTTAAGGAACTAAAAAAGCAAGAAGCATCACAAATGTTAGAAAGACAAACAAGGAGGTATTAAATGAATGTGAAAAAACTATTAAAAAGAAGCTTATCACTATTACTAATTATATTGTTGACGTTGGGAATGATTCCCCTTACCCCACCAGCTGTGGTACAGGCGTTTGGGACAAGTGATACACATTTTCAGGGACCTGAACCAGAGAATGAGTGGTGGAGTAACTATCAGGAAGTGTATTATGGAAATCAGTTATGGCGAGTGCTTGATGTAGCAGATGATGAGATGTTTCTACTAAAGGAGAGCCCTGCTGAATGGAGGTCTTTCCATGAAGCTTGGCAGAGTCCGACAGCGAATCAATATGCAACCTCAGATATACGAGACTACTTGACAGGGGAGTATATGGACAATTTCACCGCTGAAGAAGAGGAGGCTATTAGTAAGCAGGATGTACTAACAGGTATTGCTTATCAAGGAACTGGTGTGGCAACCCCAGATACTGATGGTGACCCTGTATTTCTACTGTCTGTCGAAGAAGCAAAAAGTACCACTTACTTCCCACGAGATAAAGACAGGGAGAACCTGCGAGGCTGGCTTCGCAATGAAGGAAGTTCCTATAATCGAGTGCCTCTTCTTGCTGATGGTGCTTTCTACGAGAGTAGTACCCATGAGGAGAGGGCTATCCTACCCGCTTTGAAATTAGACCTATCATCTGTACTTTTTTCATCTGTTGGCTATAGTTCTTATGGTGGCAATGGGAAAGCGGGTGAGGGGTATTTTGATATATTGCGTCAGACTGAGGGCGATAAGATAAAATTAACCCTATTGGATAATAGTCAAACATTAGACACAGCAGTAATAAATAGTACAGAAGTAGTGTTTGGATATAGTGATATAGAACTAATTTTAGAAGAATATGCCTATTCAAATGCACCAGATGAGAGCGGATATCTATCTGCAATCTTGGATAATGGGGAGGGTGAGGCTTATTATCAAAAATTGGAAAGTATCTCAGGAACAGGAAGTGGTGAGGATTTAGCCATTAACATGGCGAATGTACCTGAGGGAACTTACACCCTAAAGCTTTTTACAGAACAGGCAAATAGTAATACAGAAACAGATTATGCAAGTGCAATGATAGAAATTGAAGATATTACAGTGCTTCCAATACCATCATCATTAGTCACAGGTGTGAGTTTAGATAAAGAGACAATCGCTTTAAAGGTTGGAGAGCAAGAAAGATTGGTAGCTACAATTGTACCAGAGGGTGTTCCTAATAAAAACGTAATATGGTCATCTGATAATCCTAGTGTCGCAACAACTGTGACACTACCTACTACTTGGGGTGATATTGAGATAGGGGTGAAAGCCCTTAGTGCAGGAACCGCAACAATTACGGCTACAACAGTTGATGGTGGCCATATAGCCACTTGTGAGGTGACAGTTACATCAACAGTCACAGGCGTCAACTTGGATAAGGAAGCCATCAGTTTGGAGGTTGGAGCAGACGAAAGATTGGCAGCAACAGTTGTACCAGAGACGGCATTCTATAAAATCGTAACATGGACATCTAGTGATGATACAATTGCAACATTTAGTTCTGGGAGAGTGACGGCTCATGCTGTAGGAACAGCAACAATCACCGTTACAACGCTTGATGGCGGATTTACAGCTACTTGTGAGGTGACAGTCATACCTTCAATAGAAGTTACAGGTGTGACCTTGAATAAAGAAAACATCAGTTTATTAGTTGGACTTAACGAAAGCTTAGAAGCGACAATTGCCCCAGAGAGTGCGACGAATAAAAAGGTAACATGGACATCTAGTAATCCAGCAGTTGCAACAGTTAATGATAATGGGAGAGTGATAGCCTATGGTGAGGGAACCACAATAATCACCGTTACAACAATTGATGGCGGATTTACAGCTACTTGTGAGGTGACAGTTACCTCGTCAGCACCGATTACAGTACCAGCTACAGGTGTAACCTTAAATCGGGTGTCAGCTAGCCTAGCGGTTGGAGCAGAAACAACATTGGTAGCTACGGTGGCACCATCAAGTGCGACGAATAAAAACGTAACATGGACATCTAGTGATACTGATATTGCAACAGTTGATAGCAATGGAAAAGTGACAGCTCATAGTGAGGGAACAGTAACCATTACAGTTAAAACAGAAGACGGTGATTATACAGCTAATTGTGCAGTGAGCGTAAAAGTGCCAGTCACCAGTGTATCCTTAAACAAGGAAACAACTAGCTTGGTGGTTGGAGCAGAAGAAACATTGACAGCAGCAGTGGCACCAGATAATGCAAGTGATAAAGATGTAACATGGACATCTAGCAATACTGGAGTTGCAACGGTTGATAGTGCTGGAAAAGTGACAGCTATTGCTGAGGGAACAGTAATCATTACAGTTACAACAGAAGATGGTAATCGTACGGCTACTTGTATAGTGACGGTAACAGTGTCTGCCACAGGCGTAACCTTGAATAAGGCGTCAACTAGCTTAGATGTTGGCGTAGAGGAATCATTAGAAGCAACAGTGGCACCAGATAATGCAACGAATAAAAATGTAACATGGACATCTAGTGATACTGATATTGCAACAGTTGATAGCTATGGGAAAGTGAAAGCTATCAGTGTGGGAAGTGCAACGATTACGGTTACAACGGTTGATGGTAATCATACAGCTACTTGTACGGTAACAGTTACGGAGCCAGCACCAGTTACAACACCAGTTACCAGTGTATCCTTAAATAAGGCAACAACTAGCATAGTGGCTGGAAGTGAAGAAACATTGGCAGCAACGGTTTTACCAGATAATGCAACGAATAAAAACGTAACATGGTCATCTAGTAATAATGGAATTGCAACGATTGATAGCAATGGAAAAGTGGAAGCTATCAGTGCGGGAGAGGCAACGATTACCGTTACAACAGTTAATGGTGGATTTACAGCTACTTGTACGGTGACAGTTACACCAGCCACAACACCAGTCACCAGTGTATCCTTAAATAAGGGAACAACTAGCTTGGTGGTTGGAGCAGATGAAACCTTGACAGCGATAGTTTTACCAACAGAAGCGACCAATAAAAATGTAACATGGACATCTAGTGATACTGGAGCTGCAACGGTTGACAGCAATGGAAAAGTGACAGCTATCGGTGCGGGAGAGGCAACGATTACCGTTACAACAGTTGATGGTGGGTTTACAGCTACTTGCACGGTGACGGTTACACCAGCCATAAAACCAGTCACCAGTGTATCCTTAAATAAAGGAACAACTAGCTTGGTGGTTGGAGCAGATGAAACCTTGACAGCGACAGTTTTACCAACAGAAGCGACCAATAAAAATGTAACATGGTCTTCTAATAATACAGGAGTGGCAACGGTTGATAGCACTGGAAAAGTAACAGCCGTTAGTGCAGGAAGTGCAACGATTACCGTTACAACAGTTGATGGTGGATTTACAGCTACTTGTACAGTGACGGTTACACCAGCCATAAAACCAGTCACCAGCGTATCCTTAAATAAAGGAACAACTAGCTTATTGGTTGGAGCGAACGAAACCTTGACAGCGACGGTTGCACCAACAGATGCAACGAATCAGAGCGTAACATGGTCTTCTAATAATACAGGAGTGGCAACGGTTGATAGCACTGGAAAAGTAACAGCCATTAGTGCAGGAAGTGCAACGATTACGGTTAGAACGGTTGATGGTAACTATACAGCTACTTGTGTAGTGACAGTGACACCGCCAGCACCGATTACAGTGCCAGTTACAGGCGTGTCCCTTGATAGGGGAACAATCAGAATAGGGGTTGGAGCAGAAGAAACCTTGACGGCGACGATTGCACCAACAAATGCGACCAATAAAAATGTAACATGGACATCTAGCAATACGGCAGTTGCAACAGTTGATAGTAATGGAAAGGTGAGAAGTATCAGTGCAGGAACAGCAACGATTACAGTTAGAACGGCTGATGGTAATTATACAGCTACTTGCGGTGTGACAGTTACAGCACCTGCACCAGCAACAATACCAGTTACAGGTGTGTTCCTAGGTAGAGGAAATGTAGAAACAGTAAGAACAATTAGCTTGAAAGTTGGAGCTGAATCCGCCTTGACAGTGACGGTTGTACCAGCGAATGCAACGAATAAAAATGTAACATGGACATCTAGTAATACTAGAGTTGCGACGGTTGATAGGAATGGAAATGTGAAAGCCCTAAGAGCAGGAAGTGCAACGATTACGGTTACAACGGTTGACGGCAGCTCAGTACAGAACCTTAACGCAGGAACAGAGGCCATTGCAACAACTAGTGGTGGTTTTACAGCTACATGTAGGGTGACAGTAACAGCGGCGACGACATCAACAAGAACATCAGTTACAGGTGTATCTCTAAACAAGGAAACCACTAGTTTAGAGGCAGGAAAAGAAGAAGTCTTGACAGCGGCGATTGCACCAGAGAATGCGAGCAATAAAAATGTGGTATGGTCTTCTAGTGATACAAAGGTTGCTACGGTTAATAAGGACGGGAAAGTGAGAGCAGTTAATGAGGGAACAGCAGTGATTACTGTTACAACGGCTGATGGTGATTATACAGCGACCTGTGAAGTAACTGTAACAAAGAGGACAAGCTCCAATTCAAGTTCAAACACACCAGCGGCGAGGACACTTAATGCACCAGCAACCACGACAACAGGGTCAGCACCAGCGACTGGTGATACGACGACAATACGTGTACCGATTATTGCACTATGCTCATCAGTACTTTGTATCGCTGGATTATTCATAATACGTCAAAAACGTAAGGATAAAGAACAATAAATTTTAGATAAATAAAAAACTTTGCTGATATTCCTTCGGCAAAGTTTTTTATTTATAGAATCTTTTTATGCTACCATAATGTTCAAAAAAGCTCAAAGGACACGGAAATTGACAAATATTACCATCTATAGTATAGTGAGTGTTCAATGAACAAACGCTGAACGAATATGAGGTAATAGAAGAATGATACTTAATGAAAAACAAAATACAAGAAAAGAACAGGCAGCCGAAACAAGAAGACGGTTATTGGAGGCGGCAACAAAACTTTTTGCAGAAAGTGGGTATGCTCGAACGTCAGTGAGAAGTATTAGTAAGAGTATTGGTATGGCTGATGGGCTAATGTATCACTATTTTCCAGGTGGAAAAGAAGAGATTATACAGGAAATTGTGCATGAGAAGCTTCGTCAAGTTGTGTCGGAATCAAATGAGTTGTTAAAAGAAATGAATAATCTTGCGATTGAAGAGGTAATAGAGGGTCTTTACCAGAATTGGACAAAAATCTTTGATAGACACCAAGATATTCTTAAAATTTTGATGAAAGAAAATGATGTGATGCAATTTGTGGGATATGATAGTATTTTGTCGATACTACAGGGGGTAGAACGTTTATTTCCACAGTATTTGAAAAAGCAAGCAGAAGCAGGAGTAATACAAAGGATTGATTTTGATAGTGCAGCAGACATCTTGCTGGCTACACTTCTTGGGCATTTTTTTACTAAAATGATTGGCAACGGTAAGGGGGTACTAGATAATGAGGAACGTAGGAAAAAATTGATTGAATCACAGATAAATCTTTGGAAAAGCCCTCAGCCAAACGGTTGNGGGTTATAAAACAAAAATTTATTCAATGAGCGTTCAATGAATAAAATAGGTATAAAGAGAGGANTATCCTATGCTTAAACTAATAGATATACAGAAGTCTTATAAGACATTTGATTTTACACAAACAGCATTGGCAGGTGTTTCAGTAGCATTTCGTGATAATGAGTTTGCGGCAATTCTTGGTCAATCTGGGTCAGGAAAAACGACAATGCTCAATATCATTGGAGGATTGGATCACTATGATTCAGGAGATTTAGAAATAGATGGAATATCGACTAAAAAATACAAGGATTCTGATTGGGATATTTATCGTAATAATCGCATAGGATTCGTGTTTCAAAGCTATAATCTAATATCGCATCAATCCGTTCTTGCAAATGTGGAGCTTGCACTTACACTTGCTGGTATTTCTCAAATGGAGCGAAAAGAGCGTGCGTTAAAGGCACTAAAAGATGTTGGTCTTGAAGAACATGCAAGGAAGCTACCGAATCAATTAAGTGGCGGACAAATGCAAAGGGTTGCATTGGCAAGAGCACTGATTAATGACCCAGAAATTTTACTGGCAGATGAGCCAACAGGAGCCTTGGATACAAAAACCAGTGAACAGGTGATGGAGTTATTAAAGGAGATAGCGAGGGATCGTTTAGTTATTATGGTTACACACAATCCAGAGTTAGCCGATGAGTATGCAAATCGTATTATCCAACTACAAGATGGGCAAATTATTTCTGATACGAATCCACTTGATCCAGACAAGGAGAAACAGCGGGAGGGTCGTGTACCCCATAAAGTCAGTATGTCCTTTTTTACAGCTATTTCACTGTCTCTTAGTAACCTGCTAACAAAGAAAGGACGTACGTTTGTGACTGCCTTGGCAGGCTCTATTGGTATTATAGGAATTGCTGCAATTTTGGCACTTGCAAATGGTATCAATGCATATATTGCAGAAATCGAGCAGGAAACCATGAGTATTTATCCTTTAAGTGTGCAAAAAACAGGAATGGATTTATCAATGCTGATCTCCAATATAGGAGGGAATGACAGTGATGAACAGGGCGATGGTAACGAGGAAGAAAAAGAGGAGTTAGAAGATACGACAATTATTAAAGAGAGAAAGATTGTAGAATCTTTATTTGATAGTCAAAGCGAAAATGATTTAGAAGCCTTAAAATCATATATTCATGAAAATGAAGAAAGCATTGTTCCGCATGTGAAAGATATTCAATATCTCTATGATGTGACACCACAGATTTATCTTGCTGATACTTCAAAACGTATCGACCGTGTGAATCCTGATTCCTTATTAAGAAGATATGGGATAGGTGGTAGCGGCGGTGTAATGTCAATGCTTGGTGGTGGGGGCATGAGTATGTTTCACGAACTACCCGGTGATATAAGTATGTTCGATTATCAGTATGAGGTATTAACGGGACATTGGCCAAGTAATTATGACGAAACGGTATTGGTGTTGTTGCCAAATGGTCAAATATCAGATTTTTTACTTTATTCCATAGGTATTCGAAACAGAGAAGCACTTTCGGATATGTTGGAATCGTTTATCAATGATTCAGAGAAAGAAGTAAAGCTAGATGAATCGGAAATGAAAGTTACATATGAACAATTATTAGGTGCGAAGCTAAAAGTAGTCAGTGCAGCAGACCGTTATGAGTATGATGATGAATTTCGTGTTTGGTTAGATAGATCCAATCATAGAAATTTTATGAGAGATTTAATCGAAGAAAGCATGGATTTGAAGGTGGTAGGTATTGTGAAAGCCTTTGAAGATAGTACGGTTACTTCGCTTTCACCAGGAATTAATTATACACCAGCATTAATCGAGCATTTGATGCAAGAGGCAGCGAGTAAGAAAATTGTACAAGACCAACTAAAACAACCTACAATTAATGTTTTAACAGGAAAAACCTTTGTTGAAGAAGAGGATACAAATACAGATTTTGATTTTGCAGACTTAATTGAGGTTGATGAGGATATTATTTCAGAAGCCTTTACATTTGATGAAACAAAGCTAGAGTTAGATCTCTCAGGTTTAGAAGAGGGTCTTTCGATTGATATATCCACTGTGGGCAGTGGTGTAGATATGTCAGGAGTAGCAGATAACTTTTCTATAGATATGTCAGAATTAGAGAATATAGAAATGCCAGAGTTTGACATGGAGGCATTAACAGCATTAATCGGAGAGCAAGTCAATATTCCGACAGAAGAATTAACGAAGATAATACAAGCTGTAATCATGGGATTTTTGGCAGAGACTGCGGGACAAGGAGCAATGCAGCCACAAGCGGTGATAGATGGATTTTCTGTATATTTGGCAAGACCAGATGTACAGGCAGATATCAATCGACAAATTGGAGAAGTGATTGAGGATTCAGGTATATCAGAAAGTATTGAAAAGGTGGTTCAAACCTATCTTACAGGGCTTATGCAAGTGTTCATGGAGGAGCTAATGGGAGAGATGGAAAAAATGCAAACCCAGATTCAAACGCAAATCCAGGGGCAGATTAAAAATGTAATGGTGGAAATCCAAACCCAGATTCAAAATCAATTAGGAGCAGCAATGGCTGGTTTGCCAGCCCAAATTCAAAAGGAGTTAGAAGCTGTAATGGCTGGTTTACCGTCCCAAATGGAAGAGGCATTTAGTGTCAATCAAGATATGCTTGCAGATGCTTTTAAGGTAAAAATGTCGGAGAAAGAAATCATGGAGCTTATGAATGCCATGATGAATCAGACAGAACGAACGGCAAGCAGTAATCTGACCTTATTAGGTCATGCAGACCCTGCGACACCATCACAAATTAGCTTTTTTCCTACGGATTTCAGGAGTAAAGAAAGTGTTATTGATTTTTTGGAGCTTTATAATCAGAAAATGAAAGATGAACAGCATGAGGAAAAAGTCATTACTTATACAGATATCGTTGGGGCTATGATGTCCTCAGTGACGGAGATTGTAGATATGATTAGTTATGCCTTGATAGCTTTTGTTGCGATTTCATTAATTGTATCCTCGATTATGATTGGTGTTATTACTTATATTTCGGTACTAGAGAGAAAAAAGGAAATTGGTATTCTTCGTGCACTTGGAGCGAGTAAAGGAAACGTTCGCCTTGTATTTAATGCAGAAACGCTTATTATTGGATTTATTGCAGGGGTGCTAGGAATTGTCATTACGGGATTCATTAGTATCATTGCAAATATTATTGTCTATCAGCAGATGGGAATTGAGAAGATTGCCCAATTGCCGCCTAGTAACGCTGCTATATTAATTGGAATCAGCATGATATTAGCATTTGTATCAGGTCTGTTCCCATCATCTTCCGCCGCTCGTAAAGACCCAGTAGAAGCACTACGCAGCGAATAAAACTTGGAACATTATTATGCATTTTTAATGGAGGAAAGAGACGGCATGAGACAAAAGAGAATACGAAAAGAATTTCCGAAAGTAGAGCTACATTGCCATTTAGATGGTTCGTTAAATGCCCTTGCCTTGGAACGGATTATCAAAGAAACGGATATTCAGTTAAGAGGTGATTTTGAGGAGCTAAAGCATAAAATAAAAGCACCAATGCCAGCCCTTGATTTAGCAGAATATCTTTCCTGTTTTGATTATATACTACCATTTTTACAAACAAAAAAGAGTTTGGAGATAGCAGCATATGAGCTTATTCGACAAGCTGCTGCAGATTATGTAGTCTATATAGAGGTACGATTTGCCCCGATGTTTCACTGTCAGGGTGACTTGACCATGAAAGAAGCAGTTAAGGCAGTTTTAAGAGGCTTGGAGTTAGGAGAACGTGACTTTGGCATAAAAAGTCGAGTGATTTTATGTATGATGAGAGGTCAAGGTGAAAAGGAGAATACCGAAACCCTATTTCTTGGGAAAGAAATGCAAAAAGATGGTGTAGCGGGATTAGATTTAGCAGGAGATGAAGCGGTCTATCCACCAGAGGAGTATCAGTCTTTATTTTCACAGGCAAGGGAGTGGCAGCTTCCATTTACGATTCATGCAGGAGAGTGTAAAAGTGCGAAAAATGTCGAAACAGCCATTGAAATGGGTGCGGCGAGAATTGGACATGGAGTGGCGATTGCTAAGGACGAAAAAATAAAGGAGCTATGCCGTACAAAGAAGATTTCGTTAGAAATGTGTCCCATAAGTAATTTGCAAACAAGGGCGGTATCTGATATGGAACAATATCCTTTTGTGAATTTATGGAAAGAGGGTCTTTTTGTGACAATTAATACGGATAACAGAGGGGTATCAGATACAACACTTATAAAGGAATGGCAGGTGCTTGAACAGCATTTTCCAGAGATCAGCCAAGTCGTGGTGGAACAATCGGGTATTTATGCTATTGAGTCAGCATTTTTACCA
>JGI994J12354_10002521_pt1 | contig 17756 bp, 12 predicted proteins | sample IntmicLarv3ML3BL_FD_12354 | JGI IMG/M metagenome (IMG submission 12354) | reverse complement strand
GTGAGCGTATACAAGGTGTGGGCCGGGGTGGAAAGCCCGCCCGCCGGCGGTATCCTGGTGCAGCTCTACCGCAGTGGTGTACCCTACGGGAACGGCGTCACCCTGAACCCAAGCAACCATTGGAGCTACACCTGGAACGACCTGGATATGGCCGGCCCGTGGACGGTGGACGAATTCGACATGCCTGACGGCTATACGAAAACCATCTCAGGCAGTGCTGTCAGCGGCTTTGTGATCACGAACACCAGTGGCCCCAACGCGCCGGAAAAGAAGATCGTCAGCGGAAACAAAACCTGGGAGCACGGCAACAACCCCATCGCCAAACAGCCGAAGTATATTGATCTGCGCATCAGTGCGAACGGCGTGTTCATCCTGCAAAAGCGCGTTTCCGAGGCCGAGCACTGGAGATGGAGCATCCGCATGGACAAATACGACCGGGACGGCAAAGAAATCGTATATACCGTGAACGAAGCGCCGGTGGAGGATTACGCCAAAACTATAAATGGTTACAACCTTAAAAACGTCTATCAACACGGCGGCAAGCCCGGTGAACCGAGCAAGCCCCAGACCAACGACGAGAGCAGCTTCGCCCTGTGGCTGACCCTGCTGGCGCTGAGCCTGGGCGGCCTTGTAATGGTGATCATCATCTCTGTCATAAGGAGTAAAAAACGCTGTGAACGCGAAGCGGAAATTTGGGCATCAGGTCTTCTTTAGTCTCCTTGTTTGGGCGCTTATAGCGCCGACGCTTGCGGCGCTGGCGCTCTTCAGCGGCTGGAAGCTCTGGGGCGCGATGCAGGACTACAAAAACGAGGCCGATATGCACAAGAACGTCTTAGAATTCAAGCCGCTGGAGGATGAAATTTTCAACCAGAGCGTCATTGATTTGCAGGCGAAATACCCCGATGCCATAGGCTGGCTGACCGTGCCCGGCACGAAGATCGACTATCCATTTGTGTGGCACGAGGGCAACGACTACTATCTGCGCCGCGATCTGGACGGCAAGTATGCCACGGCTGGCACGCTGTTCCTGGATTATCGCTGTGCGCCGGATTTCAGCGCGCAAAACACGATCATCTATGGGCATCACATGAAGAACGGCAGCATGTTCGGCACGCTCAAAGCCTTTGCGGACAAGGAATTCTTTGACAAGAACGCAATCGGAACAATCTATTTGCCGCACGAAAATCTAAAACTGGAAATCTTCGCGTACCTGGTTGTCAAGCACACAGATGGCGAGATTTACAACGTTGACCTGAGCGAAAACTACTTCGAGTACGTCAGGCAAAACGCGCGGCAATACCGGGAACTCGGGCTTGCGATGGGCGATAGAATCGTCACGCTGTCCACCTGCTCGTATGAGTTCCAAAACGCCAGAACGGTGCTGCTGGCAAGGGCAACCACAATTTGACTTCCTCTTACCTCTTTTTTTCGATAGCCCCCGGTTCTGTCCAGGAGCGGGACCGGGGGCCCCTTCGGGGGAGAAAAATGGAGGTCATACAGACGATATAAAACAAGAAAAACAAAAAAACAAAGATGAGGCAAAGCCTATGATTTTATTAAAAACAAACGACATTGCCATCTGCGCGGAAACAGCGTCATCGACTGTGCGTACTTATTGTGATCAGGGGTTTCTGGGGCCGGTTCCCCGCAGTCGGATTAGCCAATACCGCGCTTTCGACCCGCGCCTGATCCCGCAACTCTATCTGGTTCGGGCGCTGCGGGACATGGGGCTCACCAATCAGCAGCTGAAAGATTACGGCGAACGCCGCACGCCGCAGCAGACGGCCGCAATGTATCGCCGGTGCAGCGCGAGCCTGCGCAATCAGATGGCGGAAATGCAGGTCCGGCTGGACATGCTGCAAAGCTACATCTCGCTCATTGAGGAAGGGCAGTCCGCCAAACCAGGCGCAATTGAAGTGCGAACGCTGCCGGAGCGCCCGGTGCGGCTGAGCGACATCGACGCCATCGGCAGCAAACGCAAGGATGCGGAACAGCTGTGCCGCGCGCACAGCCATATCCGTCAAAAAGGCAACGCCGGCTGCCCTCTTGGATTTGCCTACAGCGATTTTTACGACTTTCTGGAGCGCCCCGACCAGCCCGCGCAGTTTGTTTCCTATGACCCCAACGGCCCGGACGCTCGCGCGGCGGGCGAGTATCTTGTTGGCGTTGAGAAAGGGTACTACGACCAGATGAATGGTTTGCCAAAGCGCATGTTCAACTACGCGCTGCAAAATAATCTGGCGCTTTGCGGCCCGGTCTATGTTGTGTATTTGCACGACACCGCCAGCGTCACTGACGCGGAGCAGTATCTGGTGCAGATTGCGGTGAGGGTAACCCAAGCAGAGGCTGACGTGTAGTACATGTTAACAGCAAAAGCGCATGGCATTTATTTGCTTTTTTCTACCTCTTTTCTTTCTTTTTTCCGTCGCACCCGGCCTTGCGTGCCGGCGGGGCCGGGCGCTTCGGAACACGGAACACATAAAAAACAGGACTCATCAGGAGGAAAAACGATCATGATTCTAAAATCAGGCGACCTGGCGATGTGCACAGAAACGTCCATGTCGAGCATATCCAAATACTGCGAAATGGGACTGCTTGCCTCAGTGGCCGGCAGAAAAAATGAGCGAAACAATGCCTTTGACCCGCGGCATATCCCGCATCTATATCTAATCAAAGCGTTTCGCGAGTTGGGGTTCAGCTTTCAGGAGCTCAATGAACGCGGGCAAAATCGCACACAGGAATCCACCGCCCGCATGCTGAGCGAATACAGTGGGCGGCTGACCGAAGAAATCGCGGCGCTGCAGGTCAAGCTGGATATGATACGCAGCCACGCCGCGCTGCTGGAGGAAGGCCGCACGGCCAAGCCCGGTATTGCGCTGCGAACGCTGCCCGAACAGTCAATCCGCCGCAGTGCACTGAAGTTTCATAGCTCGAAACTAAAGAGCGCCGAGCACCTTCGGTATGCCTGTTGGGATATTCGCCAAAACGGCAACGCGGGTTGCCCCATGGGTTATGAGTACACGGAATTCTTGGACCTTCTGGGAAATCCTGAGCAGCCCGCGCAGCTGGTTTCCTATGACCCGAACGGCCCCGAGGTCCGCCCGGCGGGCGAATACCTTGTTGGCAATGTGTCCATCTACTATGGCGAAAAGCACGCCCTGCCCCAGCGCATGGCTGCTTACGCCCAAAAAAATGGCCTTGAATTTGATGGCCCAGCTTACTCGGTTTATCTGCGGGATGCCGTAAGCGTCACAGGGACGGATGAGTATTTACTGCAAATCGCTGTGGGAGTAAGGCGAAAAGAAGAAGCCGGAACGGACTAAAATTTTGTGCCAGGGAATATATGACACAGCGAGCAGATGGTCGAATGTGTGCGGATTCTGTCGAAGGGCAGGCGGCGCATTGGCTTTCGTGTTGGGCGGGGGAGATAGAGGCAAACCTCACCTGATGCCGCAGAAAAAAACAACAGAGCACGGAAACCTGATGGGCTTCCGCGCTCTTTTTTTGCTGTGGGCTCCTTGCCGTGGGCTTCTTGCCGTGGGCTTCTTGCCGTGGGCTCCCGATATTTCTGGTGGACAGGCGTACAGCGTTGCCGTTCATTCCAGCGTGATTTTAAAACAGATGGGCAGCGCATGCGTGACCGGCCGGTCCAGCCGCAGCTCCAGAAACTTCGCTCCCGCCCGGAACTCCACCTGTCGGTCTTCTCCCAAAAGGCTGACCGCCTTCACGATCGCGTTGCAGGAGCCACGCTTGGATATTTGATGGATGCGGAAGCGTTTGCGCCCTTTCGGCACCAGCGCAAAGGCATACAATGTGCCCAAGCGGTAGGTGAAGCGGAAATCTTTTGCTCCATATTGGTACCGCTCATTTAAATTGGCGGCCTTTTGCTTTTTCCCCTCGCCAAACACGCGGTAGGGTCCCGTGCCCCAGACCGCCTCTTTGTTTTTCTGCATCCACGCGCTGATCGCCTGCAACAGCGCCGTTTCTTTCTCACAGATGGTCCCATCCGCCTTTGGACCGATATTCAAGGTCATGCAGCCATTTTTGGACCACACGTCGATCATGTTGCGCAGGATCACTTCCGCCTTTTTGAACCGGTTTGTGGTGCAGTAGCTCCATGAATTGTAAGCGGTCGAGGTCTCGCATTGCCAGGGATCGGGGCTGATGCCCTCCAGCTGCCCGCGTTCGCGCGCGTATACGCCGCAGGGGTAAAGCATCGCGTCACCCTTATAAAAACAAAACACCTCGCGCCCCCACTGCCTTGCGCGGTTGTAATAATACGCCAAAAATATGCGCATATAGGGACGGAAGTCTTCTTCCATCGTCCAAAAATCGAAGTAAAAATTAGCGGGCTGATAGCGGTCCACCACCTCGCAGGAGGACAGAAGCCAATCCTCCAGCCATTCCTTTGGCGTGGCGCCGCCGCCGAACCTGTTGAGCGTGAGCAGGCCGTTGTGCTTGTGCAGATTTGCGCAGGGCCCGTAAAACTCCCGGTATGCTTCCTCCTGCGTCGCGTTCTTGCGCCCCAGCGTCGTGCCGCCGTTCATGAACCAGTGGTGCTCGGCCCTGTGGCTTGCCGCGGAAAATTGGATTTCCCGCTTTTCGCAGGCTGCCTTGATTTCGCCAAGAACATCCCGCCGCGGGCCCATGTTCACCGCGTTCCATTCGTTCATCTCGCTGCGATACATTTTGAACCCGTCGTGGTGCTCCGCAACAGGCATCACAAAGTCCGCGCCGCAGGCCTGCAGCAATTCCAGCCAATGCTCCGGGTCGAACTGTTCCGCCTTGAACAGCGGGATGAACTGGTGGTAATCAAAGTCTTTGCCGTATTTCCGGACGTGGTGCCAATACACCGGGTTCTGCTTATAATACATCAGCCGCGGATACCATTCCGTAAAAAAAGCCGGGACGCTGTATACGCCCCAATGGATGAAAAACCCAAGCTTTGCGTGCCGGTACCACTGCGGCACCGGGCAGGACGACAGGCTTTCCCATGTGTCATGATACGGCCCCTGCCGCACCGTATCCATAATTTCCCGCAAATAGGCTTCTTTGTCCATGGATGCCGCTCCTCTCTTGCTTCTTGTCTCTTGCTTCTTGCCTCTAATATTATTATATCAGACAGGTATGCCGCTGTCAACGCTCTTTCCGGCGTTCATGATTTTATGGGAACCGGATGACAAGAAGTACAAAAAACAGGTTGAAATGGGCAATGATGTGTGTTATAATGTCTCTATGGTTTGTTTTTTTCAATGAGGATTGGAGGACCGCACATGAGTATCCCGCTTCCCACGGAAGAACAGAAAATCTGGGCCGACTTGGAGATTGGCGTGATCATTCACTTGGATATCCAGGCCTTCGAACCGGGGTACCGGTTCCGCAGGCAGTGGGGCTATGTGCCGCCGGCGGAGAAGTTCGCGCCGATGGCGCTCGACACGGACCAGTGGATTCGCAGCGCAAAGGCGGCGGGAGCCAAATACGCGGTGCTTGTTGCCAAGCATTGCAGTGGGTTCAGCCTATGGCCGACCGACGCGCACGCGTATTCCGTCAAACATTCGCCTTGGAAAAACGGCGAAGGCGACATCGTTGGGGACTTTTTTGCGTCCTGCGAAAAATATGGGCTCAAGCCGGGCCTGTATTACAGCGCGTCGTGCAATGCCTTTTGCAATGTTGATAACCCCGGAACCGTGCGGGACGGCGGCCCGCAGGCGCAGGAGGCGTACAACGAAATGGTGCTCGCGCAGCTCACGGAGCTGTGGACGCGCTACGGGGATGTGTTCGAGATATGGTTTGACGGCGGCTGCCTGCCGGTGGAACAGGGCGGTCCGGATATCGTATCGCTGCTGCACCGTCTGCAGCCGGATGCCGTAGTGTTCCAGGGCCCGCCGGGCACCAAATCCCTGCTGCGCTGGGTGGGCAACGAAAGGGGCGTTGCCCCAAAGGATTGCTCCGCCATTGAAGGCGATTTGTGGGCGCCGGCGGAGTCCGACTTCCCGAACCGTTATGCGCTCAAGGCGTTCCAGGGGGGCTGGTTTTGGCGTGCCGGCGAGGACAATTCCCTGCGCTCGGCAAAAAACTTGTTCAAAACGTATTTGACCTCCGCCGGCCGCAACACCAATATGCTCATCGGTATGGTGATTGACAACCGGGGCTTGGTTCCCGACGCAGACGCCGCCGTGTTCGCGCAATTCGGCGAACTGCTGCGGCAGGTCTTTGATGAACCGATTGCAGCTATGGAAGGGGAGGCGCTGCGTTCGCCGCCCGACCCGTACGAGTACCGACTGGCGTTGCCGGACGGCGCTTCGCCGCGCTATCTTGTCATGGAAGAGGATATCGTGTACGGCGAACGCGTGCAGGGCTACAAAGTCATGGCGGGCGGAAAAACCATAAAGGGCAAATGCATTGGACACAAACGAATTCTTGCGCTGCCGCGTGATACCGGGGAAGTCGTTTTGAAGATCACGCAGGCGAAAGCCGAACCGGTTTTGAGAAGTTTTGCAGTTTTTTAGCTAGAGGCAAGAAACAAGAGGCAAGAAGCAAGAGGCAAGAACCGGGAAGAACGGAAGGCGTATGTCTATAAAATTCAGAAATGTTGGGAGAAGCGCATGCATAAATTAAAAGATAAGGCAATGCAACTCATCGGCGGGAAAGAAGTCCTCGCCTACAGCTTCGCGATATTTGGTTCGAGCATGGTCAGCGGGCTGCTGGGCTCGGCGCTGTCGTTTTTTTATACGGAAGTGCTGTTTCTGTCCACGTCGGCAGTGGCCGCTATCTTTTTGATTGCGAGAATCTGGGACGCTGTCAATGACCCGATGATGGGCGTTCTCGTGGACAAGACGCACACAAAATGGGGGAAATGCATCCCCTATCTGCGCTATATCCCCATCCCCCTGTTTTTCATCAGCGTTCTCATGTTCCTGCCCATCACCCAGATGCCTCTTGCGACAAAGACGATATTCGCCGGCATTTTTTATATTATGTTCGATGCTGTTTTCACGGCCGTGGAAATCCCGCTGCAGGGCCTGCAGCCCCTGTTGTTCCTTGACCAGCAGGAGCGCAACAAGGCCGTTTCCGTCAGCTCTACACTTGGCTCCACCGGAACGATCCTGCCGGGCGGCCTGTACTTCGCGCTGGTGCTGCTGGTGGGCGGCAATGAGAAAAGCCCCATGGGCAATTTTATCGTCGCTACGGTGATCATCGGCATCGGCTGCGTGTGCATGATGCTTGCCTCCCGTCATCTCAAGGAGAAAGTGGTTCCGCGCCGTGATGAAAGTAAAAAGGCACCCTTTTTCAAAACAATTAAACCCTTGCTAAAAAACAAGCCCCTGCGGATACTTCTGCTTGTGGGCCTGTTCAACGGCGTGACCAATCTGGCCGGCAACAGCACGGTTTATTTCTGCACCTGGAACTTCGCCGACACGGGCCTTGGCACCGCGCTGCTGTTCCCGCTGCTGCAGGTGTCCTCCGGTGCCTCCTGGATGCTCTCGATGCTCTGCGTACCCTATTTGCTCAAGCGTTTCAGCAAAAAAAAGCTGTTTATCGCCGCATGCATCGCGGGGGCCGCAATCAACGCCGGGCTGTATTTTGTCGGTTATCAGAAAATTTGGCTGCTCCTGATCATCAAGTTTTTCTCGAACTTCCCGGGGGGCATCATCGCTACGCTGACAAACCTGATGACCTCCGACAGCATCGAATACACCGAGTGGAAAACCGGCGAGCGTACGGAGGGCATCACCTTCTCCGCCACCAAGCTCGTGGGGAAAATCAGCGCCGCCGCGATCTCGGCGCTCACCATGTTCCTGCTGGGCGCTGTCAACTACAATTCCGAGGCCATGCAAGCCACGCAGGCGGCGGGCGGCAGCATCGCGCAGACCTACCCTCAGGTGCTCAACATGATTTTTATGCTGAGCACGCTGTCCCTGACAGTCGCATTTTTACTGCAAATAATCCCCATGCTGTTCTATAAGTTTGAGGGAACATTCCAGGAGCAGGTGCTGGAGGAGCTGAAGGAACGCAGGGCCAATGAGAATTAGCTACACACAACTCATTATGAAATAGATTGGAGACGAACATGAAAACCAAACAATTTGAACCCACATTTGAATCCCTTGCCGCCCGCGAGTGCCCGGATTGGTTCCGGGACGCCAAGTTTGGCATCTGGAGCCACTGGGGGCCGCAGAGCGTGCCCATGTTCGGCGACTGGTACGCGAGGCATATGTATGTCGAGGGCACGCCGCAGTACCTTTATCACCTGCGGCACTACGGGCACCCCTCAAAGTTTGGCTATAAGGATCTCGTGAAGCTCTGGAAAGCCGAACACTTCGATCCGGAAGGCCTCATGGCGCTTTATCACAAGGCGGGCGCGCGCTATTTCGTGGCCCAGGCCATGCACCACGACCATTTTTTTAACTACCCTTCCAAACTGAACCGGTTTAATTCAGCAGAGGTTGGCCCCATGAAAGACATTTGCGGCCTATGGAAAGCGGCGGCGAAGAAATGGGATATGCCCTTTGGCCTCACGGAGCACATGGGCGCGTCATTCACCTGGTGGGCGGTCAACAAGGGCTGCGACGAGCACGGCCCCTATGCGGGCGTGCCCTATGACGGCAGCGACCCCGCATACCGGGATTTCTATTTTGACAACGCCGAACACCTGACCCCGGACAAGAATTATCCCATGTGGTACACGAAAAACAAAACCTATCACGATGACTGGCTTGCGGTGATGAAAGAACTCATCACCCGCTATGAGCCCGAGCTGCTTTATAGCGACGGCGCGCTGCCCTTCGGCTCCCACTGGGACGGCAACGCTGAAGAAGGCACATATCCCGGCAACGAAACTTACAGAACCGGCCTGGAGGCCGTGGCGTGCCTGTACAATACGTCAATCAACGCAAATGGCAGCAACCAGGCGGTGTATCTGCAAAAAGACCGCAGGCCGGAGGTGCACTGCGTGGGCGTGCTGGATATTGAAAAAAGCCAGCTCCCCGGCATTCAGGCGCAGCCGTGGCACACAGACACCTGTATCGGCAATTGGTTTTACGACGCAAAGCAGACCTACAAAAAACCGGAGCATATCATCGAAATGCTGGTGGACATCATCTCGAAAAACGGCGCGATGCTGCTGAATATTTTGCAGCGCCCGGATGGCACCATCGACGACGAGGCGCATTATATATTGGACGAGCTTGCAAGCTGGTTCGCTGTTTGCGCCGAAGGTGTGTATGGCACTCGGCCGTGGCGCGTGTGCGCGGAAGGCGGCTCCGGCGTGAAAATCGAAGACTTTACGGAAGAAGCCGTTGCCTGGCAGCCCACGGATTTTCGATTCACATGCAAGGGAAAGACGCTGTTCGCGTTCATGATGCGCGCACCGGAAACCCGCGTGGTTGTCATCCGCAGCCTTGCGCCGGAGGAAAAGGTGCAGTCCGTGCGCTTGCTTGGAGGAGAACGCCTGGCGTTTTCGCAGAATTTCGGCGCGCTGACCGTGCAGCTGCCGCAGGAACTGCCCGCGAAATATGCCAACTGCCTTGCGATTGAATTGGGATAAACAGGATAGTTCAGGTGTTGTTTGATAAGAAAAAGGCGCCCCCCCACAGTCTTGCTGCGGGGAGGCGCTTCATTGCGTACCGGGGGAAATATCCTGTCTACAGCTAATTAGCATCGTTTGACGGTTCTTTTCTTGCCTCTTGCTTCTTGCCTCTTGCCTCTTTAATCAAACACCACGCCAACCTTGCCGCTTTCGCCCGCTGCCATCAGCGCGAAGGCCTTGTCCGCGTTTTGAAGAGAAAACGTATCCGTTACAAGTGCGTCCGGGTGAATGCGCCAGCGCACGATGCGCTCAACAAGCTCTTCCATTTTCCATGTGCTTGTGACCCATGAGCCGTAAATGGTTTTTTGCCCATGGATGATATCAGGGCTGGGGGCGAAATTGCACACGCCGCCCTCGCCCACAAAGGCGATTTTACCCCAAGACCGTGCCGCGCGTATGGCAAGCTGCCTGCCCGGGTCGCTTGCGGAAGTGTCTACGGATTTCTCAACGCCATGGCCGCCCGTTATGCTGAGGATTTGCTCCAGCGCATTGTCATCAGCCGCCAAAATATGGTCCGCGAGACCAAGCTTTTTCGCCAGCTCCATGCGTGCCGGGGAGAGTTCTACGCCGATGAGCTGATTGGCTCCCATGGCTCTGGCAAGCTGGAGCGTCGCCAAACCCACAGGGCCAAGGCCCACCACAAGCACTGCGTCGCTGCCGCTTACGCCGATTTTCTCAAGGGCTTCGTATGTTGTGCCAAAGCCGCAGGCGATTTGCGCGCCGTCAAGAAAGCTCAGCTCGTCGGGCAGCAGCATCAGGTCCTTTTCTTCGGCCAAAATATATGGCGCCATGCCGCCGTTGCGCTGCCAGCCATAGGCCCGCCGCAGCGGCGAGCTGCAGGAAATCATATACCCTTTGCGGCAGTCATAGCATACCCCGCAGCCGGAAATGTGGTATACCACTACGCGGTCGCCTTTTTTAAAACGGCGCATACCGGGCCCCGTTTCTGCAATGACTCCGGCGGGTTCGTGCCCGCAAATCGTGTCCGGCGCATAACCTTCCGGTCCTTTGCCCAGGTGCTCGCGATAGATACAGCGAATGTCGCTGCCGCAGATGGTGGTCGCTTTCGTTTGAATGAGCACCTCGCCGTGCCCCGGGGTCGGAACGGGAAATTCCCGCAGTTCTACTGTGCTGTTGCCGGGGAGTATCGCTCCTGCCATCATCATAAAAACATCGCTCCTGTCTATTTAGTAAGCACTGATTCAGTGCATATGCAATTGTAGGGGCGAACTTTGTTCGCCCACAACCCCAAGAACATAAAAGTTTTTCTGTGGGCGAACACAGTTCGCCCCTACAAAATGCGACTTAATCATCACTTACTTTATTTGTTTTCCAGCCGGGGATGGTGCCATCCATATCCCATAGGTCCATCCAGGATTCCGCGCCTTGCCATAAAAACACCTGTCCTTTGATCAAACGGCAGCCGCGCTCAGCGCGTTTCATCAATTCCATTTCTTCCGGCGTGAGCGGGTCTTCTGTGATGCATTGCAGATTGGCAATATAGTTGTTCGGCGTGGTGGAAAATGGGATGGGAATCTGCCCCCGCTGCGAAGCCCATTTGAGGCAAACCAGCGCCGGGTGAATGCCGTGCCGCTCCGCAATTTCAAGTATTACGGGCTGCTCCATGTCCGTAAGATCCTCCGGCGCACGGTCGCGTTCGGGGCGCTTGGGCGAACCGATGGGGGAATACCCGATGGGCTGAATCCCCTGGTACAAACAAAACTGAAACAAATCCTCCTGCTGAAAACAAGGATGCAGCTCCATTTCATTCACGGCAGGCTTGATGGTTGCATCACGTAAAATAAGCTTGAGCTTGGGAATTGTCACATTCGACGTGCCGATATGCCGCACAAGCCCTTCATCAACCAAGCGTTCCATGGCCCGCCAGGTTTTCATGAATTCTTCGTGGAGATAGGGGCGGGCGTCGGAATTGCGTGCGTCCGCGTCGCATCCCGGCGGATGATAATTGGGGAATGGCCAGTGGACAAGATAGCAGTCCAGATAGTCCAATTGCAGGTCTCGCAGGGATTTGCGGCAGGCTTCGCCAACATCCTTTGGTTTGTGCTTGTCGTTCCAAAGCTTGCTGAGGATAAACAATTCTTCGCGCGGCAAACCACCGCTGATTGCTTCGCCCAGCACCTGGCCAATCAGGTGTTCATTGCCATAGCAGGCGGCACAGTCAATGTAACGGTAGCCCGCGCGCAGCGCGCCGCCCACAGCAGCGGCGATGTCCGCGTTGTCATATGCGTCAGAGCCAAAGGTGCCCAAACCAATGCCCGGAATGGTCGCGCCTGTGCAGAGCGTTTTATGCGGTATTGTCATATGATTCCCCCTAGCTGGCTTTTTTTAGCAAGTGATGCGAGTGGATCAGCGGTTACTTTTTCCTACAGCCACTCCTTAAACTTCCGCATATACACGGCCTTGAACAGCTGCGCGGCAACGCAATAACCAACCAGCAGCAGAATCAGCCACGGCGCGTAGGCAAGCGGCAGCATCGTCAACTCAAGGCTGCGCGCAATGGTTGAAAACACCAGCGCAACCGCGATGAGCCCCACCAAAACCGACGACAGCACGAGCGGCAGCGATGCCCGGCTCTTGAGAAACGGCAGCTTGCTGGTGCGGATCATGTGCACGATGAGAATTTGCGACAGCGTGCCGAAGATGAACCAGCCCGCCTGGAACAGCGGCGCGAGCGCGGGGGTATTGGCCTTGAATACCCACCACAGAACGGCGAAGCAAAGGACATCGAACACCGAGCTGAGCGGGCCGAGCAGCAGCATAAAGCGCCGGATGCTCTTTGTCTCCCAGCGGCGGGGCGCCTGCAGGTATTCCTTGTCCACACGGTCAAACGGAATGCCGATTTGCGAGAAATCGCACAGCAGGTTTTGTATCAGGATATGCACCGGCAGCATGGGCAAAAAGGGCAAAAAAACGCTGGCCGCCATAACAGAAATCATGTTGCCAAAGTTGCCTGATGCCGCCATTTTGATGTACTTCATGATGTTGCCGAAGGTGCGGCGGCCCTCAAGAACGCCCTCCTCCAGCACCATCAGGTCTTTTTTCAGCAAGATGATGTCGGCGGTTTCTTTGGCAATATCCACGCCGCTGTCAACTGAAATACCAACGTCAGCTTCCCTCAATGCGGGCGCGTCGTTGATGCCGTCGCCCATGTAGCCCACGGTGTGCCCGTCCTTTTGGAACGCACCCACCACCCGCTGCTTTTGCGCGGGCGAAAGCTTGCTGAACAGGTCGCAGGTTTTGATTGCCTCCCGCAGCGCTTCGTCGCTCATGGCCTCCACGTCGTTGCCGGAAAGGCAGATGTCCGACGCGATGCCGACCTTTTTGCAAACCTTGACGGCAACGCCCGCGCTGTCGCCGGTCAGCACAACCACACGCACACCGTGCTCGCGCAGGGCCGTAATTGCCTGCGCCGCGCTCTCCTTCGGCGGGTCAAGAAAGCCCACAAAGCCGATGAGCACCATGTCGCGCTCGTCCTGCACGCCAAAGGCCTCCACGCCCGCAACATCGTTCTTTTGCGCAACGGCGATTACGCGCAGGCCATCGCGGTTGTGCTGCTCATAGACGCGCATCGCTTCGCGCAGATGCTCTTCATCCAAGGGCTGCACCGTGCCATCGTGCTCCACATAGGTGCAGATGGAGATGATTTCTTCCACGGCCCCTTTTGTGATCAGCTGGCGCTTACCGCTTCCGTTTTCCAGCACCACGCTCATGCGGCGGCGGGCAAAATCAAAGGGAATTTCGTCAACGCGCGTGAACTGCGCAAGATACCCGGCGAGGTCGCTTTCATCTGCTCGATTGATAATCGCCAAGTCAATCAAATTTTTCAGTCCGGTCTGGAAATAGCTGTTGAGATATGCGTGGCGCAGGATGCGCATGTCGTCGCGCCCATGCACATCAATATATTTTTCGAGGATGATCTTGTCCTCCGTCAGTGTGCCGGTTTTGTCGGTGCACAGCACATCCATCTCGCCAAAGGTCTGGATTGCGGAGAGGTTTTTGATGATGGTTTGGTGTTTCGACATCGAAACCGCGCCCCGCGCAAGGGTGGAGGTCATGATCATCGGCAGCATCTCAGGCGTGAGGCCCACCGCCATTGTCACGGCAAAGAGCAGCGCCGCGCCCCAGTCGCTTTTCGTCACGCCGTTGACGATGAAGATGATCGGCACCATGATGAACATAAAACGCAGCAGCAGTTTTGAGACAGAGTCCACGCCGCGCTCAAAGCTGTTTTTTGCTTTGTCGCCGGAAAGGCTTTTTGCCATCGCGCCAAAGTAGGTGTCGTTGCCGGTGGTGAGCACAACGGCCGAGGCACTGCCGCTGAGCAGATTCGTTCCCATGAAGCCGATGTTCGAAAGATCGGTCAGAGGATCTGTTTCCGCGCTGCGGATATCCGCGAATTTTTCCACAGGTGCGGATTCCCCTGTCAGCGCCGACTGCGCGAGGAATGCGTCCTTTGTGGTGAGAAAGCGCACGTCGCCGGGCAGCATGTCGCCGGCGGAAAGCTTGACGACGTCGCCGGGTACAACCTCGTCAATGCTGATTTCAATCAGTGTGCCGTCGCGCCAAACGTCGGCCTTATTGGAAATCATTTTGGAGAGCTTGGCGGCGGCGTTGGTTGATTTTTCGCCCTGAAAAAAGGCGATGGCGCTGGAAATGACGATCAATGCCACAATGATGACGGATGTCGTGATATTCGCTTCGTCGGAAACCACCACGTCTGTGACAAACGTGATCACGGCCACAAGCAGCAGCACCAGGTTGAACGGGTTCACGAGCGCGCCGAACAAGCGCCCCATCAGCCCTTTTTCTCCGGCAGTCATGATGACATTGGGGCCGTGTTCCTCCAATTTTTCTTCTGCATTGGCAACAGAAACGCCCCGCGTGGAAGTTTCCAGCAGGCTGAGCAATTCTGTTTCGTCCTGAAACGCAAAGCGGCGCAGAACCGATTCGCACTCGTTTTTCTTTTGAACTGTGTTAGAAGCTTTTTTCTTAAAAATCATGTGTTTCATCCTTTCATACAATGTGTTTGACAAACAGTAATGTATGAACAGGACAGCATACTTGCGCTATCCACAGATAGAGCAAGCCTATTTCGCAAGGCGGAACACAACGGCATTATGCATGCATAAATGAGGGTCGCTGTCCGCGTTTGGTGCGGAACAGGCAGCGCTGCGCCTATTCCCACTACTTCGACCGGTCATTGCGTTCCACCTCCTGATTTGAATTTTTTGCGCACCGCAGTGCGGTTGGTCACATGCCGTTTATAGTTTAACTCATTTTTAACGAAATGTCAACTGCGATCCTTGATTTCTTTGTGAAAATGCGGTTTATTTTAACGGCTGGAACAAACAAAATGGGCGGGCTGAAATTGTCAATCGCATGACAGAAATTCCCGATCGCCATATATTGGCATGCCAAAATATCCTAACGATCACGTTTTAACGCGCTTTATCGCAAAAGATTGACTCGCGGCCATTGACAGCTCCGCATAGAAAGGCTACAATTGCGTTGCGATTACTCGTGCTGACAATTTTCGGGATGGAACAAAGGAGGTCGGACGGTGTTGGACGGCGCAATGGAATTGTTTCGGAAACTGGATTTTACCGCCAGGGCCAAGGGCGGGTATGACAAACAAGAGGTCGACGACTTTCTTGAAACCGTGAGCGAGAATTATACGAAGCTGCAAACCGCGTATGGAACGCTCAGCGGGCAATACGCGCAGCAATCCGGCGAACTGCAGCAGGCGAGAAACGACCTGGAAAACCAGCGCGCGTATTATGAGTGGCAGATTGGCGCGCTGAACAACTGGATCGCATCACAGATGGCTCCGCAACCAATCGAAACTGGATTTTACCAACAATAGAAGGGAATTTATCAATAACAGGACGTGAAAAAAAACGGCTGTCAGCGTGAAAACGCGGGATGAAGCAGGACAGCCAAAGACGTATAAAGTGCAGGAAGGAAAAAAAGCATGAGCAGAATTATGAATATATCGGCTTATAAAAAGAAGGTAACTGCGCTGGCCCTTGCGGTGGTGCTGGCGGTTGCCTCTGTGTCCGTGGCATTTGTGAAGATGGCCGGATCCACATACGCCAACCCGGATTATACAACGGTGAGCAGCTTTGAGCGTGTGAATCCGGTGTATACGGAGACCGTGGAGCCGGGCACCGCGCGGGAGGCTTTGCGCCTGCCTGCCGCTTTGCGGGCGGTGTGCCAATTGCCCGCGGCGGGAACAGGCTTCGTTCAAACGGAGCCGCAGGCCGGGCAGGACGGAGATTACGATTACTACTGGTGGGGCTATGTGGCACCCAGGGAAAAAGACGAAGATCCATTTGCGTTCAATCCGAGCCCATACACCATTTACACCATAAACTATGCCGACGGCGCCAAGGCATACCGCGTCCACGGCACCTACAACGGCGCGAACGAGGGCTTTTACGCCTGCAACGCCGCCGGCAGCCTGACAGGCGTTGTCCGCTTTGTGCCGGTGGAATGGATCGGCGGCTATAACGCCGGCACCGAGGGCACCTACACCTTCACCGCCAAGCTGACCGAGGTGAATTACAGCGGAACCTTGCCGACAGCGGAGGTGACCGTTGACGCGGCTGCGTCCCATGTTTGCGACGAGGACTGCGGCCACGGGAACTGCTGGGAAGACAACGAAGAAGAAGAACCCGCGCCCGAATGCACCTGCGACCAGGCGGCAGCAGGGCATGCCCCCAGAGAATGCCCGCTGTGGAACCCGGAATGCACCTGCCCGGAGGGTACGTCCGGGCACACGAACACAGCCTGCCCGTATTGGGTGCCGCTGGCAAATTGCGCCTGCGGTATCAGCAGTACAAACAAGCCCTGGCAGCACAATGCCGGCTGCCATCTGTTTGCGGCACCGTCGCTGGCAAATGGGGCCTGCGGCTGCGAGGGAACCCACGACACCACAAACAGGGACTGCATTCTTTACCAGCCTCCGCTCATCATGCCGATGTCGCTCAATGGCGGCGGCGCAAACGATAAACTCGGCGACGATTATATGCGGACAAACACCACCACCAGCGGCAACGCGGGGTATGTTGACTTTAACTCCTACAGTATACCCGGGGCGTGGAAGGACTATGTGAATACCATTTGGATGAACAAGGCGTATAATAAATATGCCTGGACACCCGCTGCGAATTGTGTGAGCTCCGGCGCGCTGGCGTGGACATATGGCGGCGGCGTTGCGAACCAATCCACCGGCGGCGGCGTGAGCACAAACGCATTTCGCATTCCGGTAGCCAACGCCAGCAGGGAATGGTATGTCTATTCGGGGGAGCAGCTTCGCTATGCGCTTTTGAACTATACGTCAGGGGATACGATCAGCATCCGGTGGAATATCAACTTAAATGGCAATACTGCAGACTGGGGTCAAGTGAGCGTATCGGGTAAAAACCTGACCATCGAAGGCAATAACCGGACAATTTTCAACTTGGGCATGACACAGACCAGCAATGCGACAAGCTGCGCCTTTTTGAATTTTAACGGCTCGGCAAGATTATCTGTGCAAAACTTGACATTTACTTCCGGCAAGCTGGTGTATCGAAACGCAGCCCCACTAAGCGTGGCTATATTTACGGGGGCGTCTACAGCCCGGATGCTGATGAGCGACACAGAGTTCAACAATATCCTTCTGTATGAAAATTATAAGAGCGGAGCGAGCGGGTTAGGAAGTTCGCGTGTTGCCTGCGTGTTTTCGTTCCAGAGCTCAGCGTACTCTGGCTCCAGCATTTTTACAAGGGCATTCGTGAATGGTTCCTATATGTACGGCGCCGACCATGTGTCAGCGCTGACCAATACGATAGTGGATGCCGTTTTGAACTATTGTTTTGCGGTGGATACCTTGATTTGCGCAACGGGCGGGCACCTGGCGCCTTTGGGAGGCTGCGCTTCAGGCTATGCGTTAACGAACTGCTTTGCGTCCACAGAAATTTATGCGACGTCGTGGGCTTGCGGTCTGATGTTTACAACAAGCAGTCCTACAACAAGCAATTGTTATTCAACAGGTAAGATTGAGGGATTTGAGCGTATTGGCGGATTCACGGCTCACAATGTCACCCGTATGGAGAATTGCTACAGCACCATGCTGGTGGGGCTTCGTTCGGAAAGCACTAAC
>JGI994J12354_10002520_pt1 | contig 17758 bp, 18 predicted proteins | sample IntmicLarv3ML3BL_FD_12354 | JGI IMG/M metagenome (IMG submission 12354) | reverse complement strand
ATGGAGAGCTATCGAAGCGGTCATAACGAGCCACACTGGAAATGTGGTGTCCCTTAACGGGGACCGGGGGTTCGAATCCCCCGCTCTCCGCCATTAGGGACAAATCCGAACTCTAATCCAATCTTTATTGGAGAAGCGTTCGGATTTGTCATTTATTTCTAAATAAGCATGTAAAAAGGCACGGGAATGCCGATGTATAATCGACGACCCGTGCCTTTTACTATTCATTTGTTATGATTGCTATGTTGGATTTTAATTACACTATGGCTTCTGCTGTTATCCAAGAAGCATAACCTTTCTTTGTTTTTGTAAATGCGCATCGCCACTTGGTTCCGTTTTGAACATCATCTGCAAAACTGATATTGGATTTTGCCGGACAATAGTTTTTGTCCCACCATGCAGATAGCTTGTACTTCTGTCCGTCATCGGCATCGAAGCAACACCATAAACATGGCACTCTGCTCTTGGGATGCCATGTACGATAGCGAAGGATGCCAACAAACTCACCTTCGCCAGAGGGAAATATGTAATCATTAAGAGGCACTAATTCGCGCCCCTCGGCAGTTGTAATAATTTCGTCTCGATTTCTATTTTTCTCCATTTGCATTCTCCTTTTCTTTTTTCCATTTCTCGAACGCTTCCTGACCTTCCTTGCTGTCGTAATACGACTGAATCGCCGGAAGAATACGACGGGCAAAAGATTCAATGGCGCTATCTGGCGGAATATATTCAGGGGTATTTTGGGGAATATTGTTTTTGGGCATGTATATAAGTGTGACCTCCATATTTAATTTTCAATGTGCAATTTTTTCGATGAAGCTGTAAATATTAAATCCTATCCATCCTCCTATCGTTGTTGTGATGGTGATTGTTTCTGCTGCGAGGCACGATATGCTGTCTTGTATTCCTCTGGGACACTGTCATAAAACTGACGGAGAAATATGATCTCCTGCTGTTGCTTGCCAGCCTCAAGCTGAGCTTTAACGCTGGGCTTTGTAGCATCCAGCTTCTTTTCGAGACTGGAGTTTTCTTGTTCCAGCAAAGCGAGTTCCCTGCCATATTTCTTCAGTAAAGGTTCTAACTTTTCCATACTAGGGAAAAATTTGTTCAGCTTGGTGCGAATTTCTTCTTTGCGCTTTCCGGCATTAAGCGGATTGATATCCGCAAGCAAAACATTTATGTCTTTGGCTTGTTTTGACAAATTAGCCGCCTGCTTGAAAACCCGTGTCGGGATATGCCGCCGACCTGTCTTACTGGCCGACTCGCCGCGCTCCAAATCTGGAAACTGTTTAACCATGTGCGCGAAGAAATCATCCTGCCACTTTGTTAGCTGAACACGATTGCCGATGATATCTTTAGCCGACAAGCGCCCATCATTTGTGATTGGCGTAAAACACAGGTGCATATGCGGTGTTTTCTCGTCCAGATGGACAGTGGCGGCGAAGATGTTATCTTTGTCGATTTTTCGGGAAAGGAAGTCAACTGCCGTTTGGAAGAATGCTTTAACTTCCTCTCTTTTTTTGCCCTTGAAAAACTCAGGACTGGCGGTGATAAGCGTATCGATGAAGCGAATACTGTCTTTGCGAGTACGGCATCCAGCGGCCGTGATGCGGTTATCGCTTTCACGCTTATACGATGTTGTCGGCTTAACAATATGAAAATTGTATTTGCTGCGCTCGGTATTGATATTGGGGTTGCTGGCATATTTCTCTTTGGTGCGCTCATGGTGAGCTTCCAAAGCACCTGCACCACCCTTCTGTTTGGCAAAACGCATAATGGCATATTGGGGTATTGTGTATCACGCTCCTTAATTATGTAGAAAAGTTGAAGCGATTTCGAGGGCAAAAGGTGTAATTGTATTACTTGCCCTGTTTTGAGTGCTGAAATGCCTGATGTGAAAGGCTTTTTCAGCCCCTACTTTTCTACTCTTGCCTCCGTTTTCTGGCATGTTTGGCTTTCTGCTTACGCAACACATCCTCCGCACAGGCGGAGCAGTATTTTGCATTGTTGGACGATGACTGAAATGACTTGCCGCAGACGGCACACCTTTTAGTGGTATCATCCCAAAAAATTTCTGATTTGAGCGACTCCCCCTGCTTGTCCTCCAGCACAACATGCCGGAAGAATTTGCAGTTGACGGAATATGAAATGCTCTGGACGCAGACACATTCTTCTCCGTTATCCAACAGGAGGCAGTTGCCTCCGTCATAGTTACTGCATACCTTTCGGATAAGGGCGTTAGCTTGTCTCCTCTGCCCCGGTGTCATTTGCGGCAAAGACCCGTTCGCTTGGCGTTCAATGGGCGGTAGATTTTTGATAATATTGCAAATAGTTTTGACCTCCTCATTCTTATATTTTTTATAGCGATAGCTGATCAGCTAATTCAAGTATAGACCTTATATCCCCCTGATTCCCGTATATACAAGAGGTAGGAAATTGGACGTAAAAACGAAAAAATCCATGTTTATGGAAAAGTCGTGGTATAATGAAATAAACATTGAATTGAGTGCAGGCGAAGGAGTGAATGGCATGAAAATATCAGTGACAATACAGGAAAAATTAAAAGATTTACGAAAAGAAAAAGAACTTTCATTGGAACAGCTTTCGGAGCAAGTCGGCATTTCAAAGTCTGCTTTAGGCAACTATGAATCAAATGATTACAAAGATATCAGTCACTACAGCATTATTACATTGGCAAAATTCTATGGCGTGTCCACAGACTATTTATTTGGGTTAACAGATGACGAAAACCACCCAAATGCCGATGTTTCAGAATTGCATTTGAGTGGCGAAATGATTGACTTGTTGAAAAGTGGGCGAATAAACAATAGGCTATTATGTGAAATGGCGGCACATAAGGATTTTGTGAAAATGCTTGCCGATATAGAGATATACATCGATGGCATTGCCAGTATGCAAATCAAGAACTTGAATGATTGGGTTGGCGTGGCACGGGATGAAATTATCCAAAAGTATAATCCCGGCGATGATGACCCACACATGCGGATAATGAATGCTGCCAACATTGATGAAGATGAGTATTTCCGAAATATGATTCATGGTGATGTGGATGGCATTATCAAAGATATTAGAGAAGCACATAAAAACGATACTGAGAGTGCGCCGGACACCACCCCTATAATGAATTTCAAAAAAGGAATGGACGTTGCGGCAAATTTCAAGGGAAGTCCAATGGAAAAACAGATTGCAGTGCTGTTAGGACAAATCGGTGTGGATTTCAAAAAGCTATCAGATGAAGAGCTGAGGACGCTTGTAAAAATTTTGAACAAGTCGAATCTCATAAAAACGACGCTAAACAATCGAGGTAAACGACGTAAAAAATAGATAGAAGATTTCTTTCCCGCCGCCAAATCATAAAATTGTCTGTACTCACAATATAGCATGTGTTATAATAGTTTCGAGGTGAAAAACATGGAATTTTCCCGAATCGTGAAAATCGTCCGCGAAAAATTGGGCATGAGCCAAGAAGATTTAGCCCATGCATTAAATGTGAGCTTTGCCACAATAAATCGTTGGGAAAATGGCAAAACCCATCCAAACAAATTGACGGAAAATGTTTTCTTTGATTTTTGTCAACGCCAAGGGATAGATATAGATAATTTGAATGGTTTGGAGGAATGAGCATATGGCTGTAAACAATAGCGCCGAAATAGGTTTTGAAAAGAAAATATGGGATGCGGCTTGTATTCTGCGTGGAAACATGGATGCCGCCGAATATAAGCATGTCATTCTTGGCTTGATTTTCTTAAAATATATATCAGATAAATTTGAACTGCGCTATAACGAACTTGTTGATGAAGGCGAAGGCTTTGAGGAAGATATTGACGAATACACCGCCGTTAATGTGTTTTTCGTTCCAGCATCTGCTCGTTGGTCAAATATTTCTTCGCAAGCACATACGCCAGAGATTGGTAAAGTGATTGACGAGGCTATGGAAGCCATTGAAAAGGAAAACCGAAAGCTCAAAGGCATACTTCCCAAGACTTATGCACGGCCCGAAATGGACAAGCGCCGTTTAGGTGAAGTGGTTGACCTTTTTACAAATATTGCGATGGCCGAACACGGAGACACAAAAGATATTCTCGGTCGCACTTATGAATACTGCCTTGCCCGCTTCGCCGAACAAGAAGGTAAATTGGCGGGAGAGTTTTATACTCCTGCTTGTGTGGTTCGCACATTGGTTGAGGTTATCAAACCTTTTAGTGGTCGCGTATATGACCCGTGTTGTGGTAGCGGCGGTATGTTCGTGCAGTCGGCAAGGTTTGTAGAAGCCCACTCCGGCAACATCAACAACCTTTCTATTTATGGTCAGGATTCAAACCCAACAACATGGAAGCTCTGCCAAATGAACCTCGCCATTCGCGGTATTGAAGCAGATTTGGGGAAAGCCGCCGCAGATACTTTCTTTGGTGATACGCACCCTACCATGAAAGCTGATTATATTCTTGCAAATCCTCCCTTCAATCTATCCGATTGGGGGCAAAACAAATTAGCTGAAGATGTGCGCTGGAAGTATGGACTCCCACCTTCTGGTAATGCCAACTTTGCGTGGCTGCAACATATGATTCACCATATGAGCGCAAACGGCCGCATCGGTATGGTGTTGGCCAATGGCTCACTTTCCAGTCAAAGCGGTGGTGAAGGTGATATCCGCAAAGCAATTATTGAAGATGATTTGATTGAGGGTATTATCGCAATGCCACCCCAGCTTTTCTACACAACACAAATTCCAGTTTCATTATGGTTTTTGAATCGTAACAAAAAACAGTCGGGAAAAACATTGTTCATTGATGCAAGAAATATGGGAACAATGGTTAGCCGCCGTTTGCGGGAAATGACAGAAACAGATATTGCTAAAATTGCTGATGCATTTATTTCTTTTGATGAAGGAACCTTGGAAGATGTGAAAGGTTTCTGCGCCGCTGTAACAACCGAGGAAATCGCCAAACAGGATTACATACTCACACCCGGGCGCTATGTCGGCATCGAGGAGCAGGAGGACGACGGCGAACCTTTTGATGATAAAATGAAACGGCTAACAAGTGAGCTTTCGGTGATGTTCAAGCTCTCTCACGAACTGGAGGAAGAAATCCGGCAGAGATTGGGGGCGATTGGGTTTGAACTATAAGATGCTATCTGACTTTGCAGATGTAAAAGGCGGAAAACGACTTCCGAAAGGCAGCCAATTAACTTCGACACCCACGGCACATCCCTATATCAGAGTGCGTGATTTGAACGTCGAAAAGGTGTTGGAGCTTCTGCCAACCTATGAATATGTGGACGATGAGACACAGAAAACAATCTCTCGATACATTGTAAATCAGGGCGATGTTGTTATTTCGATTGTTGGTACGATAGGGCTTGTTTCAATAATAGGCAAATCTCTGGATGGAGCTAATTTGACCGAGAACTGTGCAAAACTGGTGAATATAGATGGTCTCAATAAAGATTTTTTGTATTACTACTTAATGTCAGAAGATGGACAAAACGCAATTAAGGCTGCGACCATTGGTGCTGTTCAAGCTAAGTTGCCATTGAAGAATATTCAAGCATTACCAATACCTGAACTCCCGATAAATGAGCAATGCGCCATTGCCAATACTCTTTCTGCTCTTGACGTCCGAATTGCTACTAATGCGAAGATAAATCATCATTTAGAGCAGCAGTGTTTCGCTCTGTATCGGCATTTCTTTGTTGAAAAAGCAATGCCTGAATGGGAATCTGGAACAATATCCGATTTTGGCGATGTTGTAGGTGGCAGTACACCTTCTAAAGCTAAGCCCGAATATTTCACCAAACACGGTATTGCTTGGATTACCCCGAAAGACTTATCCGTCAACAAGAGCAAGTTTATTGCTCGCGGCGCAGATGACGTTACGGAACTTGGGTTGCGCAACAGTAGTGCACGACTTATGCCGAGAGGAACGGTTCTTTTTAGCTCCAGAGCGCCGATTGGTTATATTGCAATAGCCAGTGGTGAAGTCTGTACGAATCAAGGATTCAAATCCATTGTTCCAAAACAAAATATAGGAACGGCGTTTGTCTACTTCTTCTTAAAGGACAATCTTGAAATCATCGAAAGTATGGCTTCTGGTTCAACTTTCAAAGAGGTTTCAGGCGCTACGATGAAAGGCATACCCGCTGTTATCCCGGACACCCAGACACTCACTAAATTCAATGAGGCGTGTGCACCCATGTTTGAGCAACAAGAACTTCTCGAACAGGAGAACGCGAAGCTCGCAGGCCTGCGTGACACACTACTCCCAAGGCTGATGTCCGGCGAGCTGTCCGTTGACAACCTCTAAGCCACCGCTAAATGATGATTTACCACACCTCCTGCCGATAAACCTAATTATTCTGAAAGGCAGGAGAAAATATGAAAGATAAGCTCATTACACAGATTCAAACTAGCATGGCTCTGATTCTGAACCAAGCCCAACTGGAGGAACTCAGAAAGGTACTTACGGGCGCACTCCACAACGTAGAGGTTACACAGAGAAAGGTTTCTGAACCAACTGAAGTCAAAGGAAACAGCGCATTGTTGAGCGTGTTTATAGCGGCAAAGCGTATAGAGGGATGCAGCGAGAAGTCACTGAAATACTATAGCTCCACCATATGTCATATGTTTGATAGCGTAACAGAGCCTGTAAGGGAAATTAACACTGATGACCTGCGCGGCTATCTGGCGAAGTATCAGCAAGAACGAGGTTCAAGCAAGGTTACGATTGATAATATGCGGCGCATTTTCAGCAGTTTCTTTGGATGGCTTGAGGATGAGGACTATATCTTGAAAAGCCCGGTGCGTCGAATCCACAAGGTCAAAACGGATAAGCCGATTAAGGAAACATTCAGCGATGAGGGGTTAGAGCTGCTCCGTGATGCTTGCGAAGAAATCCGCGACCTTGCGATGGTTGACCTGCTTGCTTCAACGGGTATGCGTGTCGGGGAGATTGTAACGTTGAACCGCGAGGATATAAACTTCCACGAAAGAGAATGTGTCGTATTCGGTAAAGGCGGCAGTGAGCGTGTAGTCTACTTCGACGCACGGACTAAAATCCATCTGCTGAATTACCTCGATAGCCGGAACGACAAAAACCCTGCGCTGTTCGTGTCTCTCCCTGCTCCGCATGAGCGGCTACTCATCGGTGGCGTGGAAACACGGCTTCGTGAAATTGGGAAACGGGCTGATATGCAAAAGGTTCATCCGCATAAATTCAGGCGAACGCTGGCAACACGGGCGATTGACAAGGGTATGCCGATTGAACAGGTACAGCGCCTGCTCGGCCATGTTAAGATAGATACAACTATGCACTATGCGATGGTGAATCAAACAAATGTGAAAAATTCACATAGGAAATTTATTGGGTAGGAGGATGACGGCTTATGGAAAATTGGGTACAAGCTAAGGCGGAAGATATTATAGATTTTAATCCGCGGGAGACTCTTCCCAAGGGCTCAGTTGTGAAAAAGGTTGCGATGGAGAATGTTCAGCCATTCACGCGAGATATAGCTACATTTGAAATTGCGCCTTTTAATGGTGGAAGTAAATTTCGCAATGGTGATACGCTCATGGCTCGGATAACGCCGTGTCTTGAAAATGGCAAAACCGCACAAGTAAATATACTTGATGCTGATGAGGTCGGTTTTGGCTCTACCGAATTTATTGTGTTGAGAGCAAAACCCAGTATTAGCGACAAAGATTTTGTTTACTATCTTTCATTAAGCCCGATTTTGCGAGATACGGCTATTAAATCAATGGTTGGAAGCTCTGGCCGCCAGAGAGTGCAACAGGGTGTTCTAAACGATATAGTTTTTCGGGTGCCTCCTTTGGAAGAACAAATTAAAATCGGGTGCACACTAAAAGCTTTGGATGATAAAATCGCATTAAACACAAAGATAAATCATCATTTAGCGGCTTAGATGTCGGCGACGGACAGCTCGCCGGATATAAGTTTTGGGAGCAGTGCGTCGCGTGTCTTTGCAAGATTGATGTTTTCTGCTCGCTTGTGGCGTATTGCTTCAAGCATCGGATCAACCGTTCGTGTAAAGTTCTCAACTATATTGAGACTTGGAACGAGAATCCGATATTTCTTGAAATCCGGCACTGTTAACTGTTGTTGCGTTGTGCCGACACCATCAATATGAATACTGCTGAGATAAAGATAGAGATACTTTGCCGTGATGAAATTGCTATTTGGAATTGCCGTTACCAATCTGACAATCGGAACAAATGGGTCTTGTCTAAGGCATACATACCCAATTGTGCCACGCGCTGACACGGTCACACTCTCATCAGTAATTTTTGGCTTATCGGTGTATCCATACAACCCGAAATTATCTATCCCGTTAGAAAAGATGGGAATAGTGCATTCATCTATCGGCGTAGGCGAGCAAATCGCGGGTTTATCGCCGCCAGCGCTAAGCAGGGCTACATCACCAAGTTCCGCTTCCTGCCAATCATCCGGCATCACGCCGTCAAACGGCTCGAAGTCCACGAACCACGACTTGAAAATCGCCTGCGCCATCTGCTCTAAATGATGATTTACCACACGATATAGATTCACATGATTAGATTTTCAGGAGGAGATTTTATGCCATATACAGAAGCAAACTATGAAAATGCTGTCATGATACTGCTTGGAGATTTAGGCTATACATGCTTGTATGGCCCTGATATTGAGCGCGATTTTCGCAATCCTCTGTATATGGATGCATTGTCGGCAGCGTTGCCACGTATTAACTCAAATGCTGATGAACAGGCGGTAGAGGAAGCTGTCTACAAGCTTACCCATATTGACCACGGAACACTTATCCAGCAAAATAAGCAATTCATGGATTGGCTGCAAAACGGAGTAGAAGTCAGCTATCAAAAGCACGGCGAAACAAAACATGAAATTGTTAGGATTATCGACTACACAAACCCAAGCAATAACCGTTTCCACGCTATTAACCAATGGACTATTATTGAAAACGAGACGAAGCGGCCAGATGTGATTATATTTGTGAATGGTATTCCTCTTGTTGTGGTTGAGTTAAAAAGCTGCTCACGTGAGGAGACGGATTTTTCCGATGGCTACCGCCAAATCAAAAACTATATGCACGAAATACCATCGCTATTTCAATATAACGCTTTCTGTATAATTAGCGACTTAGTTGATTCTAAGGTTGGTACAATCACCGCTGGCTTTGATCGTTTTGTGGATTGGAAAACGATTGACGGGAACTATGAAGAAACGCAGTTTGCCCGCTATGATGTTTTGTTCAATGGAATGTTGGAACAATCCCGTTTTCTTGGTATACTCAGGCATTTCATCTTATTTTCGCAAGATACTCCAGAGGATAAAAAAATACTGGCCGGATATCACCAATTTTTTGCGGTTCGAAAGGCGGTTGAGTCTACTGAACGCGCTACTAAAACTGATGGGAAAGGCGGCGTTTTTTGGCATACACAAGGTAGTGGTAAAAGCCTTTCGATGGTATTCTATGCCGGATTATTGCAGCAAGCACTGGATAGCCCCACAATCGTAGTTATCACCGACCGCAATGATTTGGACGAACAGTTGTACGGTCAATTTGCTGCTTGTAAGGATTTCTTGCGTCAAACACCAGAACATGCTCAAAATAGAGAGCATTTGAAAGAGCTTTTGGATGATAGACAAGCTAACGGTATTTTCTTTAGCACCATGCAGAAATTTGAGGAAACCGCCGAACCACTTTCCGAACGGCATAACATTATTGTAATGGCAGACGAAGCCCATCGCAGCCAATACGGATTGTCCGAACGCGTCAAAGCAGATGGCACACTGGTTATTGGTGCGGCTCGAATCATTCGGGAGAGTCTGCCAAATGCAACATTTATAGGCTTCACAGGCACTCCCGTATCTTCCAAAGATCGCAACACGCGGGAAGTGTTCGGCGAATACATAGATATTTACGATATGACGCAGGCTGTTGAAGATGGCGCGACGCGACCAGTATATTATGAAAGCCGCGTTATGAATCTTGGTTTGAAAGAAGATGTGCTTCAGCAAATTGATGCGACATACGAGTTGCTTGCACTTAATGCAAATGAACAGGACATAGAGCGCAGCAAAAAAGAGCTTGGCAACATGGAGGCCATTCTTGCTGCTCCAGAAACCATTGATACTTTGTGCAAGGATATTATTTCTCACTACGAGGATAGCCGTGAAAGACTGTTGACTGGCAAAGCGATGGTTGTGGCCTATTCCCGCCCGATAGCTATGGATATTTACCATCGGATTCTGGAATTGCGCCCGAATTGGGAAGATAAAGTCAAAGTGGTAATGACTTCCGGCAATAATGATCCGGAGGAATGGCGTGCTATTATTGGTAATAAAACGTATAAAAAGGAATTGGCAAGAAAATTCAAAGACAACGATGACCCGATGAAAATTGCTATTGTCGTTGATATGTGGCTAACCGGATTCGACGTGCCCAGTCTTGCAACCATGTATGTGTACAAGCCTATGGGCGGACATAATTTGATGCAAGCTATCGCTCGTGTCAACCGTGTATTTCGAGACAAAGAGGGCGGTTTAGTTGTTGATTACGTTGGGATAGCCCGTGCGCTAAAAGAAGCGATGAACGATTTTACCGTTCGAGACCGGAAGAATTACGGTGATATGAATATCGCTAAAACAGCTCTGCCTAAATTTGCAGAAAAATTACGGGTATGTGGTGAGCTATTCCACGGATTTACATATGCCGCGTTTTTGAATGAGGATAGCGATGATAAACTTCGAGCAGACTTGATTGCTGGTGGCATTAACTTCATCATGGGCAAAGACGAAGATGAACAGAAAATATACCAAAAAGAGGCATCATTACTTAGGCAGGCGAAAACACTTTGCCAAAGTTTATTGAACAGAGAGCAACGAATGGAATCCGCTTTCTTCGAGGCAGTGCGTGTAGCTTTGAGCAAAATTTCTGGCCCACGCAAACTCTCATTCAAGGAGATTAACGAACAAATCAACGAAATGCTCAAGCAGAGTATTCGCAGTGAAGGCGTTATCAATCTTTTTTCGGATAAGAACGAGGAGTTTTCGCTGTTTGATCCATCCTTTTTAGAAGAAGTCGGCAAAATGAAAGAGAAGAATCTTGCTGCCGAATTATTGAAAAAACTGCTTAGCGAACAGATTGCTGCTTATCAACGCACAAATCTTGTTCAAGCGGAAAAGTTTTCTGAACGGATGCAACGGATTATGAATTTGTATCGTAATGGCCAACTCACCAATGCAGAAGTCATTGAAGAATTGCGAAAAATGGCCGCCGATATCGCCAAAGCACACGAAGAAGGCGATAGTCTCGGTCTCACTGCCGAAGAATTGGCTTTCTATGATGCGATTACAAAACCTGAAGCAGTAAAAGACTTCTTCACCAACGATCAGCTTCGTGAAATGACAAAAGAGTTAACCGATATCCTGCGAAAAAGCCGCACAATCGACTGGCAGAAAAAAGATAGTGCCAGAGCAGAAATGCGGCGCATGGTGAAGCGCTTACTCAGAAAGTATAAATATCCACCAGAAGGATTAGAAGATGCTATCAAGGTTGTAATGGCTCAATGCGAAATGTGGACGGATGAAGGATAAGAATACCTGATAAATGATTGGAGGTCGTTTAGGTGAGGAAAAATTTGACAAGCTTAGTTGCGGACAATTTAATCGTACACGATGTTCCTAAGAAATTTTCGAGAAACTACTTGAAGGAAAACCCTGATGCAAGATATGAGGATTTAATTCTAAGCGATATTCCAACTGAATTTGACGCTGAATTGGTGAAATTCTTTCACGGGCGGATTTCTGCGACAATAGGTTCGTCGAGTGCATTTGAGATAGAATTTGATCCTGTTTTATCTGACAATAAAACTCAGCAAGCTGTGAAACACTATTTTGATAGTGGAAAAGCTTCATCTTTTCCACTTGTGGAAGGCGATGCCATCCGCATAACACAAGACATAGCTATGACTCTACATGAAGTTCAAACTGCACGAAACCCAGGGGGGATTTTATTATTCATTCCATGCCATGATCAACACCAAAATGGATTGGCCATTCTAAAAGTGGAAAGAGAAGATGGTGTTCGTATACAGCGAGATGTTACAACGCAGGGCAAAACGACTTTCAGCGCACAACATATCAAGGACTTAATGCTTACAAGCAAGACAAAATTATTTAAGATCGTATTATTCTATCTTGCCGATGATAATGTTGTTGGGTTTGTCTGCGACCAGCAACAAGGGGTATTGGGTAACAGAGAAGTTGCCAACTTCTTTTTAACTGATTTTTTGGGTTGCAAGCTTAAAGAAGAACCGCATGTATCCACAAAGAAATTTTTCGAAGCGACAACGACATACATAAATAGCGAAACCTTAAACGACTCCGAGAGGTTGGATGTAAGAACGCATCTGATTTCCGAATTAACAAACAACCTACAAACAATTAATCTTTCTTCATTTGCGGACCGTGCGTTGCCGTCAGGGAAAAAGCAGGAGTTTATGGATATAATGCAAAACAAAAAAATCCCTGCTACCTTTCCAAAAGATATAGTATTGATTGCAGATAAAATAAAAAAGGTAAAATATGAGCTTGAATGTGGAATAAAGATTACCGGCACGGAAGATGCGGTTAAAAACAATTTAAGCATTGCATCATGCGAAGACGGAAAAACCAAATTTGAATTAATTGATCGTATAAGAAAGGTTGAATGAACAATGAGGGCAATTCAAGATGTAAGAACCCTCTGGGGAGCAGAAATACCGCTTTATGAAAAAATAGGTAATGATATCAGTAATGTATTATCTTCTGCAATAAAGGCGCAGGGGATGTCAGCAAAAATTTCATACAGAGTAAAAGAAACGGATAGCTTAATTAAGAAGATCGCCCGGAAAGACTCAAATTATGAGGCGATACGCGATAAAGTAGGTGTGAGAATAGTTGCTTATTTCAAGGATCAGCTGCGCAGTATTGATTCGTTAATTAGTGAAGTGTTCTGCGAAAACGTGAACAAGAGAGAGGATATGTCTGTCAAACTCGGCGAAGCTGTGTTCGGATATCAGTCCATTCATTATGATATTTGTAAAATTATAGACGGAAAAGAGCATTTTTGCGAAGTCCAACTCAGAACAATCTGTCAGGATAATTGGTCCGAGCTTTCTCATGCATTAGCATATAAAACTGAAATAAATATACCGCTAGATGTTAAGCGTGAAATCAACGCTCTTAGTGCTATTTTTGAATTGGCAGATAATCAATTCCAAATGATTCAAACACTTATCGGCGAGCTGCCTGATACTAGTCCCATACAAATATTGAACTACCTTGAAAAGATTTTTTACTCAAAAATTGGCGATACATATGACCAAGAGCTTTCCGCATATTTTCTAAAAGATATCAATTCCCTTTATGTAGATGCCAATCCGCGATTAGAAATACAGCGTTTTCTTTCCACAAAGGAAGTTGATGTTCTAAAAGTCATTGACGATAATCGAGATAATTTTTTCTTTACACAACCTGAAATCATCTTGATTCTGGAGAGATTGGAAAACAGCAAGTACTCTTTAGCGGAGTTCTGGAATACGTTGTATCCACAAGAGGAACTCGAGGGTATTGCTAATGCGTGGGGAACATCGATAGAATAAATTTCAAGAAACAACGATATGCCTCCCCTGCCTTGATGAAACTGGCGTGGAATTTGCTCGCCTAACGATCGCAAAATCCCCTCCGTTTTCCTTCCGCTCAAAAGCGAATTGTCACCGAGTGTCAATACGCATTTTCGCGGCAGTCGGCAGGTAGGCATAACACACTAGACTTTGCTGACGCAAAATCGTGTGCCAAAGGGCGGATTTGCCCCCTTTGGAAACCCCGGAGATTGCTCGTCTCTCACTCATCAGCCAGTATAAATCCACCACTTTATATGCCTGACCTGCTTATTCCGTGCAATACAAAAGCTGTAAAATATCCTTGCCTCTGTTCGGATGTTTTACAGCTTTTGCGGAGAACACACTGCAGCGAAACAGACGGTAAATTCTGCGCAAAGGCAAAGCTGTTTTCGATACAAGTAAAAAACAAATACAATTCGTAAATAACCGATTATTGAATTGACAGCATTTCAATAATCGGTTATAATAATATCATCACGTTGGAGGTGGGTACATGAACATTGTGGCAGAAAGATTGAGAACGCTCAGAAACAGCGTGAGGCTTTCACAAAAAGAGTTTGGTGTAAAAATTGGAATCACACAATCGGCGGTCAACCGATATGAAAATAAACAATCGGAAGCATCCTATGAAACGCTTTTGCGGTATGCGGATTTTTTTGATGTGTCTTTGGATTATATCTATGGGCGTACCGATAAACCACAAGGTAAATTATATGAATACAAACCGAAATTTGAAGATAACACGGAAATGCAGGAGTTCATTGAGATGTGTTTCGACCCCAATTCCCCCATGAGTGGCAAATTGAAAGATATGCTTTTGCATATGATGAAGGGTGGCGGTAAAGAATGAAGGCTGTCATTTACGCGAGATACAGTTCAGATAGTCAACGCGAAGAATCTATCGACGGTCAACTTCGTGAATGTAAAGAGTTCGCAGAACGGCAAAACCTCACCATAGTTGGTACATATATTGACCGTGCGCTTTCGGCAAAAACTGATTCTCGCCCTGAGTTTCAAAAGATGATTACTGACAGTGCAAAGAAGCAATTTGAGGTAGTCCTTGTTTGGAAACTTGACCGCTTTGCCAGAAATAGAATTGACTCTGCTACTTACCGTGCTATCCTCCGCAGAAACAGTGTAAAGGTTGTCTCTGCAAAAGAAAATATTTCAGAAGGTCCAGAGGGAATTATTCTTGAAGCCATGCTTGAGGGAATGGCTGAATATTATTCGGCAGAATTGGCTGTGAAAATAAAACGTGGGCAGACCGAAAATGCTTTGAAGTGCCGATACAATGGTGGATTTGTTCCTTTCGGATATCGAGTCAATACGGAGAAATTGTTTGAAGCAGACCCACTGACTGCACCCATCGTCCGTGAAATATTCGAGCGTTATGCTGACGGGCAGACTGTAGCTGAAATCAGCGATGCACTTAACGACCGTGGCGTATTTACAAATAGTAAGTACAAGTACACCAACAAAAGTAGTATGCACAATTTGCTCAAAAATCGGAAATACATTGGCGAGTATAAACACGGCGAACATGTTGTGCCTGACGGAATGCCTGCCATTGTCACACAGGATGTTTTTGATAAAGTACAAGCGCGTATGGCAAAGAACAAACACGCCCCGGCCTCTGCCAAAGCTGCGGATGAATTTATCCTCACCACAAAATTATTCTGCGGGCACGATGGCGTTTTCATGGTGGGAACAAGTGGTACAAGCAAAACTGGAAAAGTCCATCATTATTATAAATGCGGAAACACAATCTACCGAAAGTCTTGTAACAAAAAGGCTGTCCGAAAGGATTATATTGAGCGTTATGTTGTGGAGAAAACCAAGGAACTGGTTCTAAATGATAAAACAATCAATCGGTTAGCTGAGAAAGTTGTAGCATTTAGAAATCAAGAGAATACCGTCTTGCCGGTTTTACAAAAACAACTTGATGATGTTGAGAAAGCGATTTCAAACCTGCTTGATGCAATCCAACAAGGATTATTCAATTCCTCAGCCAAACAACGGCTTGATGACTTGGAATCCCGCAAGATGGATTTGGAAATCAGCATCGCTAGAGAGAAAATCGAGAAATCCGTACTGACACATGAAAAAGCAGTCCATTGGATGAGCCTATTCAAAGATGGCGACATCAACGACCCTGAACACAGGAAAAATGTTATTGATGCCTTTGTTAATTCGATTTATCTTTATGATGATCGTATTATGCTTAATTACAACAGCGAGGAAGGCGCAAAGACCGTTACATTCAGCGAAATATTGAGTTCTGATTTGGACGATAGTCCTCCGGTATTACAATCAAACGCGAGTGCCTTCCCGACAAAACAGCATCGGAAAGGCACTCGCGTTTTTGAATCTACATAATTGTATAGTGCCACCGCAATGAATGTTATCGTTACACCTCCCCACGCCCCTCAATTTTCTCCTTGACAAAAACAACACATTTTTGTATAATAAATTTTGTCGCCGTAGGGTGGCGGTTGCTACTGTGGCTCAGGGGTAGAGCAGTTCACTCGTAATGAACAGGTCGTGAGTTCGAATCTCACCAGTAGCTTAAAGTCTGTTGGCGGATTGTATCTGTCGGTGGGCTTTTTTCATTGCATGGAGGCATGATATGGATATACAATACCGCACGGGATTTTCTTATGCTTCGTAATTCGGCCGGTTGGAATGGTGCGACGGAGATGCAAGCCGCCAAAAGTCTGGAAGCTTCCCTGTTCATCTTGGCCGCACAAGAAAACGGGCAGACCATAGGCATGGGTCGGCTTGTCGGCGACGGGTTTAACATTTGGTACGTGCAGGATGTCATCGTTCTGCCTCCTTATCAAGGCAAGGGCATCGGCAAGGAAATCATGATGCGGCTCATCGCCTTCGCGGAACAAAACAGCCTTCCCGGCACAAGCATCACCATCGGGTTGATGTCCGCCAAGGGGAAGGAACCCTTCTATGAAAAATGCGGTTTTCGTGTGCGGCCAAACGAACAGAAAGGGGCGGGCATGGTGATGAACCGCCTTATTCCATAGGCAAATCAGCCACACATGCCCCAAACAACGCAAAATCCCCCAACCGGTAATCCGCCGCACTGGGGGATTTTGCGTCCGCCGTATACAAACAAGCATACATCCCCGCATTCTTAGCCGCCAGCACATCCAGCTCCCTATCGCCGACCATCAAGGCTTCCGCAGGCGAAATGCCATGCTTCCCAAGCATATGCAAAAGCGCCTGCGGGTCGGGCTTGCGGGGGAAACCGCTGTCGACGGTCAGAATATCTGTGAATACGTCATATAGCCCGTGTTTTTGCAAATGCGCCTCCGTGGAGGCCGCGTCACGGTGGGTGTATATATACAGCTTTATCCCCTTCCCGCAAAGAGAACGTAAAAGTGTGGGGATGGCGGGATACGGCTTGGTCAGCCGTACCTCCGCTTCTTTTTGGTATGCGTCAAACAGAGGAAGATATGCGGGAAGGCTATGTTTTTGCGCATAATGCACAAACATATGCCCCATGGAAACGCGCATATGCCCCTCAATAGCACAGGCCTCTTCCTGTATGCCAAAGCCATCCGCCAAGGCCTTCTGGTACGCCGAGGCCATGGCGGGATAGGTGTCAAACAGGGTACCATCAAAATCCCAAAAAATATGCCTGATCATTTTACCATCCCGCAAACCGCGAAGTCCCAAAGGTGCGGGCGCGATCCACCGCCTCAACCAAAGCCTCCATATTCTCCGGCGGTACATCATGCCCAATCTCCAGCATAAGCCCCAACCCGCCCGAGGGCAGATACAGCGCCTCCACACACTCCCTGACATGCTCGCGGCACTCAGCGGGCGTAACAAAGGGGAACATCTGCCTATCCAAATCCAAATTCATCGGGTAACGCCCCTTGCACACATCCACCAAGTTTTGCAGCCCATTGGCGCGTATCTGCGGGTTGACCATGTTCACCCCCGCCTCAAACAAATCGGGGATAATCTCATAAATCATGCCATCCGTATGCATGTAGACAAGCCGGCCCTCCCGATGCACGATATCGTATATCTTCTTGAAGC
>JGI994J12354_10002519_pt1 | contig 17772 bp, 20 predicted proteins | sample IntmicLarv3ML3BL_FD_12354 | JGI IMG/M metagenome (IMG submission 12354) | reverse complement strand
GCATACTCTAACCAATCATCACGAAGCCATAGGTAAGAGGTATTGTGGAAGTTGTCATTCATGTAAGGAAATCCATACAATCTGCCCTCATGTGACACTCCAGCAAAAGACTCTGGATACTTGTCTCTGTACGCTTTAATCTCTGGCGAAGCATATTCTTCAAATACATCTGTGATATCCATAATATATCCAGCTTGTATCGCATCCTTTAGCCATGTTGGGCTACTATGCTTAAGAACATCGGGGAATTCGCCTGATGCCAAAAGAAGGTTCATTTGTTGATTGTATGCATCTGTTGATGAGTCCGCTGTGAAGGCTACTTCTACGTCAACGTCTAGTTCCTCTTTAATCAATCTCGACCATACATTATCATCCCACGTATCGTCACCGCGAAATTCTCGTACGGCCGAAGATTGGAATGCTGCTGTAATTGCTCTAGTGCCCCCCCCCGCTGAATTTTCGCTATCATTACCTGTCGTTGCTGCTGTAGTGTCATCGCCACCACTTGTTCCTGATGATGTCGCTCCTCCGCCACACCCTGTTACTAGCATTGCACATACTAGCATAATGCAAAAAATTTTCTTCTTCATACCTTTACTCCTTTCTCTTTCCTTTTTTAGCTAGGCATTTTGCAAGTGCCTATTCTCTTTATAAAATTTGATAAACTATTTGGGTTCGTATTTTAGGTTAAATAAAAATCCGTACTGCTCTGCCGTTTCTGGCAATAAGTACTCTCCACCTGGGTATTTTCCATGATGGCGGATAGGACATCCTTTTTCATCAAAGAATTTTACTGCCTTGTCTAAATCATCAACCATGAAACCAACATGATGGAATACCACTTCCTTGTCACCAAGGGCTTCTTTCCATGAACTATCAAACTCGTCTGGCTCCATAATTTCTAAAACCATCTGCCCCATATTAAAGTTTGTTAGTCTAGCGCGAGTTCCCGATGCTATTCCTCTGAATTTAGTTTGAGCAATTTCTTCTTCTGGTACGGAATAAACAGGTGGTAGCTCTACTCCAAACACTTCTGCGTACATAGCTGCAGTTTTATCTAAATCCTTTGCTACGATACACACTTGGCAACATGTTGCCGGATTAATAATACCTGCCATTTTAAATTCTCCTCTTCTTATACGTTTTGTATGTTTTGTAAGTTTTTGTAAGCACGCATGTGCTTCGTTGTTTTAAACACTTTAACACCCTTTTGTGCCATTTGCAATATAAAATCACTGTTGTTAATAGTTTTATATCCATTTTCCATATATTCACTAATTCGCACTTTTGCATTTTATGCAATACTTATATTTTTGTAAGCACGATGTAAGGTTAGTTGTTACAATCTCATTATTGCGACTGTAGGTTGGTAGGCGTACCCGCAATTTCCAGTAACTTAGAATAAAGAGTCTGCTTGTAGACTCTTCGCGCCGAGCGTTCTTCCTATTAAGCGAGTGCGCATCCCGCGGAGCGTTTTTATATAATAGGCGCAATTTCCTATTATATAAAAAAGGGCGAAACAACTGTCATAACGACAATTATTCCGCCCTCTTTATCTTTAATCAGAATATTCTATTACCTCTACAACACCTTATTGAATGTCCTTACTACCCCTGGTTCCTCTAATAATTCCCCAAGTAATGGCACAATTCTAGTAAAATGCTCTGTGCTGTTATGAATGGCAATTGCTTCTTCGTCTTTCCATAATTCCACGAAGCAATGAACCGTCTCATCATCGCGGCTTTGGTCTAGGTCATATAAAATACAACCTTCTTCGGCACGAGATTTTTCGACAAGCTCTTTGACAATCTCATGATACTTCCCAATGTTTTCTTTCTTGATTTTTTGCTCTGCTAAAATACGAATCATTTTGCTTTCCTCCATCTTATCTAAGATTCTTCGCTTTGCTCAGAATGACAGTGATTTCATAAGTCATTTGATACTATCCTAATTAAATTCTTCGCTTCGCTCAGAATGACAGTGTTTTCATAAGTCATTTGACACTATCTTTGTTAATATTGTGATTTCAACTTATTATCATTGCACACCTGACCCGCAATGACTACGTAGGGTGTGGTTCTATCCCCCCGTTAACTCGCAATGACTATGTATCACTCTATACAGTTTACTCCCCAGATTGTATTTTTGTCAATTATGAAATGACTTTCCCTTTTCACAATATTTATTTTATGCTATACTAAATCAAGAGTTAACATTACTATGTTACTACATAATACTCTGGGCTTGTCATTATAAGTAAACAGACGGAACCCCGCCAATGGTATTACACGTGACAAATTAGGGTGTCATCCTGAACGCAGTGAAGGAGCTGCATTTAAATTCTTCACGCTACTCAGAATGACAGCTTGACTATGCAACTTATCAGTGTGTGTTGACCCACAATCTCACAAGGTACAATTACCTATACCTAGAATACTTTACATAAGAAAGGAATAACTGCTATGTCTAAATACAAAGCTGCAACACAGCCAACTATGTATTTTATTGGCGTCACTACCGGAAGTTCTTCAATCATGAACGTTTTCCCCAAATGGGCAAAGGCCCTTGGTTTGGAAAATGCTGTAATCAAAGGAATGGATTTTCCACCTCACTCTCCCGCCGAAGATTATCGAGAGGCCGTAGAATTTATTAAAAACGACCCTTTATCTGTCGGGGCGTTAGTTACTACTCATAAAATTGACCTTTACAATTCTTGCAAAGACCAATTTACATATATAGACCCATATGCCGAGCAACTCGGCGAAGTTTCATCTATTTCCAAAAAAGATGGACTTTTCTGCGCTCACGCCAAAGACCCTATCTCTAGTGGCCTGGCTCTCGAAAATTTTGTTCCCGATAATTACTGGGAAAATTTTGACGGCGATGTGCTATTACTCGGCGCAGGCGGAAGCACTCTAGCTATGAGCGTCTACCTGACCCAAGAAAAATTTGGAAATAATGTTCCATCTAATATCATTATTGCTAATCGTAGCATTCCTCGTTTGGAGTCGGCCAAAGAAATTCTCAATGATTTAAACCCTAAGACGAGATTTTCTTATATCCACAATCCCACTCCCGCTGATAACGACAAGACTTTATCTTCATTAAAACCACGTTCGCTAATCGTTAATGCGACCGGTCTCGGCAAAGATGCACCTGGTTCACCACTGACAGATGATTGTGTTTTTCCACAAGATAGTTTGGTTTGGGAAATCAACTACCGTGGCGACTTGATTTTTATGTATCAAGCCCAAGCTCAAGAAAAGGAAAAAAATCTTCATATCGAAGATGGTTGGGAATACTTCGTTCACGGCTGGACGCAAGTTGTCGCTGAGGTTTTCCACGTTGATGACCTTGATAAGAAAATAGATGAACTTAGCGATATCGCCAAGAGTGCGTAGAACCGAATAGACAGTGCTATAGGGAAGATGTAAAAATGTCATCCTGAACGTAGTGAAAAATCTTAAGAAAAGAACAGGAGATATATAATGAATAATTTTAATTGGGATACAAGTTTTTTAGTTGATTTTGATTTAAAGACTGGTTTTTCTTCTACTGCTAATACTACTAAGCGAACTCTTTCACAAATGACCGATATGTTCCTAGATGTTGATGCGGCTAAGAAGATTTTAGAAACCGAAGACCCATTAGTTTACGAATTTCACGAATTAGGATGTCCCGAACGCGAGGGCGATTTGGCATTTGGCACAACTATTATCTATCCCGGCAAAGTCGGCGAGGAATACTTCATGACTAAGGGCCATTTCCACACTGTCATTGATACTGCTGAGGTTTATTATACCTTATCTGGTAAAGGATTTATGGTGATGGAAAATTCTGATGGGAAGACAATTGAGATGCCACTTTCACCAGCACAAGCTGTATACGTTCCTCGTGGCTACGCCCATAGAACTGTCAATACTGGTACCGAGCCAATCGTGCTATTTTACACTTTTGCCGCTGACGCTGGACATGACTATGGAACTATTGAGACCACTGGCTATCACAAGTTAATCGTTGAAAAAGATGGCAAACCAACTGTTGTTGACAATCCAAAGTGGCAATAGCTCATTACTCATATGATTAATTCATTCGCTTCATAATTAACCATTAATAACTCATATTAAGAAAGACGAGGATATATTATGACTCAAGCAGAAATTCTAAAAATTGTTGAAGATACTAAAATTGTACCGGTTGTTAAGATTGACCGCGCCTGTGATACTATTCCACTATGTCAGGCTTTAATTGACGGTGGACTACCAATCGCTGAGATTACTTTCCGCACCGACGCCGCTGAGGAAGCCATCAAATTGGCATCTAAGACATTTCCCGATATGCTAGTTGGTGCTGGCACTATTGTGAATGTCGAACAAGCCAAACGTGCTCACGCTGCTGGCGCAACTTTCTTAGTTTCTCCCGGTTTTTCTCGTGCCGTAACAGAGTATGCTGTAGCTAATGATTTACCCATTTTCCCTGGTTGTTCAACCCCTACTGACATTATGGCAGCGATGGAATATGATTTACCAGTAGCAAAATTTTTTCCTGCTAAGCAATTTGGTGGTTTAGCTACTATCAAAGCATTTGCCGCTGCCTTTCCAAGTATGCGCTTTATGCCAACTGGTGGTATTGATGCTAGTAATATTAATGAGCATTTGGCATTTGGCAAAATTATCGCTTGTGGTGGTAGTTGGATGGTGCGTGGTGATTTGGTTGATGCTGGCAACTTTGACGAAATCAGACGTCTTACTAAAGAAGCAATGGATACTGTGAACTCATAGAGATTGAACTGGTAAAGACCAAGCTCATCATTACGGACACACCCATAATACCACAAATTACCAACCCATAAACAATGGATACCATGAATTCGTAGTGATTGAGTTCGCAAAGACCGCAATCTCATGAATTACCAATCTCAAAAACAACGAACGCCATGAACACACAACCGCGAAAGGACTTCATAATGAAAATATTAGTAACTCCAACTTCCATGCGCCCCGATAATCCAACCGAGGCATTGCGAACGTTACAAGCCTTTTCTAATGATTTAGTTTTTAATCCAACAGGAAAACCTTTAACCGAAGATGAACTAATTCCTCTTTTGCAAGATTGCGATGGTTACTTGGCTGGCCTTGACTTTGTTACTGACAAAGTTATTGCCGCTTGCCCTAACTTAAAAGCAATCTCTCGCTATGGCGCTGGTTTTGACCGTGTTGATACGGTTGCCGCTAAGAATGCTGGCGTACCAGTAACCAACACCCCGGGCGTTAATGCGCAAGCTGTTGGCGAACTTGCCTTTGGTTTAATTATTGCTTTAGCTAGAAGAATTCCTTATCTAAATAACAAAACTCGTACTGGCGAATGGGTTCGCTCAACAGGAATGGAATTAAAAAATAAAACCCTCGGTATCTTTGGTCTTGGTGCTATCGGTAAGGTTGTTGCGTGTTGTGCGAAGGGATTTGGCATGAAGGTAATCGCTTATGACCCATTTATAGACAAAGCTTACTGCCAAGCAAATGATATCGAAAGCTGTACTCGCGAAGAAGCGCTTAAACAAGCTAATGTAATCAGTTTACACCTACCACTTAATGATGAAACCAGGAATTACATCAACCGCAACACTATCGATATGATGCTAGATGGTAGCATTATCGTCAATACTTCCAGAGGCGGCATTATCAACGAAGATGATGCTTATGAAGCATTAAAAAGTGGCAAACTATTAGGTCTTGGTCTTGATGCATTTGCCATCGAACCACCTACTAATTCACCACTATTTGAATTGGACAATGTTGTCGTGACTCCACATACGGGAGCACATACCGAGGAAGCTACTTTGAATATGGCAAACGCCTCGGTAAAAAACTTGATTGATGTGCTGTCAGGGAATGATTGTCCGTTTATTGTTAATAAATAAAAGTTTAGACTTTTTTAATAGTCTTTTTCATTGCAACCGTTGCATTTTACTGTCACATCATCTGTACTACAGATATTAAAAGGTGAGTTTCCACCACAAAGAGAAAACCTAAAAAGCGGTGAGTCTCCACCTTATAAGCGAGAACCTAAAAAGGGGCGATTAATCGTCCTTTTTTTGTACAAAGGAGATATCGTGGAATTTTATAGCAAAGTTCTCAATAACAAAAATGAAAAACATCCGTATGTTGGCATTGTTTTGGAAATTGAAGGCAACAAATATTTTGCTCCACTTACCTCACCTAAACATCAAAATAGTTCTATAAAAAGAGCTTGGCGTAGTCGCTTCTAACTGGTACTAGATTAGTTATATGTACTTCTAAACTATCCGAAGCAATGGAATAGAAAATAAGATAATCCTGGTCTTTCGTCACTATACCATATGTAACATGAGTCTTCGAAATTTGCTTTCCAACTTTATCATCCGCATTAAAACCTCTTTCTGGCACAACTTCTAAACTCTCCATATCATCTAATATTTTTCCAACTATATCAATCGCTATTTCGGGATTAAAAAGGACATTGGATATATAATTTTTTATGCTTTCAAGTTGAAGAAATACAGCCGGAGGAATAACCACTTCATATTTTTTCAAATCCCCAACCTCTTTCTAGCCTCTTTAACCGAAACACCTTCACTATGCTTAATCGCCTCCAAATTCTTGTCTATTTGCATTCCAAGTTTCTGTATTAGACCCTCACGCTCCTTTTCCTTTTCCGTTTTGAAAGGAAGTTCTCTAGATACAATTACCTCATGAATAAACTCATTAAATGCAGAAGTTACATCTAAACCACAGTGTTCAAAAATTCTCTTTGCCTCTGCCAGCCACTTGTCATTAGTCTTAAAATTTACTTGTGTGTTTTTTTCTACTGTTAACATGATAACACTCCTTTTCACAGTCTTTCTATTGTCTGACTATACAATAGCACACATCGCAACTATATACAATATAGCATGTGTAACGGAGTTACAGATGGTGTGTAAATAAATATCATGGTTCTTATACTATTGACACCCAAAATAATGAATTTTCATTTTCATCCATCATCCCTAATTCTCCATGCCAATAATGTAACTTATTGGAGGAAAACCAAGTACGAGCAACGTGAGTATTTGGTTCTACCGACGAGTTAACGTGAAAACAACCCTATAGCCGAACCATCAATTTCATTTGACCGTTCCACTAGGGTTGCTTTTATTATTCCTTTTGTTTATATCAAACCATCTCTGCTATAATTACATTACCACCATTTGCTTCTACTTCCTTAACAAACTCCTCCTTAGCACCATCATCAGTTATTATCATATCGATATCTGCCACTTCGGCGAAGGACGCCAACGCATCTAGCCCTATCTTCGAACTATCCGTCACCAAAATCGTCTTTTGGGCAATTTCAATCATGCAACTTTTCATATTCGCTGTGTCCATATCTGGTGTACTAAGCCCACGCTCGATGTTAATTCCATTGGTCGCAATAAAGGCAATATCGACATGCAAGTTTTGCATCATCTTAATTGCGGTGCTACCTGTTGTGCAATGAAAACCACTTCGCACTGTTCCACCAATTAAAACCACTTCAACCTCACTACTTTGCTCTAATGTCGTGGCAATCAAAAGGTCGTTGGTAATTACGGTTACTTTTTTATTTGCCAACTTTAGTGCCTTTGCCAGCTCTAAAGTTGTCGTTCCCGTATCTATCACGATAACCGTTCCCGATTTAATATAATCAAGAGCCACCTTGGCAACCGCTCTTTTTTGTTCCAAATTATGGTTTTCTTTGTCCATTGATGTCAACTCAAATCCAACCGCTTTGGCGTTGCTAACCGCACCACCGTGCGTTCTTAGCAACATTCCTAATCGTTCAAGCTCGTTTAAGTCATTACGGATTGTCGCCGGTGACACACCAAATTCATCGCACAAATCTTGAACCAGCACTTCACCTTTCGCATTTACACTATTGACTATTTCTTGTTTTCTTGACTCCGCAAAAATAATGTTTGCTTGCTTTGACATGTCCAACCTCGCTATTTAATATTTTTATAAAATTTCGATGTACTACTCAACATTTGGCGATATTTTTCGCCCATTTCTTCGTATTTTTCTGCCAATTTTTTGTTTGGTGAAAATTCCGCTTTTTTCTTCATGGCTTTTTGAATTGGCTCTTTATAATCTGTGAAAATACCAGCGCCAACCGCCGCAATCACTGCACTCCCGATTAATGCCGTGTCACCACACTCAAAGGTTTCAACTTTCACGCCTAGAACATCGGCTTTTATCTGGTTGAAGGTCTTAGAATTAGCCCCGCCACCAATTACAATCATATCATTAAAGTCACACTTTGGATAACTTTTTCTAATAATCGACAGATAATATTGGTATTCGTAGGCAATGCCCTCCATAATCGAACGATATAAATGACCTCTAGTGTGTTTGAAATCAAGATTTAAAAAGCCCCCTTTAAGGGTATCGTCAGTTGGCAACACTCGCCCTGAAAAATGCGGACAGAAAATCACTCCCTCGCTACCAGCCACGACTTCTTTGGCTTCCTTATTTAGTTCTTCATATGTTGCTGGTGGATTGCCTGAAAAATTATCTCGAAACCACCTGATACACAAGCCACCACCGTTGATATATGCTAGTGGCAACCACAAGCCATCAACAGGGCTACGCATTAGTAACAATGTCTTGTATTCGATATCTGGCACATAGTCATCAACAACACAACTCATAACCGAAGCTGTTCCCGCAATATCTTGTACCAATTCTTCTTCAAACATTCCCGAGCCAAAGGTACTAGCCGATGTATCCCCAGCCCCTGCTGTCACCGGAATACCCTCTACTAGTCCAGAGATTTCGGCAAAAGCTTTAGTGGTCTTGCCAATTATTTCAAAAGGCGATACCACTCTTGGCATTTTATCCTCATCAATACCGCAAGCATCTAGAATTTCTTTTGACCAGCCTTTGTTTTTATTGTCGCTAAAATTGTTAAAGTGCAAGCATGTATAATCGCAATATGCCCTACCCGCTTTAGTTCCCGTCATTTTACCAACCACGTAAGCATGTGGCAAAACAAATTTAGCCGTCTTTTCATATATATCGGGATGCTCATTTTTCCACCAGATAATTTTAGATGAATGATTACAACAAATCTGCCCACCGCTGGTCGCAACGATTTTGTCATTGCCCGCCATTCTTAAGGCATCAAGGTATTTGCCACTACGCATATCTAACCATGAGTCATAGTAAGTGCTCGCTTCGCCCTCGCTATCAATCCCCATAATACCCGCCATCTGACCGTCAATCCCAATCGCGCCAATATCTTCTGGGTCAATACTACTTTGCTCAAGTAAATCTTTGATGGTTCTGACACAAGACATATAGATATCATCAGCTTCTTGCCAAATTGTTCCTGCCTCAGGAGAAATTAAATTGGATTTTTCGAAAGCTGTGTATAGCATTTCCATTTCTAATGAAAATAGGGCTGCTTTAGTCCCTTGCGTTCCGATATCTATGCCAATCAAATACTTTTTCTTATTCATTTGCTTATGCTCCTGTTTTAGTTTAGAGTAACATTGTTTCAAAACCAAATACTTTTGCTAATTGCTCTAGTTGTGGCTTAACATTACCTGTAATAAGTAGCGAATGATGAGAGCATAACTTATCCATTACCGCATGACCGTCTTTGTATTTGATTAGTGCGCCATTGCGACAATCGGAACCTTCATACTGCACATAATCTTCAATTTCTGCTTCAATGATACTAAGACGTTTAAATCCTGGATATATCTTGGCTAAAGTTACTGGCCCTTTTGGCATACGACAATCACAAACAATCGCTTTGTCGTCCACAATCTCTAACACTTTTGGTCTTAGTGTCCACTCATCACAAAATTGTCTTGGCACAAATCCAAAATATCCACAGTGAACTCCTAAGGCATGATTATCTGGGTCCTCAATCTCTGGGAATTTGTCGATTTTTTCATGGGCTAGAGCTGCCATACCCATCAAAAATGGATATAGATTTGTCATCATAATTGGTTGCTCAATCGAACGATAAATAATAAATGTCGATAACAATGTCAATGTATCGCCCTCACAGGCAAAGATAATATTATCCCTTTCAAACAACATATTCCACGCTAAGCAAGGGGTTGTATCACAATTAAAGGACTCGTTTAAACAGTTAGAACCAACACCATCAACGTCACCAATCTCATCAATAACTTCTTTGATTGCTACATATAATTTTACCGCACGCAAATATGCCTCTTCGCATACACCTTCTTGGTTGATATCCCAATCTTCGCAAGCTTTTCTTGCTTCTTCGTCGGTTATCTCTTTGGCACGCTCACCTAATTCTTTGTAACTACGATAAATTAGATTGATGCCGAATACTTCTTCCATAATCTTTGTACTTTGTTCTTCCCACCAGTAAAATTTCTTGAAAATATTAGCTTGCATTCCCTCGCCTGGCGAGTCTTGGAACATCAGAAATTTGGCTCCAGCACCTAATCTTTGTTTCACCGCAATCGCGCGAATAACTACCTTCGCCATCTCGATGCTATAAGGCGAGAATACTTTACACCCTAAGTCGCGCAAATAAGTAACAATTTCCCAATCCCACATCTCAATCGTTCCGAATTTTGATGTCAAAACAACGATTGGTAGGTCGTATTTTTGCATTGCTTCATCATGTCTGAAAGCAGCGAAAATCATTTGTGGAAAAACGATTGCGTCTGCTTCTATCGGAACATCTTCGCCAACTTTTTGTTTTGGTAGAAATTCAGCTACGTCACCGTAGAATTCTTCTAGTCTTTGCATTTGTTCTATGTATTCTTGGTTTTCTCTTTCATTTGCTTCTTCAAAATATAATGGTAATAGTTTTGCTTTCATGTTTAGTACCTCGCCTCTTTCTAAATAAATTCTTCGCTTCGCTCAGAATGATAGTGTTTTCATAACTCATTTGACACTATCCTTTCTAAAATTTAATAACGTGTTTGATACCTTTAGCTGCTGCCACGTTAGCAAAAGCTGTTTCGATATCTTTTAACTCATAGGTATCAGTAACCATGCTCTTAACATCTAGCAATCCTTGTGAAACGAATTCTAATGTTTTGCGGAATTGCATGATTGATGAACGCGTTGAACCAGTCAAATAAAGTTCTTTGTAATGTACTATGTTGGTATCAATTGCCACTGGTTGCTTGTCTGCTGGAATACCCCCAAAGAAATTAACTCGTCCACCATAGTTCATTAGTGGCAACATTGCTTGTTGCACTGTTGGCACTGGACAAGCTGTAATGGCAACATCTAATCCGCGCCCGCGAGTCCATTTATCTACAAATCCTGCCAAATCATCACCTACGTATGCTTCGATGAATGGAAGTTTTCCTTTGATTGTTTTTAATCTTTCTGCTGATATGTCGTTCATCAAAACCGATGCGCCTGCCATGTGTAGCAATAATGCATGGCTATATCCGATTGGTCCTGCTCCGACTACAATCGCATAGTCACCTGGCTGGACAAAACATTTGGTAAATCCATTGTAAGCGCAAGAAAGTGGCTCAGTACAAGCAGCTTCTGTTGGTGTCGTGCCCTCTGGCAATATCATTAAGTTACCTCTCGTAACAGCATCGGCTGGCACTTTAATATATTCTGCAAAAGCGCCGTCCATATTAATTCCAAAGGCACGATATTCATCGCACAGATGTCCATTGCCACTAACACAACGGTCGCAAATCCCACAACCAATATTAGGTTGCATCGCCACTTGCATACCTTCTTTATAAAAAGGTACTTTAGCTCCAACTTTTACGATTGTTCCTGCAAATTCATGCCCCAAAGTCAATGGATGCTCTTCATCTACACCATCACGACCATTTTGTATCATGCGAATATCTGTTCCACATACTGCGGCCGCATCTGTTTTTAAAAGAATTTCATTTTCCGCTATCATGGGGATATCCATCTCTACCAAGCGAACGTCATTCTTTCCATATAGTCTTAATGCTAACATAATCTTCCTCCTATTTCACCGATTGAATGGTGTTGGTTAAAATCGAGTCATTACCAGCTTCCACTGTTGCCACTGCCATTCTACCATCAACCCCGGTTACTCTTGTCTCTTTATTTTCCAAAATAGCTTCAACAAAAGCATTATCCTCTGATAGATAAGCTTCGGTAAATAAGGTCATCCAACTGCTGATAAATGGTGTTGATGTGCCATTTTCAACGGTGGTACAGTGAACAAATTCTTTGTCCGAGCGGCCTACTTGAATTTTTCCTTTAGTTCCGATTATTTCCATCTTGGAGTCATATCCAAATTGAACAAAGGCGGCACCGTCAATACAAAAATGAACACCATTTTTCATTGTACCATTTACCAAAACACTATCGTAATAATCAGGATATTCCGCGCGCGCTTCTTCGTTTCTAAAGTTACCACCAACGGCGTAAAGTGTATCAATATCACTGCCCGCCATCCAGCGAACCGAATCGATATCATGGCTATTTACTTCTGCTAAAATGCCATTTGACTTTTTCAAATCGTACATCCATGGGCGTGGCTTACTTGGTCCTCTGGTGCAAGAGTGTATCTGCACTAAATCACCAATTGCTCCTGAGTCTAGTAATGCTTTAGCTTCTTGAAAGCTAGTGTCAAAACGGCGCATAAAACCGATTTGCAGTTTAACATCGTTTGCCTCACAAGCAGCAATCATCTCGTCGCACTCCTGTATGTTCATTGCCATTGGCTTTTCACAGAAGATATGCTTTTTCGCATTGGCACAATTTATTACAATTTCCTTATGTAGATTGGTTGGTGCTACCACGATAACCGCATCAATTTCATCGTCATTCAAAATTTCTCGATAATCAGTATAATGTTTGTTAATGCCTAACTCTTTAGCCGCTTCTATTGCTACTTCTTCTACCGCATCAACTACTGCGACCATCTTGGCATTTGCTACTTTATTCTTGAAGTTACGCGCATGAATCATCCCTGCTCTACCGCTACCTATCAGACATATCCCTAATGTTTTCAACTATTCTCCTCCATTTTTCTGTAACGACCTGCACATGCATCTAATGATTTTACAACAAAGTGGACAAATCCACTTCAACTCCCTAATCCCTCACTCATGAGGGACTTGTTCACTTTTGCTCCACTGTGTGGCTACGCAGTAGCCTTCCACTACACAGTGTGTGCATCCCACGGAGCGTTTTTATATAATAGGCGTAATTTCCTATTACATAAAATAAATAATTTGTAAAATCGCATTTGTTATCGTTTGTTGTCATTTATTATCTGTATACTATCATTCCCATCTGTTCTTTTCAACATTTTTTGCTTTTATTATGTCTTTTTGGCATTTTTGTACAAAATATCCCCTTTGCTTTTGCACATTATTTCTCGTTTATTATTACTTATACACTTTAAGCTATTTTTATACTCTTTATATTTTCTTTAGTATACTGACACATCACGGACACATTTGTTCCGTATACTATGTATTAGATAGTTGAAACACCATTCACTATCTCCCCCCTCATAACAAAAGGAACTCCCTTGTGGAGTTCCTTTTTGTTGTAGAAGGTAATGCCGTGATGGCACGACTTGAAGCGACCGCTACATCATCTCGTGTTGTAACGGTCGCCCTAAAATTCTTCTTTATTCAATTTGCTTATCTCTTCTTTCTATTAGATTTAAAGTTACTATTTTACTAGCTTTACTTTATTCTTTCACTTTTCAGTTCCATATTTAATTATGCATCTATCTTTAAAGTATTGCCCTATCCCTGCTCGTAAAATATGTTATAAGAAGCATTATTCATTTCACTCGCATTTCTTCCTATAAAATATAACTTTACTTAGAATGTTCTATATAGTCTATCTATGTGTATATGATACTGTATCTTCTATAAGATTACTTTTCTTCTTGAGTACTATTCAATGGTACTTTTCCCATCATAATCTCCTTACTTCTTACTTCTTACTTCTTACTTCTTACTTCTTACAATACTTTTCTCATAGTACTCTTCTTAATAATACTTTTACCCTACCTACGTATCTATACAAATGCTACTGTGGTTTATCTTCAATATGACGAGCTGGCTATATATTACCTTTCTATCATCCCTTTTCATCTTGGGATTTATCTCTACTTAGTATGAAAGGTCATTCTCGCGGGGAGTCCATGCTCTACCACTTCATATTGATGGAAAATCGTTAAGCTTTCATCGGCTTGTACCTCCTTGTCTCGCTTTTCCTTACGAATTGTATAAGAAATATTTATCCGTTCTTTTATTGTGTTCATTATATCTCTTTTGTTATCTATTGTCAATATCTTTTTTGTAATTTCCTATTTTAATTCTTAATTGTGCGAATATTCTGTAATTGTCAGACTTTTTTTACTGTCTATTTTCAATCGCAGAACTTTCACTTTCTTTCTTCAATTTTTCTTAAGATATTCTTAACTTTTCTTAACAAAGACATTGAATTTCTTTAACATATAGGGTATGCTATTTGTAGAATGTAATTAGAGGTGACTTATGGAACAATATATTATTCGAGGTGGAAATCCTCTCGTTGGAGAAGTTGAAATTGGTGGCGCCAAAAATGCCGCTCTAGGAATTTTAGCTGCTGCAATCATGACTGATGAGACAGTCCAGATTGAGAACCTCCCAGATGTGAATGATATTAATGTATTATTAGAAGCAATAGAAATGCTAGGCGCTACAGTAAAGCGTATTGACCGTCACACTGTGACTATTAACGGTAAAGCTATCGGTGGTGTCAGCGTTGACTATGAATATATGAAGAAAATCCGTGCATCTTATTATCTTTTAGGTGCATTACTTGGCAAATATAAAAAGGCAGAAGTTCCGCTTCCTGGTGGCTGTAACATCGGAAGCCGTCCAATCGACCTTCATTTGAAGGGTTTTAGGGCGTTAAATGCTTATGCCAGAGTTGAAAATGGCTCAATTGTCGCTCGTGCAGACAAATTGATAGGCGGTAACATTTTCTTAGATAATGTTTCAGTTGGTGCTACCATCAATATTATGTTGGCGGCTTCAATGGCTAATGGTCGTACCATCATTGAGAACGCCGCTAAGGAGCCCCACGTTGTTGACGTGGCGAACTTCTTAAATAGCATGGGTGCTACAATTAGAGGTGCTGGTACTGATGTAATTCGTATTACTGGTGTGGAGAAGCTTCATTCGACAACTTACTCAATCGTACCGGATATGATTGAAGCTGGTACATATATGGCGGCGGCAGCTGCTACCAAGGGCGATGTTTTAATTAAAAATGTCATTCCTAAGCATTTAGAAGCCGTTACTGCCAAATTAAAAGAAGCTGGTTGTGAGGTTGAAGAATTTGATGATGCTATTCGTGTTATCTCTTCTAAACCATTACGACGCACGCACATTAAGACTTTGCCATACCCTGGTTTTCCAACTGATATGCAACCACAGATGGCTGTTATCTTGGCTTTAGCCAATGGCACAAGTATTGTCACTGAGAGTATTTTTGAAAACCGTTTCAAATATGCTGACGAACTTGCTCGTATGGGTTCTACCATTAAAGTCGAGGGCAATACTGCTATCATTGATGGCACTCCAAAGTTTACTGGTGCACGTGTAAGTGCCCCTGACCTCAGAGCTGGAGCCGCTTTAGTAATTGCTGGATTGGCCGCTGAAGGAATTTCCACGGTAGATGATATTATTTACATTCAACGTGGCTATGAGGACTTCGAAGGCAAGCTTAAGTGCTTAGGTGCTGAAATCGAAAAAGTATTCAGCGAAAAGGAAGTTCAGAAGTTTAAGTTAAGGATTGGATAGATAAACTTAATTAAGTATTACAAATAAACAGGTGTTATGCAAATTTATCAGTTGCATGACACCTGTAATTATTTTGTTCTATTTTCTTATGACACCCTTCTAGTGCTCATCGACCAACAGCCACTCTAGTGCGTATATACATCTAATTTCTGCAAATATTTTTTCTCTACTTTCAAGTTTTGCTCAATGCATTGAGCAGTTTTGCTACTTTTTAGTGTTTTGCTCAGTGCATTGAGCAATTTTTTGTTTTTCTGCCATTTTGCTCAACGCATTGAGCGGTTTTTATTTATTTTTACGCTTCTTAACGCTTTCTGTTAACAAATATTCTATTTGCCCATTAATCGACCGAAAATCATCTTCTGCCCACTGTGCTAGGTCTTTCCATAATGTCGCTGAGACGCGCAGTAGAATTTGCTTTTTTTCATTTTCATTGCTTTTACTCATAATGAGCGTCTCCTTCTATATTAATATATTGTGCCACTATTAACGATTGGTTGCGCATCCTTATTGCCACAAAGAACTACTAATAAATTACTAACCATTGCTGCTTTTCTTTCTTCATCAAGATGAACAATGTCGTTTTCATTTAATTTATTAAGTGCCATCTCAACCATCCCTACTGCACCTTCAACTATCATTTGCTTTGCGTCAATAACTGCTGATGCTTGTTGTCTTTGTAGCATCGCTGCCGCTATCTCTGGGGCGTAAGATAGATGTGTTATTCTTGCTTCAATAATTTCTAACCCCGCGATATCTGCTTTTTCTTGGATTTCCGCTTTTAAGTTCTCAGCTATTTCTTGGCTACTTCCTCGCAATGTCTTTTCACTTTCTGCTTCGTCGGCCGTATCATAAGGATACAAACGAACGGTGTTTCTAAGTGCCGAGTCACATTGGATTGATAGATATTCGGTATAATCATCTACGTTAAATACCGCTTTGGCGGTGTTCACTACTCGCCAGATAATTACTACGCCGATACTGATTGGATTACCCATCAAATCATTAATCGTTTGTTTATTATTATTTAGCGTTAGAGCTTTTAGTGATATCTTTTTGCAAGGCATAAGCTGAATGTTCGCACCATTTGCCCCTTGAACTGAAGTACTACCGTCTAATGCTACATTGATATTTGCCCCTGCCTCATTATTTGGTTTTACCGCAGTAACAAATGGATTTACAAAATAATATCCTGCTCCTTTTAGCGTGCCTACATAGTCTCCAAATAGCGTTAGCACCAAGGCTTCGTTTGGTTTTAGAACCTTAAGCCCTGCAAAAATAAACGGTGATACTACCCAAGAAAGACCTCCGAATACCACGGATGCTATCCGCAATCCTGTCACTCCTATATCATTAAGTTCAATTACTCCCCATATAAATGCTGCTGTCCCTGCTAAGATAAACAAGATATTCAGCAACAACACTGGTATTCCTGCGACACTTTCTATCGCAAATTCTTCATATACAACTTCATTTGTCATATTATCTTTCATACTCCACCTCTCCCTTTCGATATTAGCGATATCATTTTGATATCACTAATATATCATTGATTTGTCTTATTTGTCAAGTGATGGATTATATTTTTAAATCTGCGATAAAGTGCTTGATTTTCACAGATATTTGTCATACAATTAATAGAACATATGTTTGTAGGCAGCGCTATATACTGCTTTTGACTAAAATATAATATTTTTACCCGGAGAACTGAAGGGGCGATACACCAGTCACCAAGAAAGGAGGCTGGTGTGTATGGTTACTTATAGCGATTTATTTACTTTCGTGATTATGCTTTGCGCTGTTATAACTCTTGTTGCTTATAACAAACGCAAAAAGTAGCGCCCTCGGTCTGAACTGACCCCAAAAAGTTGGACAAAAAATCATTAAGCAACCAATGAGGATTGAATTCTGTATTGAACAGGACTCAGTCCTTTTAGTTTGCACTTGATTCTCTT
>JGI994J12354_10002518_pt1 | contig 17785 bp, 12 predicted proteins | sample IntmicLarv3ML3BL_FD_12354 | JGI IMG/M metagenome (IMG submission 12354) | reverse complement strand
GCAATTAAGCAAACACAGGTTGTCATTGCGACTGCGCAAAAACAGTTAATAATATTTCAGAAAACAAAGCCACATATTAAGTCCACAGTCGAACTATCTGCCAAGCCAATTTTTATCTTCTTACCTCCCACACAAAACAACTTCCATAAAGGCTTTACTCTCAGCAACACCTAAATCGTCACCAACAATTTTTCCAACGGAGACTTCGATAATTTATATCACAAATAAAAATAAGTACAACTTCTCTTATTAATAAAACAAAATTTTTTGATTAATTATAAATAATGAAACGAACAATTTATAATTAAATTCACTATAATGCTATGGTTATGATTTTATGCTCATTGCAGAGCGTATTGGGCACGACGATACAAAGTATATCATGGAAACATATGGACATCTTTACCCTCAAAAACACGCTGAAGTGGTGCAATCACTGGAAAAACTTGATAATACAGAACAAAAACAATTAGAACCAAACTAGAACCACAAGCAAAAAATAAAGCCGCAGAACCTAGGCGTACCAAGGGCTGCGGCTTTTCTGATGTCTACTCCCACTCTATAGTTGCAGGCGGCTTAGAGGTTATATCATAGACAATTCTGTTAATACCCTCAACCTCGTTGATAATTCGGCTTGAGGCTTTGCCCAGAAGCTCATACGGAAGCTTTGCCCAGTCTGCGGTCATGAAGTCATTTGTGGTAACTGCGCGAAGTGCCACGGTTACACCGTAGGTTCTGCCGTCACCCATTACACCAACACTGTGATTAGATGTGAGTACCGCAAAATACTGGTTCACATCACGCTCAAGTCCAAAATTCACGATTTCTTCACGGAAAATTGCATCTGCTTCACGCAGAACATCAAGCTTAGCCTTGGTTAAATCTCCGATTACACGAACAGCAAGACCGGGACCCGGGAAGGGCTGACGCCAAACTAAATCCTCGGGAATTCCAAGTTCCAACCCAACTTTTCTGACTTCATCCTTGAACAAATCTCTCAGCGGCTCAACAAGTCCCTCAAAGCCAATATCCTCAGGCAAACCACCAACATTGTGATGACTCTTAATAGTAGCAGAATCACCGATTCCGCTCTCAACAACATCGGGATATATTGTACCCTGACACAAAAATTCCATCTTACCGAGCTTTTTAGATTCATCCTCGAAAACTCTGATAAACTCTTCTCCAATAATTTTGCGTTTCTTTTCGGGCTCAGTAACACCCTTGAGCTTACTCAAAAAACGTTCCTCTGCATCAACACAAATCAAATTCATGTCAAATTCTTTTTTGAAAATCCGCTCAATTGACGCACCCTCATTTTTTCTCATAAGCCCGTGGTCAACAAAAACACATGTTAAATTCTTGCCGATTGCTTTATGTACAAGAACAGCCGCCACTGAGGAATCGACACCGCCTGAAAGCGCACATAATACCTTTTTGTCGCCTACCTGCTCCTTGATTTTCTCAATCATCTCCTGTGCGAATGAACCCATTTCCCAATTACCGCTAATTCCGCAAACTTCATAAAGGAAGTTTCTCAGCATTGTCTTGCCATTTTCAGTGTGCTCAACCTCGGGATGAAATTGAAGCGCATAAAGTTTTTTCCCGACATCTTCAACTGCTGCCGCAGGACAACCCGCAGTTGTTGCTGAAACTGTGAATCCCACAGGAGGTTTCCCGATATAATCAGTATGGCTCATCCATGTAATACCATTCGAAATATCTGTAAACATCTTTGAATCTTTAGAAAATTCAGTTACAGTTTCACCATATTCCTTACTGTCGCTCGCCTTAACCTCTCCGCCAAGAGTGTGCACCATAGCCTGTGCACCATAGCAAATGCCCAAGACAGGAACACCCATTTCAAGTATTTCTTTAGGACACTGCGGCGCTCCCTGTTCATAGACACTATTAGGTCCGCCGGTAAGAATAATCCCCTTACAGCCCTTCAAACTTTCCACGCTAGTCTTGTAAGATTTAATCTCACAATAGCAATTTTGTTCACGCACTCTTCTCGCAATAAGCTGAGCGTACTGCCCTCCGAAATCAATAACATAAATAGCTTCACGGCGTAGATTAGTATCCATACTTTATTTCCCTTTCAATTTTGAGTCAAAATTATTTAATAATTAATTTTAGTAAAAAAACAGGATTATGTCAATATTTTTGTTGTTTTATCTCACTTCCCAAATTAACACTACACTCAAATAATACTCTCTCTGTTTCCGGCTTTTTCTTCAATTAGACTTTTCAGCGACAAATTATTGCATATTTAAAAATTCATCAAAATAATAATCTCAGCAAAATGAATATTTTTCTTGAAAAACTCCAATGGTTATGATAAAATAGCTTTGTAATTTTGCAAGTTAACGTGTTAAAACTTGCATTTCAAAAACTAAAGGGGGCAAAAGCCATGTCATATGTAAGCGAGCAATTAGAAAATATAAAAAAGAAAAATTCTGCCGAACCGGAATTCATTCAAGCTATCACAGAGGTTTTAACATCGTTGGAGCCTGTAATTGAAGCTAATCCTGAATATCAGAAGAATGCCATTATTGAGCGTCTTTCTGAGCCTGAGCGCCAGATTATCTTTCGTGTTCCGTGGGTTGATGTCAGCGGAAAAGTTCAAGTAAACCGTGCATTCAGAGTGCAGTTCAATTCAGCAATCGGTCCATATAAAGGCGGACTTCGTTTACACCCTTCTGTTAATCTCGGTATAATCAAATTCTTGGGATTTGAGCAGGTTCTCAAAAACAGCCTTACAGGCTTGCCTATTGGGGGCGGTAAAGGCGGCTCTGATTTCGACCCTAAGGGCAAATCTGACAGAGAAGTTATGGCTTTCTGTCAAAGTTTCATGACTGAATTATATCGCCACATAGGACCTGACACTGACGTTCCCGCAGGTGACATCGGCACAGGGGCGAGAGAAATCGGTTACATGTACGGCCAATATAAAAGAATTGCCAACGCTTATGAGAGCATTTTAACCGGTAAAGGACTTACATACGGCGGCTCACTCGCAAGAACTGAGGCAACAGGATACGGACTTCTCTATTTCACAGATGCGATGCTCAAGAAAAACGGACATAGCCTAGAAGGTAAAACAATTGCTATTTCGGGCGCTGGTAATGTTGCAATATTCGCCGCAGAAAAAAGTATTGAATTGGGTGCAAAGGTTGTCACTCTTTCTGATTCAACAGGTTGGATTTATGATGCTGACGGCATTGACCTAGATGCAATCAAGGAGATTAAGCTTGTTAAAAGAGGAAGACTCACTGAGTATAAAGATTATCGTCCGAATGCCGAATACCATGAGGGCAAGGGTGTTTGGAGTGTTAAATGCGACGTTGCTCTCCCCTGCGCAACTCAAAATGAGTTGCATGAGGAAGATGCAAAAATGCTTATCGCCAACGGTGTAATTGCAGTTGCAGAGGGCGCTAATATGCCTACAACGCTTGCAGCCACAGAGTTATTCATTGAAAACGGTGTTTTCTTTGGTCCAGGTAAAGCTGCAAATGCAGGTGGAGTTGCTACTTCTGCACTCGAAATGAGTCAAAACAGCCAGAGACTTGCATGGACATTTGAGGAAGTTGATGCAAAACTGAAAGGCATAATGGAAAATATCTTTGCTAATGCTGATGCCGCCGCTGAAAAATATGGTTACAACAAGAACTATGTTGTTGGCGCAAATATCGCGGGCTTTGTAAAAGTTGCAGACGCAATGCTGGCTCAGGGTATAGTGTAAATTTCAATTTTTTAAGTTTATTAAAAAAAAGCATGTATGTATAAAATACATACATGCTTTTTCTAATTCCACCCTTCTTAACAAGAATATCGCTCATGTTTCCTTGTGTTATAGGATAAATAAAAAACTCTGCGGTATCTACCAACACTATATTATGGATAGCAAAATATACAATCCTTGTGCTCTTTAAGGAGACAAACCTCAAAAAACGAGAAAAAGCATATTATCTGATAGCGAGATAATTTTTGATATACACGAAAACCCTAAGTACAAATATGGAAACAGTTACTTTTGTGGCAACAGAGTATATTTTTTAATTAAAAGACGATAACAAAATTATATGCGGTAATAGGATAGGGCAGTTTAGTTTTAAATAAGATTATCACAATCATAATCACCCGTTGAACAATTGGTATGCACTATACTGTAAAAAAACCATTTTTCTTGCACCTCGTGCCCTGCCATCATTTTAACATCTGTTAAAACGCCGAATTCATTTTATTCAAGCTTTACAATTCATCAACCATTTTGTTATTAAAACGGACAATGCCTTATAACTAAAGCAAAGGTTATTCATTTCGCCTACATGGCAGGTGCTTTTTTCTTGCTTAAGCGAACAAATAAGTTAATTTCTCTTTTCAAGGGTTAATTAGGTAAACAATTCATTTTCACTTGAATATAAATGACTCACAAGACAACTTGTGTAAAATCTGCTCAACTTAGAATAGCTTGTTTAATGTAATATTTATATCATGATAGCCTGTAAAGCTATATACATTTACAGATATAATTAACATTTTCTGGGTTTCCAGATAGTTATTCAAATTAATTTAGCTGAATCATTACACTCAATACTTAAAACAAGTATTTTTCTTATTACAACACAGGCATAAATTTTCATCTAGTTTAAAGCAGAGTCATGACCCTATACTCAACCCCAGAGAGGAATAGTAGCAAAAAGTCATTTTGATATATACTGAAAGTTATTTTTCTTGCCCACTCACCCCAGTACCCCATTGCCGCTAAAACAGCAAATTTGTTCCATTCAATTTCACAATTCTCCAACTATTTTATTATTTACAATAGATAAGTGTTTTACAGCTAAAACAAAAACCACTCTCTTCATCTGCATAGCAGATGTTTTTTTCCTGTTTGAGACAAAATAAACCTCTACCTCGTTGACTTTAAAGTCAACGAGGTAGAGGTGATTAATTTATGAAAGGAAACCCTTATAGTTAAAATTAAACTGTTGAAAGATCCCATTCACTATGGATTTTTGGAACGTCGTTGATAAGTCTCTTTGTATAGTCTGCCTTAGGATTAATAATAACCTCTTCAGCAGGACCGGCTTCAACGAATACGCCATGCTCCATAATATAAACTGTATCTGATACATAATAAGCAAGACCAATATCATGTGTGATAAATATGATAGTCATGTTTATCTCATCACGAAGTTTCAAAAGCATGTCAAGAATTGTGGCTCTTGAGCAAGCATCAACCATTGATGTTGGCTCATCAGCAATCAAAATCTTTGGTCTTAGCAAGAATACACGAGCAATCATAAGTCTCTGCATCTGTCCGCCCGAAAGCTCAAATGGATACTTATTTGTAAGCTCTGCATACTTCAAGTTAACGAATGAGCAAGCCTCAGTCATTTTTTCAACTTTCTCTTCCTCTGAAAGATGCTTTCCGCCTGTCATGTTGATACAATCGAGAAGAAGCGAATCTATCTTATTAAAGATGTTGAAAGATGAGAACGGATCCTGGAAAACAGCCTGAATACCTTTCCAGTATTCTTTCTTCTTTCTGCCATTTGAAATATCTCTTGGTTCACCGTTGAAATACATATTTCCTTCGGTAACTGATAAGAGACCCAAAATCATTTTAGCAATTGTTGTTTTTCCTGAACCAGACTCTCCAACTATGGAGATAACCTCACCCTCACGGAAATCGAAATCTGCTTCCTTAACGGCAGTCATCTTTTTGCTTCCATAGCCAAAAACTTTTGTAACTTTTTCGCCGCGGAGAACCGACGGCCCTAATTTATTCTTAGCCATTTCTACCGTACACCTCCGTCAAATAATCTACATCATAGATGCAACGATACATACGATTTTCACCGAACTCACGCTCGCCAACCTCAAATGCTTTACACTCAGGTTTAGCATATTTACAGCGTGCAGCAAAACGGCAACCGGCAGGTGGGGCCTTGAGGTTTGGCGGTGTGCCGGGAATAGCCTCAAGCTTAACATCTTTTGTTCCCTCTTCAGGAACAATGATTGAGCCCATCAAACCCTTTGAGTAAGGATGCATCGGATCAAATACCATCTCTTTAGATGAACCGCGCTCAACAATTTGACCGGCGTACATAACCATGATGTCGTCTGTAACATTGTAGAGAAGCGGAAGTTCATGTGTGATGAATATCATAGACTTAATGAAACCTTTTTCCATAAGCTCTCTCATCATNTTAATAACCATTTTCTGCGATGTAACATCCAAAGCAGAAGAGGGCTCATCAGCGATAAGAACTTTTGGTGAAAGGATTGTTGAAATTGCGATAACAGTACGCTGTTTCATACCGCCTGAAAGCTCAACAGCATGCTTTTGGAGAACTTCCTTAGGAAGGTTAAGAACTTCAAAACGCTGTACAGCCATATCATAAATATCTTTTTTAGACATATTTGTATCATGAGCAGCCATAACATCTTCAACGAAGCGAATAATCTTCTGTGTTGGATTAAGCGCATTCATCGCAGCCTGAGGAATATAAGCAATTTCGTTACCAAGAATTTTCTTTCTAACATCATCTGCTTTCATTCCTGAAATGTTTCTGCCGTCTATAATAATGTCTCCGCTCATATAGTGAAGCGGTTTAAAATAGTAACCCATTAGGCTGAGAGCCAATGTAGACTTTCCGCAGCCGGACTCACCTGCAATACCAAGAGCTTTTCCCTCTTCGATTTTCAGTGAAACGCCGTCAACTGCGTAAACATCTTCATTAAAGCGGGTAACATATTTGGTTTTTAATTTGTTTACTTCAAGCATTACTTTTGCCATAATATTTTCCCCCCTTAATCATCTCTAAGCTGTGGATTAAATACCTGATCCAAACCTGTGTTCATTAAGTTCAAAGAGAATGAAATTAATGCAACAGAAAGGATAACAGGGATAATAGCCCACCATGCTCCGGTAAGAGTTGCCTGGAATTGGTTCGCCCAGTTCATCATGAGTCCCAAAGTGGTAGTTGTTGTTGTCTGCGGGCCAAGACCCAGCATTGAAAGCTGTGCTTCTGCAAGAATTCCCGAAGAAATCTGAAGAATCAGAGCCATAACAACATAGGACGCAATGTATGGAAGAATGTCAACCAAAACAATTCTCGGGAGGCTGTGTCCAGAAAGCTTTGATAAGCTAACATGGTCTCTGCCTCTGAGTGTAAGTACCTGTGAACGAACTGAACGTGCTGTCCAAGGCCATGCAGTTAAACCGATAATTACAGCAACCGTTGACGGACCGCGTGCGGCTTGGTCAACACTGTTTGCGATAAGAATAAGAATAACAAAGCCGGGAATAACTGTAAAGATATTTGTAATAAATGTTAAGATATTATCCAACATTCCGCCAACAAAGCCCGCAAGCAAGCCAATTGTTAAACCAATTGTTGTAGCAACCAAGCCTGCAATTAAGCCAATTCTAAGTGAAACCAAAATTGCAGATGTCAGCTTTGTCAAAACGTCGGCACCAAAGTTATCTGTACCGAGCGGGAAATGAATTTTTGTAGCAACCCCGTCAACTCTTACGTAATCTGTTGGGTGGAAACTTGCTATTTCTTTAAATTCTCCGCTTTCCATATAACCTGCCAAAATTGTATCGTCTTTGAGAATATTTTCAAGCTTTGTGTTCAAACGCACAAACGCTTTTTTCTCTGCGCTCAAAAGCCCCTGCTGAGGATTTGAGGCATCGAAATTATCGTGCCAGCTTTTAATGAGAGCATTAGCATCTTCAATATCAATATCATCGGCGTTCTGTCCGCCAAATCTAATGAGCCAATCTTTCATTCTTTCACGCTCATCTACACTAAAATTCTTTTCGAGTTTTACAGCAGAAGTATCGATATTAAATGTCTTTGTGCTTGTTTCAATTACATCACCAACTGCCACATATGTTCCCGGCTCATAGAAGATACTACCAACCATTTCAAGCGGTCCATAGCTTGAAATTAACGGATATACGATTGCTGTGGTAATCATACAAATGAATATTACAAAGCCCATAACGAACTTTGAAGAACTGAATATTTGCTTTAATTGATGTTTCATGGTTTTTCCTCCCTCTTAATATGTTGATTATTATTTTTAGTTTTCATAAGGTTTATTCCTGCTGTGCTGCTTTAACACGCGGATCTATAATACCGTAAAGTATCTCAACCACAAGGTTAGCAATCAAAACCATTATTGTAATAATCAACGTACAACCGGAGAGAAGCGGATAATCTCGTGCCGCAATCGCTTTAAACAGAGTTGTTCCGATACCGGGATAACCGTATACCTGCTCTGCAACCAAGTTTCCGCCTATCATTGTTCCGAGTGCGAGAGCAAGTCCCGTAATCTGCGGGAGCATTGCATTTCTAAACACATAGGAAATGATTTTTGCATCTTTAATTCCCAAGAATCTGCTGTACTTTACATAGTCTGCATTCAGCTCATAAATTGACATTGAGCGCATACCAATTGCCTGACCGCCGATGGAAATTAAGACCACCGTCCAGAACGGCATTTGATAGTGATACAGAACCGATTGAACAAATTCCCATGACATATTCGGAATTAAATCGAAACCATATCCGCCTCCGGTGGGGAATATTTTCCATTTTATAGCAAACAGATACATAAATATCATTGCTAAACCGAAAGCCGGGATATTACTTATAAACATAAACACCGGAAGAACTGCCTTGTCAACGCCTTTTCTGACATACGCAGCGATAGCACCGAGCGTATTACCTAAAAGCCATCCAACTATGATAGCCGGAAGCTGAAGAGCAAGAGTCCATCCAACGGAATCTCCAAGAATTGAGGAAACTGTTCTGGGGTACATTGAGAAAGATGTTCCCAAATCTCCCTGTAACACTTTTCCGATATAAATAAAGAACTGTTCCGGCAGAGTTTTATCAAGACCAAATGTTCTTGTATATTCGTCCATAATTCTCTGAACCGCAGACTGGTTGGTCATACCTTCTGTCATTTGATTGACCAGCTGTCTAACCGGATCGCCCGGCATAAGCCTTGGCAGCAAGAAGTTTAGAAAAACTGCGACAACAAGAGTGATTAGATACCAAATCATTCTTTTGCCGTAATACCTCGCAAATCCTTTCACATTAATCACCTCATAAAAATAAATGTCAGCGGCCGATGATTCCTATATTTAAATCATGCGACCGCTAACTTTTTATTAATTTAATCCATCTTCGATGAAGAAGCCCCTCAAGAAAGATTTTTTCAATTAATTATAGAACAATAGCTATTCACTTATTTTGTAAAATTATCCAACTTACATCGTAAATGGATATTATCCATTTACAAGATGAATGTTATACAAAGCAGCTATACCATATCCATTGATACAAATCTGAGGAGGGATGTTAGATCCATCGTCAGCAACCGGGAAACCGGTCCAAACTGTTTCATTTACTGCATGGAAGTAAGCCGGTCTGTACATTAGGCCAAATGAAGGAACATCTGTTAGATACTTAATGTTCAATTCTTCGTAGTACTCAAGAAGTTTAGCTTCATCTGTCTCAACAGGAATGAGGTTTATAAGCTCATCAACTCTTGCATCGTAATAACGTCCCCAGTTAGATGTCTGTCTCTCAGCAAACTCGCCGCCGAAACCATACATTAACTGATAAGTACGTGTCCAAGGATTAGCAATTGAAGCTGCTGCAGGACCGTTCATGATTATGTCAAAGTTACCGCCCTGAAGATCTTCTGTCCAAGTAGCTGTCTCTGTGAAATAAGTCTCAAGAGTGATACCAATTTCTTTACCGGCTGCTGCTACAACTTCAAGAGCAGAGTTCCAGTCTGACCAACCTGTTGGGCACTGAACTTTAAAGGAAAGCTCTTTGCCGTTATATTCACGAACACCATCGCCGTTAGTATCTACGATACCAGCGTCGTCAAGGAGCTTATTAGCGCCTTCGATGTCTTTACCCATGAACTGGTATTCTTTAAGAGCCTCAGGATCTCTAATCAAAGAACGCTCACCGACAGTTGGATTAAATAATGAACGAGGTACATCTGAATATTTTGGAGACTGACCTGTCATTGATGCAGAGTTAATCTGATCAAAGTCAGTAGCCATAGCAATTGCTTTACGGATTTCAACCTGATCAAGACCTTCTCTGTTCATGTTGAAGAATGCAGATGGTATTCCGGCTGAAATGTGGTATGGAGCATCATCAAGGTATGTAGAGATAGGATGACCTTCTTTTTCCCACATGTCCTGAATATTTGGAAGATACTGCTGGTTAACGTCAACTTCAGCATTCTGGAAACCAACTGCTGTTGATGCGTTATCAGCAAAAATGTTATGTGCTAGATATTTAGGTGCAGGAAGTCCGCCAAACAGTGAAGCGTCCTGACCCCAGTAATTGTCGTTTCTCTGTGCAACCCATTTTGAGATTGAATCGAAGAGAACCGGTGTGTATGGACCTGAGTGAGGTGCATCCCACCATGTATCATTCTTCATTTCAATTGGATCGCCGCCATGCTCAGCATCTTTAGCCTCAAGATAAGCTTTCTGCATAACGTAAACCTTTGGAAGATATTCTTCAAGCTTTAGAGGGTTGTAGTTATCGCCTGTAACTGCTGTAATTTCAACAGTAGCATCATCAGTAGCAACAATGCTCTCGATGTATGTAGAATAGTCAGCACCCAGGTTACTCTCATATTTAACGTGAGCATCAAATGTTGCTGCAACGTCGTGAGCTGTGAGAGCTGTTCCGTCACTCCATTTTGCTGCAGGGTTCATTTTAACTGTAATAACTGTTTTATCAGCGTTCCATTCAAAATCTCCGTCAGCAAGAAGCGGATAGGCTTTACCGTCTAACAGGTTAAACATGTAAAGTGTTTCCCACTCAGCAACACGAGCCATATCACTCTGGTCGATTAAGCTGAAGTTAGGGTTTGGTGACATTGGGTTATTAGAACCAGGTTTACCCCACTGAATACCACCGAAGTAAAGTGTTTCTTCTCTTGGTGTAGCGAGTTCGTCGCCTGTTGGCTCCGGCTCAACACCTTCTTCGCTAGACTCATCTTCTGAAGTTGGCTCAACTGTGCTCTCAGGAGTTGATGTTTCTGATGAAGAAGAACCAGCTTCTCCTCCACATGCAACCATTGAGAAAGCCATTGCAAGTACAAGCATAAGTGCTATTACTTTGCGCCAGTTTTTCATATGTAGATCCTCCTTAAATTTTACGGCTTAGCCGTTTGTGTTTTTAGGGATGTTACCGCAATTTGTACATATAATACAAATTGATGTTTTTTCTGAATCCCTACGTCGTAATGAATAATAACACTTAAATCTAAAAAATGCAATGCTTTTTTTATTATTTTATATGTTTTTGGTGATTACAAATTGGTTACAATGTTTATTTTGCTCACATGTCATTAAAACCATGCTGTAAATTTGTTTATTTTGACTATTGACTGTAAACTATATCGAAATTTGTCTAAAAACCTGAATTTTGTGTAAATTTAACAAATAAATTTATAAAAATTTATTTACGGACCTAAAATGCAAAGAAACAGTGCCGATAATCCTGTAATAACCTGCAAGATTTGGTCGGCACTGCTACATAATGCTCATTATATACTATTTATGGTACTTCGAGTTGTTTAAAATTTGAAATGCTCTGTAAATTTGTTCGCAAAGCATTACTCTTGCAAGCTGGTGCGGAAAAGTCATGGCAGACATAGATATGCCTGTTCCCTTATCTTTAACGGATTTGTTAAGACCGAACGAGCTGCCGATAACAAAGCTGATACTCCCGGGGGCTTGCATAGCTTTCTCCACCTCCCCTGCCAGTTTTAGGGAAGATACAGCTTTTCCCTCTATGCAGAGCGGCATTACTTTACCCGCGAGGTGCTTTTCAATTGCGCTCGCTTCCTGCAAGAGCCCATCTTCAATTTGCGCTGATGACGGATTTTCGGGAAGTCTTGCTTCTGCCACTTCTATAATTGAAAATTTGCAGAAGAGTTTTAGCCTCTTTTCATATTCTGAAATNGCTTTGCGCCANTATTCCTCTTTGAGTTTTCCGACACAAATCAGTTTTACAGTTAACATTGTTTTTCTCCCCGCCTTAAAAAATGATAGAGTTACCCTCGAAATTTTCTCTTCTTGCGGCGTCCAGCAGGAAGTCTGAATTTGGCACATAGCCTGCCTGAACGAGCGAGGTAAGTGAGGTTTGCAGGGCAACTCGCCTTGAATTGTTCTCACTGCTGAGATGTGCAAGCACAAATCTTGTTGTACCGCTTTTTGCAAGCTTTGGGAGTATTTGCGCACAGGTATCATTCGAGATGTGCCCTTGATTTGAGAGAATGCGTTTTTTTAGATAGTATGGGTACATTCCCGTTCTCAGCATTTCGGGGTCGTGATTAGACTCGATAACCACCGTATCTGCGCCGAGCAGAGAATTTTCAACTTCTTCGGATATGTAGCCCAAGTCTGTTGCGAGGGCGAAAATTTTATCGTCGGCAGTTTTAATACGGAATCCGATTGGCTCTGCACAGTCGTGAGAGGTGTGAAAATGTGAAACAGTCATGCCTGCAATCTGCAATTCACTTTCTAATATGTAGGCATTTGAATGGTCCAGCGAATCACCAATTGCCATGAGTGTTCCCTCAGATGAAAAAACAGGGAGTGAATGCCGTTTTGCAAATACACGCAGAGCACTGATGTGATCTGAATGCTCATGGGTCAGCAATATCCCTTTCACGGATTTTGGGTCTATACCGCAGGTATTTAGCATTAAATCTATCTGCTTTGCATTTCTCCCTGCATCAATAAGAACTCCCGCACTTTTTGAACCTATGTAATAACTATTTCCACTGCTTCCGCTAAAAAGCGGACATAAACGCGCCATTTTCTCATTCCTCTCAACAAATACTTTCACACAGCTATTTGTGATATAAAAACTGCCTCAACTTGTGAGGCAGTTTGTTTTTTCTTTATCCTGTTTTTCCGCCAAGGTAAAGCTAATCTTTATTATTTTCATTTTCTAAATTTTTCTGATTTTTCAAATAGAATTTTATTTTAGTTTTCCCTAAGAAGTAGGAGTTTTATTCTTTCAGCCTATCTTCTCTGCTTTGCTCTCCGAACTCTTATTTAGATGAATATCTGCGCCAAGTTTTACAAGCTTATTAACTATATCCTCATAGCCTCGCTCAACATGGTTGATATCCTCAATAGAGGTTGTCCCGTCAGCGACAAGTCCTGCTATCACCATAGCGACTCCTGCACGCAAGTCCACCGCCTTTACAGGTGCTCCTTTAAGACTGTTTACTCCCTCGACCACTGCAATCTTTCCGTCTACGGTAATCTGCGCACCCATTCTCTTCAGCTCGTTTACATATTTGAAACGGTCGTCCCAAACGCTCTCGCTGACCATGCTCGTACCATTCGCAATTGCGAGAAGTGCGGTTATTTGGGGCTGCATATCGGTTGGGAAACCGGGGTGCGGCATAGTTTTGACATTACATTTAATAAGAGGATTTTTTCTGACTACTCTCACAGAATCGTCACCCTCAATAATCTCAACACCCATCTCTTCAAGCTTGGCTGAAATAGACTCGAGATGCTTTGGAGTAACATTATTAATTGTTACATCTCCGCCTGTTGCGGCGGCGGCAACCATGTAGGTTCCTGCCTCAATTTGGTCGGGAATAATTGAATATGTTACACCGTGCAGAGCTTCAACTCCGCGGATTTTTATCACATCTGTTCCTGCACCGCTGATGTTGGCACCCATTGTGTTGAGCAAATTTGCAAGGTCAACAATATGAGGCTCTCTTGCAGCATTTTCGATAACTGTACGGCCTTTTGCCTTTACAGCGGCAAGTATTATATTCATTGTTGCACCAACGGTAACAACGTCCATATATATGTTGGCACCTTTAAGCTCATCGGCGGATACCTTAATCATACCATCTTCCAAAGTCCATTCACAACCCAGTGCTGTAAAGCCTTTTAGATGCTGATCTATTGGTCTTACACCAAAATCGCACCCACCTGGAAGAGGCACAGCGGCACTGCTTGTTCTGCCTAAGAGCGCACCTATTAAATAGTATGACCCGCGCATACGCTTTGCAAGCTCGTAAGGAACGACATTTGTGTCAATCTCACGGGGATCAATTTCTACTGTATTTTTGTCGAGATATTTGACAGTTGCGCCCATTTCAAGGAGTATATCCGTGATAAGGTGAACATCTGAAATATCAGGTACATTTTCGATTATACAAGTGGAATCTGCAAGAATAACTGCCGGCAACAATGCAACCGCTGCATTTTTAGCACCGCTGATTGTTACCTCACCCTCAAGGCGATTACCGCCCTTAATAACATATTTATCCAATATTACACTTCCCTAACGGCTTTTTTCTTTCATTTGAATTTAATCAAATGAATTTGCCTGTTTTGAAGAACAAAATTCTATAATTTATTATTGACCGTTCTTTATAATAATACACAGACGCATAAAAGTCAATATATAGCAAATGATTGGCTGAGTTTTAAGATGAAACTTTTCAGCTTTTACCCTGCATTTTGCTCTTTTTTCTTGAAAGAAATTGTTTTTTCTTCCCCTTTTAATAACCTTCCAATATTCTCTCTGTGTACAAGAACAATGAGAGCACCCAGCAAAACTGCCGCAATTGTAATTGCAATTATGTAGTTTAAAGATTTATCGGAGTGTCCTGCGAGCGGACTTCCTGTGAAATCTAAAAAATAACCGACTATGAAAGTATATATCGGATATAAAACTGCGGCGATTATTGAGCTTAGGGATATAATTTTTTTAATTGACAAAATAATTATAAATGTGCCCAGTGCCAAAAGTGCAACTCTCCAGTCCAACAAAAAAATCATAGCGATTGAAGTGGTTACACCCTTGCCGCCCTTAAATTTGAAATAGAGCGGAAAAATATGCCCGATAACACAGGCAATTCCTGCGGCATATTTGCCGATGATTGCCATATATTCAGGAACTCCTGCTTTTTCACAGGCATATTTCAAAATGAAATAACCAATTACAACGGAGATAATACACTTTAAGAAATCAAACAAAAATGTTAATGCCGCAGGAAGTCTGCCAACAGAGCGCAGTACATTGGTTGCACCTGCATTGCCGCTGCCGTAATTTCTTATATCAGTTTTATTCGCAAAAATTTTCGTAAGAATAATTGAAAAACATACGCTTCCAATAAGATACCCAATAACTGCGCTTATTATAATCGGAAGCGCTAATTTTGATAAAATTTCCATAAACATCTCCTAATTTTAGAATTTAACACTTAATCTGTGCCGCTCTCTCCGCGTTCACGCACAATCATTCTGACAGGCGTTCCCTCTAAACCAAATGTTTCTCTTATACGGTTCTCAATATATCTCTGGTATGAGAAATGGTATAATTCTTTTGAATTTACAAAGCTGATAAAGGTTGGCGGCTTGGTTGATGCTTGAGTCATATAGTAAATTTTGAGCCTTTTGCCCTTATCGGTTGGCGGCTGAACTCTTGCAGTCGCCTGAGCGAGAATATCATTGAGAACTCCTGTTTTAACTCTCATTGCGTTGCTTGAAGCAACAGAATTTATCGTTTCAAACATTCTGTCGAGTCTCTGTCCTGTCATAGCAGAAATAAAAATAATCGGCGCATAGGACATGAAAGCAAAATCTCTCTCAAGATTTTTTCTGTATTCGAGCATGGTTTTGTCGTCTTTTTCAACGGCATCCCATTTATTAACAGCTATGATACAACCCTTGCCTGCTTCGTGCGCAATGCCTGCAACCTTGGAGTCCTGCTCTGTGAAACCAACCTCACCGTCTATTAATATAACACACACATCTGCCCTGTCAACTGCCATCTCGGCACGCAGATTGCTGTAATATTCAATTGAATCGCCTGCTTTGCCAACTCGACTCTTTTTGCGAAGTCCTGCTGTATCAATGAATGTATATGTACCGAACTTATTTTCAATCATCATATCCACAGCATCTCTTGTAGTTCCTGCAATATCAGACACGATACAACGATTTTCGCCTGAAACCTTATTTACGAGCGAGGATTTTCCAACATTCGGCTTGCCGATTACGGCAACCTTTATAATCTCGCCCTCTTCCTCATCATCATCTGAGAATTTCAAAAAGCTGCAAACCTGGTCGAGCAAATCTCCTGTGCCATGTCCATGAGTTGACGAAACCATATATGGGTCACCGAGTCCCAAATTATAAAACTCATAAAATTCGGGCGGCGGGTCACCTACCTGGTCACATTTATTAACACAGAGAATTACAGGAACATTGCTTTTTTGAAGCATTGCCGCAATTTCTAAATCTGTTGCGGTTATTCCTGTTCTGATGTCGGTAACCATAATTATTACTTCCGCCGAGTCTATTGCTAACTGTGCCTGCTCACGCATTTGCGAGAGGATTATATCCTTACTCAGCGGCTCAAGTCCGCCTGTATCAACAAGCGAAAACTCATGTCCTGTCCATTCTGCATTGGCAAAAATTCTGTCACGGGTAACACCCGGAATATCCTCAACAATTGACAATCTCTGCCCGACAAGCTTATTAAAAAGTGTGGATTTTCCAACATTTGGGCGTCCCACAATCGCAACTATCGGCTTTGCCATATCTTCACCCATTCCTTTCAGTCTGTTATTATCTCTCGTAGCTCTGCCAATTATAATTGTTTTCAGGCTCTTCTTCACCGAGGATTGCCGCTATCAGAGCTTCTGCGTTATTTTCAACTTTTCTGACCTTTATATTCAATTTTTTCCCAACATCTTCAAGTGTTACATCATCAAGAAAAATGTCTTCGTCACTTTTAAGCATAACCTTTGGTACGAGAAGTTCATCGCCAAGCTCTCTGCCGCTTAATGTCTTAATAATATCGCCGCCTGTGACAAGACCTGCAACATCCACCATGCCTCCGAAAAAATCGTTGTGTACGGCAATGACATCAATAGTTAAATTATCACATTTTGACCGCAATTCGTCAAGCATTATATTAAGAAAGTCTGCCGCCGCTTCACCCGTTACAGATGTTACTGCTCGCTTAGCCGATAAATTAAAGGTTGATTCCTCTCGCTGGCTCAGAGCAAAATCGAACTCGTCCTTCAAGTTCATCAGCATACCAACACCGTTTTCAATCTGCGGAAAATCTTCATAGAACTCCACTTTGGGTAAATTTCTTTTCGCAATAAGATAAAATTCATCAGACGGGTAAACCACCCGCTCACTGCGCAGCTCTATAAATTTTTCTCCATACTCTTCAATTATATCAATCACTTCACCCGCAGTTTGTTCATTATATGAATTCAGCGGATAAAGACCCTCTCTGTGTTCGCTGAGTCCAACTGGTACACATGCCACGCTGAGAATATTATCGCCAAGCTTAAAAAATTCGCTTAAACTGAGACGAAGCTCATCACCGTCGTTAATACCGGGACAAAGAACAATTTGGCAGTTCAGCTTAATCCCTGCCTCGGCAAGCTTATAGAGGTACCTCAGCGAATCTCCTGCGAAACGATTTCTCATCATCTCACAGCGAAGTACAGGATTCATTGTGTGGACCGAGATATTTATCGGACTTATTCTCATTTTAATAATTCTATCTATTTCTTTATCACTTATATTCGTGAGCGTTATATAGTTTCCGAAGATAAATGAAAGGCGCTCGTCGTCATCTTTAAAATAGAGCGTTTTACGCATACCTTTAGGTAACTGGTCGATAAAGCAAAAGATACAGTTATTTTTACA
>JGI994J12354_10002517_pt1 | contig 17788 bp, 16 predicted proteins | sample IntmicLarv3ML3BL_FD_12354 | JGI IMG/M metagenome (IMG submission 12354) | reverse complement strand
GGCGGAGGCCGCCGCGATGTACGGGGATTATAACACCTTCCGCAAGAAATTCTTCGGGCAGATCCGCCTAAGCGAGGAGGGCGCTTCCCTTGATATGAACTGGGGCGAACTAAGCGGGCAGTACCCGGAGCTGTTCAGCGCGGAGAAAATAGATAGTAAGTCACAATTTGTTCATAGAATAGCCAAACCAATGAAATATTCGCCTGTTAGAATAAGGAAGAATTCAAATTAATGCGGAGGGTCTTTTATGAAAATTGTTTGGAAAATCCTCAAAACACTGATTATTTTGGCAATCATTGGCGGGCTGGGTTATTTGGGCTACACCTATTATGAAAAGATGAAGGCGGAAGAAACCGTCGTAGCGCCATCCTACAGCATGTCTCCCATTACAACGGGCGATTTGCAAAAGACGGTTACAGGCACGGGTTCCCTTTCCATTTCAGAACAGAAAAAGGTCGTTTTGGATTTTGATATACAATTGGACGAGGCGTTGGTCAAGCCCGGCGAAGCCGTCAGCATGGGAACGCCGCTGGCAGCGGTCAATCAAGATGCGCTCAGTACTGCTATTGATACGTTGAATGCCGAAATAAGCGATATCGATACCGCTATGGCAAGCCTCGGCGCTTCTTACGCCGATACAGCTTATGTCAAATCCTCTGTAGCAGGTCGCGTAAAAGAGATTTACGGCGAAACAGGGGATTTAACGCAGGAAGTTGTCAACGAACACGGCGGCCTCATGCTGTTGTCGGTGGATGGCATGATGCAGGTAACGATTGAAACGGACGATTTAAAGGTAGGCGAATCGGTTCGTGTCATTGAAGATCGCTACACCTATCCGGGTTCTGTTGAAAAGGTCGCGGATGGCAAGGCAACCATCACTTTTGCGGATACGCGTACTTTAAAAGGCGCGGAAGTCAAGGTGACGCAAGACGGCAATGATATCGGTAAGGGCACAGCCGAAATCCATCTGCCCTATATCTGCTCCACCGGCATCGACGGCCATATTTCAACTGTGCTCCCTGCTGTTAACGGGACGGTCAACAGGAACGGCAATATCATGTATATTACGAACATTCCCCAAAGCGAGGAATACAAATCGCACATTTTAAAGCGCAACAGCAAAATCGCTGTTTTAAACGCTGCGAAGGAAATCCAAAGATGCGGCGTGATTGTTTCGCCTGTAGAGGGGATTATCAATAGTATTTCCGAAGCGTCGTCGGCTGTCATGATGGCGAAAACGGAAATTGCCGCTATCTATGTCGGCGATAAAATGCAGATGGTTATCAGCGTAGACGAACTGGATGTCAATGGATTAAAAGTCGGGCAGGATGTGCAAATCGCCATGGACTCCGTTACAGATAAAACCTACAGCGGTCAAGTGGCGTATGTGTCCCAAATCGGCACGGCCTCAAGCGGCGTAACCACCTATAATGTCACGCTGAATGTAATGGGTGATGCCCTTTTAAAAATGGGGATGAACGGCACGGCGACCATTGTGGTGGATGAAGTAAGAGATGTTCTGCTCGTTCCCATCAGCGCCCTTTATACCATGCGCGGCAGGCAGTATGTGTGGCTGCATACAACAGAGCCCACGGAAAATGGCGTGCCCGGCATCATGACCTTTGTGGAAACCGGCTTCTCCAACGATAGCTTCGCCGAAGTGACTTCCGGGCTTAAAGAAGGCGATGTGGTCATGATTCTGCGCACAAGCAACGATGGCGGCAATAATGGCATGATGTTCTTCGGCAGCGGTGATACCATGACCACCTTCGCTATGCCGGCGGGCGGCGGCTCCATACCGCTTGGCAACGGTCCGACGACTTTTGTTCGCGACAACAGCGGTGGCGGTGGCAACTTCGGCGGCGGCCAACGGCCCGGGAATTAAGGGGGCATGGCCGTGAATGAAATCATGATACATATGGAGGACGTAGTCAAACGCTACGTCATGGGCGGCGAATCCATCTACGCGCTGGCAGGTGTTTCCATTGATATAAAAAAAGGGGAATACATCGCCATTATCGGGCCCTCAGGCAGCGGCAAATCCACGCTGATGAATATTATCGGCTGTTTGGATACAGCGGATTCAGGGGTATACTTGCTGGAGGGTAAACCGATTGAAAAGTATTCGAACAGGCAACTGGCGAGGGTGCGCAACAAATACATCGGCTTTGTATTCCAGGGCTTCAATTTATTAAGCAAGCTGACAGCCTATGAAAATGTGGAACTTCCGCTGATTTATCAAAATATGTCCGCGGGGGAAAGAAGAAAAAGGGTAAAAGAGGCCCTTGAACAGGTGGGGCTAAAGGATAGGATGCGGCATAAGCCGACGCAGCTATCCGGTGGGCAGCAGCAACGGGCAGCCATCGCCAGGGCGTTGGCAACCAAGCCCGCACTCATCCTGGCCGATGAACCCACAGGCAATCTCGATAAGAAAACCAGCAAGGAAATCATGGCGCTGCTTGATGATTTGCACAAACAAGGCAACACCATTATTCTCATTACCCATGACCCTGCTGTAGCTAAGATGGCGCAGCGCATTATTCATATTGATGATGGGAAAATCTTAAAAGAAGGGGAGGGGGAGGACTATGCTGTGGCAATCGCTGAAAATGGCGCTCAAAGCAATATTCGGGAATAAAATGCGCTCCCTTCTCACCATACTGGGTGTGGTCATCGGCGTGGTCGCTATCGTGGTGCTTGTCGCGATCGGACAGGGAACAAATGCGTCCGTGATATCAAGAATCGAAGGCATGGGCACGAATATGCTCAGCGTCAATATTACAGCCAGGCGGTCTAATCCCGTTACTTATGACGGGCTGAATGAATTGGCTTTGGATGAAAGCATTGCCTACTTAGCGCCCTATATCGGTGTCTCGGGAACCGTTAAGGCGGGGAGCACCACTTATGACGACGCGACCATCCAGGGTACTTCACCCGGTTGTGAGGAAATTCGCAATTGGACCATTGCCGGCGGACGTTTTTTAAAGATGCCGGATTTGGATAACCGTTCCTTCGTGGCTGTCATTGGCTTTGAAGCGGCACAGGAAATGTTCGGTACGCAGGATGCCGTGGGCGCGACGCTTTCAATCAACGGCTATTCCTTTACGGTAGTCGGTGTTTTGGAAGAAATCGGTTCATCTATCTCGGGTTCGCAGGATAATATGGTACTCATTCCATTTACTCTGGCACAGCGGCTTTTCGGCAACCAACGCGGTATCACGAGTTTCTATGTATCTGCCAATTCTTCAGCGGAAATCCCCTTTGCTCAGGCGGCGGTCGAAAGCTACTTGGATAAGCTTTTCGGCAATACGGCAGCCACCACCAACAGGCAGTACCGCATTATGAACCAATCCGATATGCTTTCCGCTTTGAATGAAACCACCCAAACCCTGACCCTGATGCTGGGCGGCATCGCAGCCATATCGCTATTGGTAGGCGGCATCGGTATTATGAATATCATGTTGGTTTCCGTCTCTGAGCGTACGAGAGAAATTGGCATAAGAAAGGCTATCGGCGCAGCGCGCTCCAACATCCTTTCCCAATTTCTGATTGAATCGCTTGTAGTAAGTCTTTTGGGCGGCTTCATAGGCCTCCTCATTTCCTTTGGAGCAATGATCGTATTGGAACCGATTTTAAGCATGACGCTCAGCGTTTCGCCCACCATCGCTGTATTGGCTATTGGGTTCTCTGTTTTCATCGGCGTGGTATTCGGCCTGTATCCTGCTAACAAGGCATCAAAATTGAAGCCGATTGACGCGCTTCATTACGAAGGCTAGACAATCGTATAGAATGAAACGGACTGCGCATACTTTAAAGGAATCTTCATTTAAGGAGAGCTGATAAGGTATGCGCAGTATTCGTACGGACTTGGCGATGGAAGCAGCGGCACGCTATTCCAAAAACATTCAAGGGGTTAGGGTTGAAACAACAGAATATCAAGCTTTGAGCCAAACCGTTGTCCATATCGACACAGAGGATGCCGCGCACAAACTAAATAAGCAAAAGGGAACGTTTATCACCATCAGTTCTGAAAACCTGCCCTGTGCAGGGCCCGAACTGAGACAGGAGGTCGCACAGCAGCTTGGCGATGCGTTGGCTGCGCTTATCCCGCCTGAAGGTGAGATGCTGGTTATCGGCCTCGGCAACCGCCATGTAACGGCGGATGCCCTTGGCGCGCAGGTGGTGGATTATACGCTGGTCACCAGGCATATGCGCTCAAACGTAACGGAGGAATTGCGATCCCGGCTAAGAAGCGTTTGTGCTGTCGCGCCGGGTGTATTGGGCGTAACGGGGATGGAAACGGCGGAAATGGTCAAGGGACTTGTGGAAAGAATCAAACCTTGCGGGGTGATTGCGATCGATGCGCTGGCGGCGCTCGATTCGCATCGTATCGGCACCACGGTACAGGTAACGGATACGGGAATTAACCCGGGCAGCGGCGTAGGCAACCACCGACGCGGCTTGACGGTCGATACACTCGGCGTGCCCGTGATTGCCATTGGGGTACCCATGGTGGTTTACGCTTCCACCATCGCAAGGGATGCCCTTTCTATTTTAGTAAATGATTTAAAACTGACAAGTGATTCGGATGCTGAGGACGAAGCCTTGGATTCGTTGGTTGCGCATATTACAAAAAGTCCGTTGGGCGAATTGGTGGTAACTCCGCGTGAAATTGATAACATGGTAAAGAATCTGGCACAAGTGCTTGCGATGAGTATCAATTTTGCCCTGCAGCCGAAACTTGCAAAGGATGAAATTCCGATTCTGATGAATTAAGATGAATCAATGCGCATACAGTAAACCATTCCGCGGATGGAGGTTTGATGGCATGCGTATGGCAGTTTTCACCTTAAAACAGGTTTTGTGCTGTTTATTCATATTTGCATTGTTTTTATGCGGTGTTGCGATTGGAATGGACAGGCACTTGAGAAATGTGCCGACAGATGAAGTCGTGCCAGTTTTCGCTGAAAACGCTTTTACCGCGGAAACGGCGCATGATCTGATCCCGCTTCAAATTGAAGTGGTCAAGCCTGATAAGCCTTTAGCCGATGCAAAAAGAATTCTCATCTACCATACCCATACCTTTGAAGCATATGAACCCACAAAGGAAAACAGCTATAAGGCAACAAGCAAATGGCGAACAGAGGATGCGGCTTACAATGTGGTGCGGGTCGGCAAGGAGCTGGCGGCGCTCTTGACAGCGCTCGGACTTGAGGTAGTGCATGATACCGGGAAGTATGAACCGCCCGTTCTGTCCACCTCTTATACGCGATCCTTGAAAATGCTTGAAGCAAGAGATTCGGCCGGCGAAAAATATGATTTGTATATTGATTTGCATCGCGATGCCTACTCTGAATCCATGAGAAACACAAACACGGTTAATATTGCGGGAACACCTGTCGCTAAACTTATGATGCTCGTCGGAAAGGGCAGCGGAGAGAGTTTTTCAATCAAGCCTGAATGGGAACGGAATTATGCCATTGCCGAGGCGCTTACGGAAAACTTGAATGGGCAAAAGGAAGGTCTTTGCCGTCGTATCAGTTTAAAAACTGGCCGCTTTAATCAGCATATCGCGCAAGGATGCGTGCTTATCGAGGTTGGAAATAATATGAACACATTGGAGGAAGCATTGAATTCTTTGCCGTATTTGGCAGACGCGCTTTATTATGTACTTGAAAATATGCAGGAAGGGGAAGTATAATAGTAAAAAACGTGACTTCGGAGGCGCAATGAACACGATTGGCTTTTATGACAGCGGCGTAGGCGGCATCAGTGTTTTGAAGGAAGCGATGACATGGCTTCCGAATGAAGACTATGTCTACTTTGGCGATACGAAAAACGCTCCCTACGGAACAAAGCGACAGGACGAAATTGAACAATTTGCTTTGAATGCAGTAAGTTATCTTCTTAATAAGAATGCCAAGGCCATTGTTATTGCCTGCAATACGGCGACTGCCGCCGCTGCCGCCACACTCAGAAGCCGCTTCGATCTTCCGATTATCGGCATGGAACCTGCCCTAAAGCCCGCGCATGAAATCAGGAAGAAGGGGAGTATTCTTGTCATGGCAACCCCGCTAACCCTTGAATTGCCAAAGTTTCAAAGCCTTATGCTGCAATATGGCGAAGGCGCTATTCCCGTGCCTTGTCCGGGGCTGATGAAGTTTGTGGAGGATGATATTCTTGAAGGCGAAGCCCTTGATCGGCATATTGTCTCTTTAATCGGTCCTTATTTGGAAAAACCGATAGATGCGGTGGTGCTTGGCTGTACACACTATGTATTTTTAAAAAACGCCATCAAAAAATGGTTGCCTCCGGCCGCGCAATTACTTGACGGGAATCATGGCACTGTCATGCAGCTTAAGCGTCGCCTTGGCGAAATGAATGCGCTGAATTCCGATAATCATAAAGGAACTGTTGAACTGAGCATGTCTTACGAGTGTCCTGAAACCCGTGCGCTCATGGAAAAATTGCTTTATCAAACTTAAGAAAAACAGAATATTTGCGCATAAGGCTTTTCTTTTCTTGTGTTTTCTGTTAAAATACTGAATAGCGATTTTTGCGTGGAAAATAATTATATTCATCCAATCGATTTGGGTGTATCAATTCAATTATTTTAGGAGGAAACTTAAATGGCTGACATCTTAACCAAGGATATCCGAAACGTTGCCCTCATGGGTCATGGCAGCGAAGGGAAAACGACTTTTGCGGAAGCAATGCTCTTCGCTGCCGGTATTCTCGATCGCCAGGGTCGTGTGGAAGACGGCTCAACTGTAACCGATTTCGAACAGGAAGAGGTTAAGCGCGGCATTTCTATCAGTGCTGCCATCGCGCCCGCTGAATGGAATGGCAAGATGATCAACATGATCGATGTTCCCGGTTATTTCGATTTTATCGGCGAAGCCATGGGACCCTTGCGTGTGGTTGAAACAGCAATTATTCTTGTCGGTTCCGTAAGCGGTATGGCTGTCGGCACGGAAAAAGCATGGAAATACGCAGTGGATAATAATGTTGGGCGTATGTTCGTCGTGAACCAAATGGATCGTGATCACGCGAATTTCAATAAAGTGGTCTCACAACTGCGTGACGCCTATGGCACCTGTGTGGTACCCATGCTTCTGCCCATTGGCGAAGGCCCGGATTTCAAAGGCGTTGTGAACGTGCTTGAAGGAAAGGCTTATGAGGGGAACAGCAAAACGCTCAAGGAAGTACCTGTACCCACTAATATGGCGGATGCAATTTCGACAGCCCTGGAAGAAATTACAGAAGCCGCCGCTTCCGCAGATGACGAACTCATGATGAAGTATCTGGAAGAAGGCGAATTAACCCACGATGAAATCCTTGAAGGCTTCCGCGCCGGTATGAAGAGCGGCACCATCGTTCCTGTGTGTGCCTGCTCCGCACTTACAGGCGTCGGTATTCCGAAGATGATGGATTTAGTGGCAAAATACCTGCCGTCACCGGCAAGGCACACCTACGAGGGCATCAATCCCAAGACGAATGAAGCGGAAGCCCGTGATTGCAACGATGATGCGCCTTTCTCGGCCTTCGTATTCAAAACCGTTGCGGATCCTTTCGTGGGTAAGCTGTCCTTGTTCAAGGTTTGCTCAGGCAAAATTTCCACAAGCACGAATCTTTATAACGTGAACGCCGAAAAGACTGAAAAAGCCGGCGGTTTGTACGTAATGCGCGGCAAGAAGCAAATTAATGTAACATCACTTCACGCGGGGGATTTGGGTGCGCTTTCGAAGCTGCAGTTCACCGCCACGGGCGATACCCTTTGTGATCAGGCGAAGCCTATCAAATATCCCGCGTTGTCCTTCCCCATTCCCTGCATCTTCAAGGCTGTTTTTGCGGCCAAGCAGGGCGAAGAAGACAAGGTGTTCGGCGGCTTAACACGCTTGCAAGAAGAAGATCCGTCCATCAAGATTGAAAAGAATGTTGAAACAACGGAAACCTTGATCCACGGCCAGGGTGAACTGCATCTGGATGTCATTCGCAACAAGCTGGCGGGCAAGTTCGGCGCCAACGCTAAATTGGAAGACCCGACCATTCCTTACCGCGAAACCATCCGCAAGTCGGCAAAAGTACAAGGCCGCCACAAGAAGCAATCCGGCGGCCACGGACAATTCGGCGATGTATGGATTGAATTTTCGCCCATTACCGACGGTACAACGGATTTCGAATTTGTAGATGCGGTTGTCGGTGGCGTGGTGCCACGCAACTTCATTCCTTCCGTGGAAAAGGGTCTGCGCGAAAACCTGCCGCGCGGCGTTCTGGCCGGTTATCCAATGGTAAACCTGCGTGCCAAGTTGTATGATGGCTCCTATCACGCGGTTGACTCATCGGAAATGGCATTCAAAACCGCCGCCCGCATCGCCTACAAGAAAGGCTGCCTGGAGGCTTCTCCCGTACTGCTTGAGCCGATTATGCGTGTTGAAGTAACCGTGCCGGATGAATACATGGGCGATATCATGGGCGATATGAACAAACGCCGTGGGCGCATCATGGGCATGAATCAAGTAGATGGCCTGCAGCAGGTGGAAGCGGAAGCGCCGCTTTCAGAAATGTTCAAATATGCCACTGATCTTCGTTCCATGACCCAGGCACGCGGTTCCTTCATAATGGAATTTGTGCGTTATGAAGAAGTGCCCGCCGCTTCTGCACAAAAGATTATCGACAGCGCGAAAAAGGAAGAGGAAGAAGAAGAATAAAATATTCACAACAACGTCATCCCTGTTCCCAACTTTGGGAGCAGGGATTTTTAAGGGGGGACTTCGCATGCAAATGCCGAAGATGGAAACGGAAAGGCTCATTATTCGTCCGACACGAGAAGCGGATGGTACCGCGTGCCTTGATATCTGGCTGGATGATGAAATGGGGAAATATATGGCAGATCCGCCGAGAGATAAAGCGGATGAGGATGAATTGAATTTTGCTGTGGGTATTGAAACACAGGATGGCTGGTATCCCATGGTTGTAATTCACAAGGAGACAGGTGGTTTTCTCGGCACCTGTTCTGTTATTCCGAAAGACAACGACACCCGATGGGATTTCGGTTACGCGGTTCATAAGAAGTATTGGCGGCAAGGCTATGCGACAGAATTTTTAACGAAGCTGATCGAAACGGGGAAAGAGCGCGGAATCCGCTCCTTTACGGCAAACGTCGCGAAGGAAAACGAGGCTTCGAATGCGGTAATGAAAAAGCTCGGCTTTCGCGTTATAAAAGAGGATAAAAGTTATTGTAAACGCTTTACGGATATTGTTTATCCTGAATACACCTACCTTCTTGAAATTTAGCGCTTAGCGCCTTGAAGCAATTCGGGGCGTTTTTCTTGCCACGGCTTGCCTGCCATGGTAAAATAGATAATGCCTCAGGAGGTGTGTTATGATCACAACGGTTTGCCTGAATCCAAGCTTTGATAAAACGGTATCGGTAGATGAAATTGTTTTAGGCGATGTCAATCGGCTTTCGGATAGCCGCATCGATTTGGGCGGTAAAGGCTTTAACGTAGCGATTGTTGCCAAGCGGCTCGGCATGGAAGCGCAATGTCTGGGAATTGCGGGTCAAAACAATATGGAATTGTTTCAGGCGCTTATAGACCGGGAAGAGATAAGCGCTGTTTTAACACCAATCAACGGCGATATCCGTACCAATTTAAAAGTCCTATCACGCGCAGCAGGGCGGGTAACGGAGTTTAACGAATTGGGCGCAAAGGTAGCAGAAAGTGATTTTAAGTTGTTCTGTGAAACACTTAGGCTTCGCGTAAAGAACAGCGCCTTTTTAGTTTTAACAGGTAGTCTTCCTCCCGGTTTGCAGCAAGATACCTATGCCGTCTTAATGCGTGAAAATGCTTCCGTTCCGTGCATACTGGATGCGGCGGGAGATTCACTTTTGAGTCCCCTTTCCGCGCGGCCTTTTTTGGTAAAGCCAAATGTAAACGAATTGGCGAGCGCACTTAAAATGGCACTTAAGGCGATTCCCGATATCCGCAGAGCAGCGCTCATGTTGATTGAGCGCGGAGCGCAAAATGTGCTTGTTTCCATGGGCGAGGCGGGCGCGATGATAACAAACGGCAAAAAAACCCTATATGCACATGCGTTAAGCATGCCGGTAAAATCCACTGTCGGCGCGGGGGATGCGATGGTGGGCGGAATGCTGTATGGGCTTGAAATTGAAGGCGACACTTTTGCGGCATTCAAATACGCCGTTGCCGCGGGTACCGCAGCGGTGATGACGGAAGGCACCCAGTTGATTCGGTTGGAGGATTTCAAAAATCTACTGCAAAAAGTAAACGTACAAGAGGTTTGAAATGCGATTTTTTTCAAAGCGGCGTCCTGAACCTAAACCTGATTTTTCCGATGGCGTTATTGATTTGTACCCTTCGGATTTGGTAGAAGCAAATGAGGAGCTAGGCGTTAAGAAGACGTTTCTATTTCGCATATCACCCTGTGAAACACAAAAAAACGCGGGCAGAATCAGTCTTCGTGTTGGAGAAAGTCGCGAGTTGTATTACTTTGGACATATTGGATATCATGTTCATGCCCCTTATCGTGGCAGGCATTATGCCTTAAACGCCTGCAGGCTGATGATTCCGCTGTGCCGGGCGCTGAATATTCACTCCCTTGTGATTACAACGGATGTGGACAACCTCCCCAGTCGCAAGACCTGTGAGAACCTGGGCTGCATCCTTGAAAGCATCGTATTGGTGCCGGAGGATTTGCAACGTCGATTTGATCTGCCAAGAGAAAAATGTCGTTATATTCTTCATATATGAAGAAACAAGGCATAAGCATTATTAACACAGTCTATTTTACTGTGAGACTTTTCTTTTTCTTAAAAATAGGGTAGAATATAAAGGATGGTGATTTGCACGGCAACGCAAGGGAGGCATCAGCTCATGGAAATAACTGTCAAAGGCGTTTCGGTTTACTATGAGCAGTACGGTTCAAAGAATCAACCGAATGTTCTCATGCTTCATGGTTGGATGTGCGATACAACCTTTTTCACGCCCATTGCGAATGCGCTTAGCGAAGGGATGCACGTAACCGTTATTGATTTCCCCGGCCACGGAAAGAGCGGCAGGCCGCCTGAACCCTGGGGCGTTCCGGAGTATGCGGAAGCGACGAAAGAGCTGATGGAGCGCCTTCATATTGCGCCCTGCGCGGTGATTGGCCATTCCTTCGGAGGACGAATTGCTATTTACTTGGCAGCCAACTATCCGCAGCTCATTACTCGTGTGGTTATCACGGGAGGCGCCGGCTTAAAAAAGCCGCAAACGGAAGAGGCAAAAAGGCGCGCTCTGCGTTACGAAAGGCTAAAGAAGCGCTATCTTTGGATGAAGCGCACGGGACTTTTCGGAAATCTGCCTGATAAGCTGGCGAAATCGTTAAGGGAAAAATACGGTTCCAAAGATTACAACAGCTTAGATGATGAAATGCGTAAAACCTTTGTGAAGGTTGTCAATTTGGATTTAAGGCCGTTGCTTCCAAACATCAAAGCACCTACCTTGCTTATCTGGGGCGACAAGGATACACAGACGCCTATCTGGATGGGGGAGACAATGGCAGCAGAAATTCCCGATGCCGCGCTTATTCCCTTTGAAGGCGGCAGTCATTATGCCTACCTTGAACAATGGCAACGTTTTTCAAAGATTGCAGCCCACTTTTTTTCTGAGGTGTAACACATGTTTGACTTTTTGGGAAGCCTTTTGCTGATATGCGCTCCCGGTATCGGCTGTCTGTTCGCAGCTCACAGTTTGGTTCACTATTTTCAACTGGAAAGCTATCAGTTTCCCGGCTTCTTCCATTCCATCAAAAGAAATATAAAACGCGCGATTTTGCCGGGCGTGATGCTCGGTGTGCTGTTTTTCGCGCTTTACATTGCAGCAGGCAACATTATGGAATCCACTGAAGGCTTTGTTCTGTTTTTGATTGCAATGGTGGTTTTTGTTTTGAGCGGGCTTGGCGGCTGGTGGATAGGCAAGCTCTTTCAGGATCCCAAAGCAAAGAAACCGTTGAATATCACGGCGCGAGTAAAGCGGCTATATGCGGTACTGTTTGTGGTTTCCATAGGCGTTTGCATCGCTATTGACGCGATGGATGCCCTTTACCTGCTGATATTCATGCCGCTTTTTCTGCCTGTATGGGTAGCGTTGGCAGGCCTGTTGGCATGGCCAATCGAAAAAGGCGTCAGCGAATTTTATTTCCGCGACGCGCGGCGCAAGCTTCTCTCGATGGAGCGCCTTATCCGCATCGGCATTACGGGCAGCTATGGCAAAACCTCTGTTAAATTTATTCTGGGAACTATTTTAAGCGAGAAATATAAAACCTTTGTTACCCCTGCCAGCTTTAATACTCCCATGGGCGTCACCCGCGCCATCCGTGAAGGCTTGCAGCCGTCACATCAGGTATTTATTTCGGAAATGGGCGCACGTCACGTGGGGGATATTAAAGAAATGTGCCGCTTGGTCAAGCCGCAGTATGGCATTCTATGCTCTGTAGGTCCACAGCATTTGGAAACGTTCAAGTCCATTGATCGAATTATGAAGACGAAGTACGAATTGATTGACGCATTGCCCGAAACCGGCTGTGCGGTTTTCCCAGACGATTGCGGTATTTGCAGGGAGCTTTATGAAAAAACAGAGAAAAGCAAAGTACTGGTCAGCATAACAGGAAAAGCGGATGTGTATGCCGAGGCAATCAAGGCAACCCCCTCCGGCAGCCAATTTGATCTACATTTTAATGGAAAAATGTATCCTTGCAAAACCAAGCTTTTAGGTGCGCACAACATTCAAAATATCCTTTTGGCCGCTGCGATGGCATTTCAAATAGGCCTTAGCCCCGAGCAGGTAGTGAATGGCATTGCAAATGCCGAACCGGTTGAACACCGCCTGCAGATTGTTCCATCGGGCAATGGCATGACAGTGATTGACGATGCCTTCAATTCAAATCCCGTAGGCGCAAGTGCGGCGCTTGATGTATTAAGGAGCTTTGAGGCAAGACGTATCATTATTACGCCCGGCATGGTTGAATTGGGCGACATTGAAGCAGACTATAACCGCACCTTTGGAGCGCAAATTGCAAAAAGCGCGGACATTGCCATTGTTATCGGGAAAAAGCGAGCCGTTCCTATCGTAGAAGGCCTAAAAACCGGAGGCATGGAAGATGAAAACATTTTTGTTGTTTCAAGCCTGGATGACTCTACTGCGGTTCTGCAAAAAATCATGCGTGCGGGAGATGTCATCTTATATGAGAATGATTTACCGGATAATTATAACGAGGCGTAAAAAAATGGCGGGAGGTTTTTCAAATGGATAAGAAAAACATCGGCGTTATCTTTGGCTCCAGAAGTTGTGAGCATGATATTTCAATCATCAGCGCGGTGCAGTTTATGGGCGCAATCGATAAGGCAAAGTATAATCCGGTTCCTATCTATATCGCATATAGTGGCCAATGGTACACAGGGGAAGCGCTGAGCAACATTGCCACCTATCAGCATTTTGATGAGAGCCGGGCAGGTATTACACCCGTTTCCCTTGATTTGGCCACGCGGGGCGAGCTGGTCGCTTATGAAGCTGCCAAGGGATTGTTTGCAAGCGGTATCAAGCGGCAGGTAATTGCCCGTATAGATTGTGTATGCATCATCATGCATGGCATGAACGGCGAGGATGGCACCTTACAAGGGTTGTTTGAAATTGCGGATTTACCCTATACTTCAACAGGTGTGGCAGGCTCCGCTGTCGGCATGGATAAAATCATGATGAAACAGTTCTTTAGGGGCGCGAATCTGCCTGTTTTGGACAATGTGTGGTTTACGGCAAGTGAATATGAGCGAGATATTCCTGCAGCTCATGAAAAAATTGAAAAGACGCTTGGCTTCCCCGTGTTTGTGAAGCCCGCGAACCTTGGTTCTTCCATTGGTGTTTCCAAGGCTTCAAACAGCGATGAATTGAAGGAGGCCATGGCCGTTGCCTTTTCGTTTGATCGCCGCGTTCTGGTGGAAAAAGGATTGAACGCGCCAATGGAAATCAACTGTTCTGTTCTTGGGTATGATGATGTTTGCGAGGCTTCCGTACTTGAAATGCCGAATACGGGCGGTGAAGTACTTGATTTTATGGCAAAGTATCTCCGCGAAAAAGGACAATCCGAAGGCATGGCATCCCTCGCGCGAATTGTACCCGCGCCAATTGAGGATGCTTTGAGAGATCAAATCCAAGCGATGTCAAAGGATATTTTCAGAATGCTCGACTGCAAAGGCGTTGTCCGTATTGATTATATGAAGGAAATCGAAAGCGATCAATTTTTCATTACGGAAATCAACACCATTCCGGGTTCCTTGGCATTCTACCTATGGGAGCATGATGGTATCGCTTTTACCGATCTTGCGGATAAAATGATTGAATACGCGTTTCGCGCTTTTGAAGACAAACATAACCACAATTACAGCTATAAGACAGACGTCATCAATGCCATGAGCACAGGTGGTGCAAAAAGCGGCACAAAAGGAAAGTTATCCGGGGGGAAAGTAGGATGAACAACGGATTTTATGATTCACAGGAATATGAAGACGAGCTTCATGATGAGCCCGAGGTGATTGCCACCAGCGCCATTATCCAGCTGATTTGCACTTTAGCGGCTCTTTCAAGCTTGTTCGCGCTGTTTTTGTATTTTGCCGATAAAAAGAGCCGTGCCATTCGCCGCACTGCGGTGCAGTCTATCGGGTGGGGCGCGCTTTTTCTTGTCCTTTCTTTGATATTATTGCTTTTGAATATGTTGTTCTCCGCGCTTCCGATTATTAAAGTGGTGATGGGATTAGTCTTCATTATTCTCTACGCGGCGTTGGTCATTTGTTTTTTTTATATAAAGATACGCCTTATGTTCTGCGCGTACCGGGGACATGCATACAGCGTCCCATTTATCGGCGAAACCATCCGCAGGTTCGAATAATGCAAATGAGGAATGGCACGAATGCGCTTAAATGAAATTCAAACACCAAATTCACTAAAGGAAATGTCCTATGATGAATTGTCTTTGCTCGGCAATGAAATGCGACAGGAAATTATTAAGACAGTCGCCAATCAAGGAGGGCATTTGGCATCCAATCTGGGCGTGGTGGAACTTACCATGGCGTTGCATCGTGTTTTTGATACACCGTGCGATAAACTGGTGTTTGATGTGGGGCATCAGGCCTATGCCCACAAGCTTTTAACAGGGCGGTATAATGAATTTAAAGCCTTAAGAACCTATGGAGGCATTTCAGGCTTCCCGAAGCGCAGTGAAAGCGTGTATGATTGTTTTGAAACAGGCCACGCATCCACCGCTGTTTCGGCAGCGCTCGGCATTGCCCGCGCGCGGGATCTAAATAAGGAAAACTATCATGTGATTGCCTTGGTTGGCGATGGCGCTTTGACGGGCGGCATGTGTTATGAAGCGTTGAACGATGCGGGCAATGACAAAACCCGTTTGATTGTTATTTTGAACGATAACGAAATGTCTATTTCAAAAAACGTGGGCGGTTTGGCAAGGCATTTAAATGCCATTCGCGGGAGCGTAAGCTATCGCAAAACAAAATCTGCCGTAAAAAAAGGGCTGGCAAAAATCCCCTATATCGGCAATGGCATACGCGTGTTTATGTCTGTCATCAAGGATACGATCAAGCGAACCTACACAGAAAAAGATGGCTTTTTTGATGCTTTGGGATTTCGCTATTTAGGCCCTGTGGACGGGCACAATCAAAAGAGCTTGGAGCAGGTGCTTACGCAGGCCAAACGTTTTGACGAGCCTGTTTTGGTGCATTGCATTACACAAAAGGGGCATGGCTACCGACAGGCGGAGGATCAGCCGGATGTTTTCCACGGCATTGCGCCCTTTTATGTGGAAAGCGGGGATTTGAAAAAGCAACCTAAACGGCAGAGCTATGGCGAGATTGCCGCGGAAACATTGCTAAAAATGGCGCATGAGGACAAGCGCATCGTGGCGATTACGGCTGCCATGCAAGCGGGAACGGGGTTGCAGGCATTCGGCCTTGAACACCCCGATAGGCTTTACGATGTGGGAATTGCCGAGCAGCACGGTGTCACCTTGGCGGCAGGGCTTGCCAGCCAGGGTATCAGGCCATATTTTGCCGTTTATTCCAGTTTTTTGCAGCGCGGATATGATCAGATTTTTCACGATGTCTGCTTGCAGAATTTGCCCGTCTGCTTTTTGCTGGACAGGGCGGGCATTGGCGGCGAGGACGGCGCGACCCATCATGGCATTTTTGATATTGCCTATCTTCGCCATATCCCGGGAATTACCATCATGGCTCCCAGAGACAAATATGAACTAGCCGCTATGGTTCGATGGACGCTTACGCAGGAAGGCCCTTGCGCCATCAGATACCCGCGCAAGAGCATCGATATGGCGGATAAATACCCTTACGCGGGCTTTGAAAAAGCAAAATGGGAAACGTTGAAAGATGGTAACGATGCCGCTTTGCTCACCTTCGGTTTGATGATTGAAACCGCTTTAGCCGTAGCGGAATTGTGTCATTCCGTCGGCATATCAATGAAGGTGGTCAACTGTGCGACCATCAAACCTTTGGATTGCGCTATGCTAAAGGAAATCGCGCGGGAAATGCCGTTTTTCACTTTGGAGGAGCATCAGGTGGCATGCGGGTTCGGCAGCGAAGTAACAGAATATTGCGTTCTAAACGGCTTGACAACGCCACTTGGCATTTTCGGAATACCTGACACCTTCGTACCCCACGGCAGCCATGATATTTTGATAGAAAGTCTGGGGCTTTCCGCGCCGCAGCTTTTTGAACGGATGAGCGAGAAATTAGCGGAAATCAGAGGGCAACATGGCTGAAAAAGTGAGAGTGGATATTGCGTTGGTTGCGCGCGGCTTAGCGGAGAGCCGCGAAAAAGCCCAGGCACAGGTTTTGGCGGGCTTGGTCTATATTGGAGAAAGAAAAGTGAACAAGCCCTCAGAGTCTGTTTTGGAGCAAGACAATTTGCTTGTTCGCGGTGCGGTGCACCCATATGTAAGCCGCGGCGGATTGAAGCTTGAAAAGGCGCTTAAGGCGTTTGCGGCAGACGTTAACGGCTGTATCGGCATGGATATCGGCGCTGCTACGGGCGGCTTTACGGATGTGCTTTTGCAAAACGGCGCAAGCCACGTTTATTCAATTGATGTCGGTTACGGACAACTGGATTGGAAGCTGAGAAACGATGAGCGCGTGACGGTGATGGAGCGCACAAACGCCAGGCATTTAACCGTGGCGGATTTTCCGCTTCGCCCAAATGTGACGGTGATGGATGTGTCCTTTATTTCCATCAAGCTGATTTTGCCTGTTGCCGCCGTCATTATGGGTGATGTCGGTTGCTTTTATACACTGATCAAGCCGCAGTTCGAAGCCGGACGTGATAATGTCGGCAAAAAAGGCGTTGTGCGGGATAAAAAGGTGCATCGTGATGTTATTGCGGATATCGTTCGGTTTGTGAGCGATATGGGATGGGCGGTGAACGGCTTAAGCTTTTCACCGATTACAGGTCCGGAAGGGAATATTGAATTTCTGGCATGGATTCAAAAAGAGAATGTGTCAGGGTACATAGCAAACGAGGATGAAATTGTGCGCTTGGTAGACAGTGCCCATGAAACCCTTAAAAAATCCTAATCAAGAGGGATGGCAATATGAATAAAAAGAGGAACGGGCAATGGATTTGGTATTATGGTGATTACGAAATTTATCATTACTGGCTGGTGCACAGCCGCCGTGAGGACTATGGCGTGCCTTACCCGCCATTCT
>JGI994J12354_10002516_pt1 | contig 17788 bp, 15 predicted proteins | sample IntmicLarv3ML3BL_FD_12354 | JGI IMG/M metagenome (IMG submission 12354) | reverse complement strand
CCCCGCCGCCCCCCCCGCCGCCACCCCCGACGCCAACCCCCGGTGGCGGTGGTGGCGGCGACACCATCAACATCACGGTGAACAAGGTGTGGTCCGGAGATACGAGCGATGTTCGTCCGTCCTCTGTGCAGGTTCAGCTTTACCGCAACGGGAGCGCTCGGGGCAACCCCGTCACGCTCAACAGCGGCAACAGCTGGCGTCATACCTGGTATTCTCTGAGCAGCAGCGGTTCGACGTACACGGTGGAGGAAGTGAACGTGCCGGCAGGCTACACCGCAACGAGCAGCCGCAGCGGTAACACCTTCACTATAACCAATGCTTACGGCACGCCTCCGACGCCGACACCGCCTCCCGTGACGCCGCCTCCCGGCGTGACATCGGTGACAGTGAGCAAGGTGTGGATCGGTGAGGGCGAGCATCCGAGCAGCGTGGAAGCTGTGCTCTACAAAGACGGCTCAGCCTTTGACACGGCGGCACTGTTTGCGTCGAACAGCTGGCGTTACACATGGACAGACCTCGACCCCAACGCCCGCTGGACGGTCGGTGAGAGGGACGTGCCTGAGGGATATGAGATGAGCATTGCCAACCCCGAGGCGGGTGTTTTCGTCATCACAAACACGAAGAAGCTCACGCCGACGGCGGACACAGTGCTCATCAGCGGGACGAAGCTCTGGCGTCACGGCGCAAATCTGGAATCTCAGCGTCCGACGAATGTGACGCTCTACATCAAGGCGAACGGCGTGACGGTGGAGGAAGTGACTCTGGCTTATGAGACGGAGTGGAAGTACGAGCGTCTCATGCCCAAGTTCGACGACTCCGGCGCAGAAATCAGCTACACGATAGAGGAGCAGGATGTTTCCGGCTACTCATCGGTCGTGCGCGGCTTCAGCATCACAAACGTGCATGACAGTGCGGGTGACGGCGGTCCTAAGACCGGGGATAACAGCACAATGTGGCTGTGGTTTGCACTGCTTCTGGGCAGCTCAGCTGCTCTGCGCTTCCTGCTGCGGGATGTAGCGCTGTTTCGCAAGAAGGGGCAGGCATGAAGAGTAGGACCAAGGGAATCATAAAGGCAGTCTGCTCTGTGATTCTGGTTATCGTGATGTGTGTGTCGGGGTATCAGATTGCTCAGACGCAGGCGCAGTATAAGCAGGAGGAGCTGCAGCATCAGGCGCTGCTGGCCTTTAAGCCTGTGCCGATTGCGTCGGACAGCGAGCTTGCGCCGGTGCCGAGCGGTGTGGCACTGCTGCGGGCGGAGTACCCGGATGTGGCTGGCTGGCTGGAGATACCGAACACGCGAATCGACTACCCCTTCGTTCTGGCTGAGGATAATGACAAGTACCTGCGTGCCGACCTCAATGGGGACTACCTTCTGGCGGGGAGTCTGTTCATGGACTACCGCTGCACGCCGGACTTCAGCCTGTTCAACACGATTATCTATGGGCACAACATGAAAAACGGCAGCATGTTCGGCACACTGCCGAGCTTTCGCAGTGCTGACTTCTTCGAGCAGCATCCGGAGGGCATCCTCCATCTGGAGGATGCGGACTACCGGTTGGAGTTTTTCGCCTGTGTGCTGACCAACCGCTACGACAGTGTGATTTACAACAGCTTGCAGGAGAGTGACTTGGACAAGCACAATTTCCTTCATTATGTGGAGAGCACTGCTGCGCAGTACCGTGACATCGGCGTATCGATTGATGATGTGTTCGTCACGCTGTCTACGTGCAGCTATGAATTTGCGGATGCCAGAACGGTGTTGATTGGTCGTTTGGTGGCGTCAGAGGTAAATTAGAAAAGAGGAGCAAGAAGAATGAAGAAATATATTGCAGAGGCAATCGGTACGTTTACACTGGTCTTTTTCGGGTGCGGCACTGCGGTGGTATGCAGCGGCTTTAGCGGCGGTATCGGCGGCGGTTATCTGGGAGTGCTGCCGATTGCCCTGGCGTTCGGCCTGGCGATTGTGGCATCGGCGTATGCGATCGGGCCTGTCTCGGGCTGTCATGTCAACCCGGCGGTATCGCTGTCCATGCTGCTGACGGGCCGGCTGAGCGGCAAGGATTTCGGCGGATATGCGGCGAGTCAGCTTGTGGGCGCACTGGCGGGCTCTGCGTTGTTGAAGCTCATCGTCTCCGGCTCTGCGTTTATCTCTGCGGCGAACGGTCTGGGTCAGAACGGGTTCGGCGAGCAGAGCGGCCTTGGTTTGTCTATGGGCGGTGCACTGGTGGTTGAGGTTGTGTTGACGTTCGTGTTTGTGCTGACGATTTTGAACGTGACAGCGAGCGAAAAGACCTCGCATATTGCGGGCATCGTCATTGGCTTGACGCTGGCCTTCGTGCATCTGATTGGCATTCCGCTGACGGGGACTTCGGTGAACCCTGTGAGAAGCCTTGCTCCGGCGATTTTCCAGGGCGGCGTGGCGCTCTCGCAGGTGTGGGTGTTTATCCTTGCTCCGTTTGCCGGTGCCTGCATTGCGGCGTTTGTGTATCGGGCTCTGCTGGTGCAGGAGACAGAATAGTATATGAGAGCCGGAGGGTTATCCCCCCCTCCGCTTTCTCCAAGTGCTTCGCCTCGAAGGGAGCGTTTGGAGAAGGTATAAGGCCTTACTATTGAAACAAGAGGAGAAGATAGAAATGAAGCAAAGTAAAAGATTGATTGCAGTTTTGCTAAGCTTGGCCATGGTATTTGGCATGCTTCCCTTGTCCGTATGGGCGACGGATGCAGATGATGTAGCGGCGGCGAGAGCTGCAATTGCGGCTTCTTGGGGAAATGCGTTTGAGCTTGATTATGCCATATACGCCGATGAAGATGCACAGGCGGCAGAAGCAACAAATCAAATCCAGTTTTTCGTGAATGTTTTATCTGGGATTGCGGGTGTCGATGTAGAAATAACTTGGGACTCAGTTTCGGAGAGCTTCAAGCTGAAGCTCCAAAAGGGATCTGAAGTCAACGCAGGTATTCCTTTTGATGTGACCGTTGCTGCTCATCCCGACAGTGTTCGTGTCGATAACGCAGAGTTGCTCATGGCGTTGAATTCAAACACCGTTGAAATCTCGTATCTAAATGATAACGACACAGAAAAAGAAAGTGCGGCGGCGGATGCTGTGCAGGCACTTTTGGACGCTTCAGGATTTACCGATGTTGATGCCATCGTAGTTTTCTCTGATCCGGATTTTGTACTTACGCTTGAAAAGGGCGGTTTCACGAGCTCTCCAATCACACTTATCGTTACGGTTACAGCCGACCCCGTTGACGTTGCAGCGATTGCAGCAGCAATTGTAGAGATAGGTGATTCCATTGTCGTTCAGCATCTGAGCTACGCCGATGACACAGCAAAGGCGTTGGAGGCGACAGCGGTTCTGCATGCATTGTTAAACATTCTTGGTAACTTTGCCATTGATGTAGAAGTCGTGCCCGATGGAATCGGCGGCTTTAAGGTGATGCTTGAGAAGGGGAATGCTGTCGACGAGATATCTCCCTTCGATGTAATTGTTGCTCCGTCTCCCGAGATGGAAACGGCAATCTCAATCTTAGAGGACGGCGTTCTGATTGATGCCGGTTTCTTGGGTGAAACAGCAAAAGCGGCGGAAGCAGAGTCTATTGCCCAAGGCTTCCTGACTCTAATGGGTACTGGTGTTACCCCGGCAATCGCATGGGATGGCACACAGTATGTGCTGACGCTCACGAAGGGCGGCGAGGTTGTAACAATTGAGCCCTTCAGCGTAACAGAGCGGGGCTTCGGCGGTGGAGGATGCCCTCACGATTGCCGCCGCAATATTGGAATTAGATGACATAGGTAATACGGTTCGGGTACCCTTCGGCAATGACACCGATGCCGAAAAAGCCGCTGCTGCGGAGGAGCTTCTCCAGTTCCTCATGGACTTGGTTGGTCTTGATGTGACCATCGCCGTAACTCCTGATGGAAGCGGAGACTTCGACGTAAGGATTACAACAGCGGGCGGTGTCAGCGATACCGTGTCCCCGTTCTGTGTGGAGGTGTCTCCGCTTCCTGTACCGGAAAACGTGACTGCCACGGCAGGCAACGGCCAGATTACACTTAGCTGGGCAGCTCCCCTTTCTGACGGCGGCAGCCCCATTACGGGCTATTCCATCCAGGTTGGCAGCGGCAATCCGATTCTCCTGCCCGCCACGCAGACCTCAACCACCATCAGCGGTCTCACCAATGGAACGCAATATTCCATCACGGTTGCGGCCGTGAATGCCTTGGGCACAGGTGATGCAGCGACAGTCTATGCCACACCGGTTGCTCCTCCTCCGCCCAGCAGCAGCAACAGCGGCGGCGGTTCGAGCAGCCCCGCTGCGCCGAAGAGAGAAGAGCATGCGCCTTACATGTTTGGCGACAATCTTGGCAACTTCAACCCGGATGGCAACATGACCCGTGCGGAAGTGGCTCAGATGCTGTACAACCTGCTCGGTACCACGTCAGCGCCTGCGCAGACGAAGTCATACAGCGATGTGGATGCCGACAACTGGTGTTATGACGCAGTCATGGCGCTCAGTGCGATGGGCGTAATCACCGGGTACGAGGACGGCACATTCCGCCCCGATGCCCCGACAAGCCGGAGTGAGTTTGCTGCGCTTCTGGTGCGGTTTGTGGAAGTGACTGCAAAGAAAACGCTCTCCCTCGGCAGCAGAACGTTCAGCGATGTGCCCGCTGAGCACTGGGCGAGCGAGTATATCTCCGCCATGTCCGCCACGGTATGGATGATTGGCTACGACAGCGCCTTCAAGCCGGAGCAGAGCATCAGCAGGGCAGAGGCGACGGAGGCAATCAACGCCATGCTCGGCCGTGTGGCAGACGAGAGCTATTTCGATAGCCATCCGGAAATGAATCCGTTCTCTGATGTTTCCGATGACCATTGGGCTTACTATGAAATTATGGAAGCCAGCGTGAAGCACGAGTGTGTCGTCGCATAAAGGCGACTTGAGAAGAGAGGGTCGGGGAAGTTTTTCCCCGCCTTCTCCAAACGCTCTGTGTGAGAAGGGAACGTTTGGAGAAGGCAGTTAGAAGAACTGTATTGAATCATAAATAGGCAGCCGCATGATGCGCAACTGTTCAGAATAGAAGGAGACTGAAACAATGATGAAACAAACGAGTAGACGTCATATTCCTGCCCGCTTGCTTGCGTTTTTTCTCGCACTGATTATGCTCAATCCGGGTATTACAGTCCCGGTGAGGGCGGCATCGCTTGCAGCCGGTGACACAGTACATGCAATGGATGAGCATGGAGTTTGGCAAAGCTATGAGATTGACGCTCTTGTGCCGGATGATGGCTCAATCACTACAGCCGATAATGGCAAGACACTTTTATTGTCGGACTCTGCGCCTTCCTCAACCGGCATCGCTGTGGCAGCAAACGTTAAGGTCACGCTTGTGCTTGACGGCGTCAATCGAACGTCAGGCACATCGCCGCTGGATATCAAGGCAGGAGCAGAGGTGACCCTCATCCTAATTGACGGCACAGAAAATCGCTTTACATGCACTGGTGTAAACAGTGGACAGAGCGCAATACAGGCAGGTATCAATGTTGCGCCAACGGCAGAATTGACGATTCTGGCTGAGAGTGGAAGCAGCGGTAAGCTCATCGCGAAAGGCGGGAACTTCAGTGCCGGAATTGGTGCGGGGCCGAACCAGAGCTGCGGTGCAATTACTATCGCCGGCGGAGTCATCGAGGCTGAATCGGGTGGAAACAGTACCGCAGGAAGCGGTAACGGCGCCGGTATCGGCGGCGGCGGTGGTCGAACAAACGGCGGCGGCACCAGCGCTGGTATCCTCATTTGCGGAACGGCAGAGGTTACAGCGAGCAGCCTTGGTGACGGCGCCGGCCTTGGCGGCGCCGGTGGCGGTAGGGCTCCGGCCAATAATATAGGAATCTCCGGCGGTGCTCCGGGCGGAAGCATCACGATCTCCGGCAACGCCGGTGTGATTGCAAGCTCTGAAGGAAATGGTGCCGGCATCGGCGGTGGCGGTGCGTCCGACCACAACAATGCGCCGGATGCAGGCGCAGGTGGGAACATTATCATTTCCGGTAATGCCAGCGTGACTGCAAGCTCTAAAGGAAACGGCTCCGGGATAGGTGGCGGCGGTTCACCGGGGACAGGCCAAGCAGGTGCAGGCGGGGATATCGCAATCTTCGGCACGCCGATTGTTGTGGCAGGCACAGACAATTCGCATGCAAGCGCCGTAGATATCGGCCCCGGTATTTCGAGTGGCGGCGTCCTCGGCACAGCGGGCAGCATCACCATCACCAGCGGCAATGTGTACGCTGAAAAAGCGAGCGAAGTGACCAACGGTTTTGGCGATGTGCTTGCGATGAAAGAGGTTTCCCCTGCGCTCACAGCCGGTGATTTGGTCACTTATGCTGTGGCGGGCACATATGGGGATTACAAGTACCGTGCCATCGCTGACGAAAATGACGAGACCTATGTGTGGCTTCCGCTTGATACGAGCCAATACACAAGAGAGGCTCAGATGACCGTTGTGGGTGTTAAGGAGACAGCAGGCGGTGCTATCCTTTACAGCATGACCTTTTTTGTAAATGATACAATGACACCTTGCAACATCGACCCCTCGAGCCTGCCGGTGCTCTCGCCCACATGGGTACTCCAAAGCGGCGAAGCGGACAAGCTCAATGGCATTGATGTAGCAGAGGGAGACCAAACGATTGAGCTCATTTACGAGAGCGGCTTAGCAAACGTGACGATATACGCCAAAGAGTACGGCACAGGCGTTGAGTTTTTTGAAATCATCATTCCTAATCAAGTGATTGGTGCATCGTATGCCTGCATGTCGCCCTCCATTTCCGGCTATCAGCTGGTTGACAGCACAGGTGTGAGTATCGCACCGGCCAATGAAACAATCATAGTCACTGCGGCCGGGCCAAACGAAATCACCTTCTACTACAAACCGGCAAGCGGAAACCAGCTGGTGATCTATAAGGATGCCGAAACAGGAGCCGAAATCGGTCGCACCCAAATTGCTGTGCCGGTGAATGCCCCGACTTTGATTTCGGTTCCGCCCATCACAAATTACACCACGACGGCAACGGCGGAAACCGTCACATGGGATGGCTCGACGCCACTGCCGGACATCACATACCTGTATACACGGAATAAGCAATCCCTTACTCTGCTGGCCTTCGATGCGTTGACCAACACGCAAATCGGCTCAATTGAAAAGGTAATTGCAGACCTGCGCGTGCATGAAAGTTATGATGGCTATGCTCTCGACATTGCCGATTTGACAGATTTGGTTGAGGGCGCTCACCCGCACATGTACACCCTTGCGCACCAAAGCTCAACCCTTTGGTATGTTGACACCGATCCTGCGAATAATGTGGTCAAGGTTTACTACAACCCCGTGCAAAATGACAAAGTAACAGTGGAGTGTCGCATCGACTCCCAAACAGGAGAGCTCTTTCACAGTTATACCATTGCAGCGGTGGCGGGACAGGCAGTAACGCTGACAGAGGCTCTGATGCCGAACTTTTCTGCACTGGGCCTTGAGAAAGACGAGGTTCTCAGCAAACTGTCGGGGACAGCAGGCGACCTGCTGGACAATATCATCCTTGTCTATCGGGACGAGCGCTTTGAAACCACGATTTCCAATAATATTGATGGTATTGTTATCTCGGACAAAACAGTAGCCGGAGAAACAAAACTCCTCTACCCGCCCTACAAGCCCGGCTACATCGCCATCGAGTACAGCATCGACGGCGGGACAACGAAGGTGAGCATTGCGCCCGCATTTTCCTACAGCGCAACAGTCGCAACGGATATCATCTTCTACTATGAGGCCTATCCGCAGACAACAGGGGATTTAACCATTGTCGTCACCACCTCCAACGGTGCGCTGCTGGCAGGCGCAACGGTCAGCATGCTGCGAGACGGTACGCCCGTCACCGGCCTCCCGCTTACGGATGCCGACGGAAAGCTGGAGCTACCTGCCGCCCCCTTCGGCAGCTATAGCATTGCAGTGAGCCACAGCGGCTACCAAAATGCATCTGTGAACACAACATTGCATATCGCTGACGCAAGCCAAACCATAACCATCGCTCTGGCGCAAGTCAACTCCGGCGGTACGCAAGAGGCAAGCATCCTCATCCGCTGTGAGGACGAGCATGGTACTGTGCTTTATCAGCAGAGCATGACAGCCGTGGTGGGCAAGCGGGAGACGATTTACGCCCCGCCGCTCAAGGGGCATATTCTGGCAGCAGGCGAGGCGAGCAGTCGGGAAGTACGCATTGTCAGCGGCAGCAACGTCGTCACTTTCCGCTACACTGCGGAGGAAGTGGAGCTGGACGACCCGCAGGTGCCCACGGGCGATGCCAACCGCAGGCCGCCCGTGAGTGACACGGTGCGGGAGCTGCTCGAGACGGGAGAGCACATCCGCTACATCAACGGCTACCCAGACGGCACAGTGCGCCCCGACAGCAACATGAACCGCGCCGAGGCGGCAGTCATCTTCTGGCGGCTGATGCGCAATGCGGACAAGCACGCCCCCGTGCCCAACCGCTTTGCCGACATAGACGGCAGCGAATGGTATGCGCAGGCGGTGAACTATCTCGCCGATGCAGGCATCCTCACCGGCTACGCAGACGGCACATTCGGGCCGGAGCGCAGCATCACCCGCAGTGAATTTGCCGCCCTAATATCCCGCTTTACCGAGCCAGAGAGCACGGCAGCGAATCCCTTCGCCGATGTGCCCGCCGGCCACTGGGCGCACGACTATGTCGCCACCGCCTACCAAAAGGGCTGGATTCACGGCTATCCGGATCAGTCCTTCCGGCCGGAGAGTGCGATTACCCGTGGGGAAATTATCAAGATTGTCAACTACATGCTCGGCCGCGGGATTCAGGCACAGGATGTGCCCGAGGCACTGCGCAGCATGTACACCGACCTGCCGATGAGCCACTGGGCCTTTGCCGAGGTGCTTGAGGCATCCACAGCACACGACTATGAGCGGTTGGATAATGGCTATGAGGTATATACAAGCCATTGGCGATAAACCGGCATTGTTGCGAGAGGGCGGGGGAAGTCTCCTCCCCGCCTTCTCCCAGCGCTCCGACCCCAAACGGAACGCTGGGAGAAGGTATGTTTAAGTCCTTTCATACCCTTGAAAGGCTGCACGTTTGAATCACTCTTTCGGTGCAGCCTTTCCACAGAAGCAATCTCCACAATCTGCTTCTGTGATTGATTCACCATGTACAGTGAGCCCCTCGCTGTTCATATGGCTTTATGCTGTGAGATGCGGATCCCCTTCCTGCTATCTCACAGCAAGCAGACAACGGGTGCTGACACATACAGCGCCTTCCATATAAAAGCGGGAGTATTTCTCCCCGCTTTCTCCGAGTGCTCTATCTCCATGCAGCATTCGGAGAAGGCGTTTGACTGTTCCGCTACTCGACCGGTGCAGCCAAGCCCTTCCTGCTGTGGGCGCACGGGCGCCCACAGCAATTGAGAATAACGAGTCGGGCGCAGCATCTTCCGGGGCAACACCTGTCAGCGCAACAGGCGCTGCCCCCGGCTGTGGGGGAGGCTACTCTCTCTTTCCCCGGCCGCTGATGACACGGCTTTGCGATAGCATCGCCGCAGACATAAAGATAAAAAAGAACATGAATGTTCAACATGTGGGGAGCGTGTAAATATGGCCGCAAAACGGCGTTTTTCCAAGCGCAGCAGGAACAATCACTTCGTCATTCGGGTGGTGGACGCCCAGCACAGCACATGGCAGGGGGAAATCACCTGTCTGGGCACAAAGGAAAAGCAGCACTTTCGCAGTGCTCTTGAGCTATTGTGCTTAATCAACAGCGGCATCGGTATGCCTGTGCAAGCAGAGAAAGAGGCAACGGCGCAGTAGCTGAAGGCTGCGGCCGCAGAAGAGGAAACCGGGCATGGGGTGCAACCACCCCTTTGCATATATATGGCAGGGCGGGCTTTGACACGCCGCCTCCGGATTTTCATACTGCGGAGCGACGGGGCTTCCACTACGCAGTATGAGAAAAGAGACAGGTGTATTTATGAGGCAAAAGACGTGCAAGACAAGAATTCTATCCCTGCTGCTATGCGCAATCCTACTCACCGGCTTTGCCTATGCCGCAGAGCCGGAGCGCTTATTCAGCGAAGGCTTCGAGCATTGGCAGGTGTCGGTGAGCCATGACAGCGGCGTGGCCAGCTACAGCATGACCTGCCCCGAGGCCAACGTGCCGATGGACGAGCTGCAAGCCTACACATTACATATCATGCGCTACTGCCGGGAGAAGAACCCGCCGCCGTCCTCGGTGACGATTTGGTTCCCCTATGAAGGCGTCGGCTTCTCCGGCATCTCCTCCGAGGTGCTCGACGCAATCAGCATGGCCGGCGGGATTCGGGCGGTGGGCTCATCGTTTCTCAACCTGAGCGCCTGCAAGCTGCAACAGGATGCCGCAGGCATCGGCGCTGTGGTGCTGACCTTGGATGTGAACAATCCGCACTCCGCCTCCAATTATGCAAAAGACATCCCCTTTGGCGCTTCGCTGGATGCGATTCGGGCGCTGGCAGGCGAGATTCAAGATAAGACCTCCGACCCGCAGGAGCAGCTTCGCCTGCTCAACGAGTATCTCATAGAAAATGTGGAGTACGGCTCTGCGGGGGAGGCGGGGCGTGCCCATTCCCCCGTGGGCGCTCTACTGGACGGCAAGGCCATGTGTGCCGGATACGCCGCCACGGTGCAGGATGTGTGCTATCTGCTCAACATCCCCGCATACCAGCTCCACGACAGGAAGAATGCACATATCTGGAATGTGGTACTGCTCGGCGGGCAGTGGCTCATGTTGGACACCACCTTCAACGACACGGGCGATGCAGACACACGATTCTTCCTCCTGCCGGACTTTGCAGACGAGCATCACTTCTACACGGCAGAGGGCAGGGCGAGGCTGGCTGACTACGTCATGACGCTCCATGCGGAGCGCTTTGCGGCGCAGCGCCTGAGCGAGCAGGGCATCCTCCACGGGGACGGCAATGGAGGCTTCGCCCTCGGCAGAGCCCTGACCTACGAGGAGCTGGCTGTCATCCTAACCCGCCTTGACCGTGCAGAGCATCAAATACAGCTGCACCGCACCATGTACTGCGCCCTTGCGGCCAACAGTGACGCACAGGCATGGGCGACACCCTACGTCGGTTACTGCATGGAGCGGGGATACTTTGACCACAGCTTAAATCTCGCCGCAGACAACCGTGTCACAAACGATGCGGCAACTCGAATTATGGAGCAACACGACACAGCAGCAACACCCTCCCCGAACAACCCCACGACAATGGGACGATACCTCCGTNGAGGAACCTTCTTCCAAATGATGCAGGAATGAAAAACGGGGAAATTCAAAGGCTCGGAAAACAGAATGTTTTCCGAGCCTTTTTTTCTCATGTAATGAAATTAAGTCACTGCGTTGCCTTCGTCTTGCGCTCGGAGAGGAAGAGCCCCAGCAGCGCAAGCAGCGTGCCGCAGACAGAGAGCCAGGTGACTCGCTCCTGCAAAATCAGCAGGGACGTGACGACAGTGATGGCGGGAATCATGTAAATATAGATGCTGGTTTTGATGGTGCCGAGCATTTTCACGGCGGTGTTCCATGTGAGAAAGCACAGCGCTGAGGCACCGAGGCTGAGGAAGAGGATGTTGAACAGATAAGTCGGCTGCAAAAAGCGCTCGGGTGCCCACTGAAAGGGGAGGATGGCCGCCGAGGGAATCATGAAGAGGAAACCATAGAAAAAGATGCGGCGGGTGGTTTGGATGGTGTGGTAGCCGAAGGCACTGATTTTCTTCGTGAGCACGGAATAAGCGCCCCAACCAGCGGCGGCGACAAGCGCCATCAAATCGCCGACGGGGTTGAGCTTCAAAATCATACTGCCGTTGAAGTTGATGAGTACGATGCCGGCCATGGCAACGATAAAGCCGAGGAAGAAGTTCTTTTTCAGCTTCTCGTCCTCCAAAAACAGGTGCGAAAAAATAGCGGTGAAGAAGGGCGAAATGGAGACGATGACCGCCACGTTGGACGTGAGCGTATAGGTGAGGGCGATGTTTTCCATGAGGAAGTACAGCGTGACACCGCAGAGTCCGGCGGCGGCGCACATCAGCTCCTGCTTGCGGGTGGTGCCCTTGAGGCGGTGGGGGTAGATGACGGTGAGGGCGATGATGCCGAGGCCAAAGCGGTAAATCAAAATCTCCAGTGGTGTGAAGGCATCCAGCATGATTTTGGAGGAGATAAAGGTCATGCCCCAGATAAAGGCGGAAAAGGCGGCCGCCAGATGCCCGTAAAGCTCTTTTTCTATCTTCAAGTACAGCGCTCCTTACTGGTCATACGTGTCGCAAAGTCAGTCCTCTTTGCCTGCCAGATATTTTGCCACCTTGTGCAGCAAGTCCTTCTCGCTGATGGGCTTGCTCATATGGTCGTCCATGCCTGCGACGAGGCACTCTCTGATGCTGTCGTCAAAGGCGTTGGCCGTCATGGCGAGGATAGCATCGTAGCGCAGGCTGTCGGTGCAGAACATGTCCAGCGCCTGCTGCCCATGCTCGGCGTTTATTTCGCTTGCCTTTTAGTATAACATAATTCTTCCAAAATGCAATTGCTTCTTCACGCTCATTTGGTGCGAAAATTATTTTTTGTGCGTGTGCAATTGCTCGCCTACGTAGGGGTAAAATGCCATCTGTTTCTTTTTTCTCAATCTGGCGTTGAAAAAAAGCACCTCTTATGTTATAATTATAATGTAGGTCTGAATACGAATGAAGGCAGCCGGTTATATTACAAGCCTTAATTGGTGACTTTTGCCATCGGCAAGGCCATCTATTTTTTTATTCCGGCAGCGTCACTGGCGGAATAAAAACGGCTTGATTGCGCCATGCGGCGGCAACATTTGCATACCTGTCTGTGCTTGCGATGTCGGTCAAAGACGACCGGAGCGTTGACACAGAGGTAGATATTAACACACGTCCGGAAGCCTTAGGCAGTCGCCTGTGGCGGTCCCGGGAAAGGAGGAGCAATGCAAGAATTAGAAATGCTGAGAGAGACGGAGCAGCGGTGTAAACAACTGCTGGCCGAGGCAGAGCGAGAGGCTTTGCACATCGAGGCGGATGCCAAACGGGAGGCAGAGCGAGAACGAGAGAAGTTCGAGGGCATTGCTCGTCGGGACGGAGAGGCGCTGCTAGAGAAGATACGGTTAGAGGCTGCGGCCGAAAAGCAGGTGCAGCTGGAAATTAAAAAGGCAGAAATTGAAAGCATGTGGCAGGGCAGCGAGGAAAAAATCGCCGCCGCTGCGAAGAGACTGATGGAAAGGATGTGTAGCAGCGATGATCGTACAGATGAGCCACTTCCGGCTTCTGGCGCTGAAACAGGATAAAAAGCGGCTGCTGGAGCAGTTGCAGCGCTTCGAGCATGTCCATTTCAAGGATTTGATGCAGCCGGAGGGCGACGATTTCCTCACCAAGCTCCCGGAGGAAAACGTGGAAACCCTCATACAGCAGCGCAGCACCATTCGGGGGCTCGTTGCGGAAATCGAGCAGCACGAGAAGAAAAATCGGCAGCTCGTCGACCGCAGCAAGCGGCGGGAATCCATCCTGCGCTCCATCAACGTGAGCGCCATGACCTTTGAGGAGCTGGAGCGGCGGGCGAAGGAAATCGACATCGTTGCCCTGCTCGCCAGCCTCGACACCGTGGAGGAGACCCCGACGCAGCGGAAAAAGACAAAGGTGCTCTACAAAATTATTCCGTGGGAGAGCGAGAAGCTGCGGGATGAGGAACTGGTGGAGATTCGCGACGGCCGCGCCGTGCTGGGCACGGTTGCGGCGGAGGAGGCAGACGCCTTTGCCGAGGAGCTGCGCAGCAGCGGCAAGGTGTACGCCATCGTCAGCCGCGAGATTGACGGCAGCATCCTCTTTGTGCTCAAGCCCGTGGAGGAGCTGCGGGAGCATCTGGACATTCTGGTGGAAAAATACCGTTTGAAGCGCCGCTCCGTGGGCGGCGTGCGCATGAGCTGGGAGATTATGGACTTTCGCCGCACCATCGACCAGATGATTCATAAGCAAAAACGCACAGACGGCAGCCTTGCACGCATGGCGGACTACAAGGATTCGCTGCAAATCTATGCGGAGTATCTGGAAAACCTGCTGCTGCGGCACGAGCAGGAGAAAAAGTTTCTCCAGACGGACAGTGCCATACTCATTGAGGGCTGGGTTCCCACGGCGCACGAGCAGGCCTTCCGTCAGGCGGTGGAGCAGGCCGGTGGCGCACCGTACTGCCTGACTCTGGAGGAGGCGCCGAAGGACAGTGAAGAGGTGCCGGTGCGGCTGAAAAACAACCGCATCGTGCGGCCCTTCGAGAGTCTGACCGTGATGTACTCCATGCCGAAATACAACGAAATCGACCCGACCCCGCTCTTCACGCCGTTTTACCTGTTTTTCTACGGGATGATGCTGGCGGATGTGGGCTACGGGCTGATTATGCTGCTGGCCACGGGCATTGCACTCAAGTGCTTCGACCTCAAGGAAGGGCTCGCCAACATGCTGCGCTTCCTGTTCTACTTGAGCTTTCCAGTTATCGCCTGGGGGTTTGTATACGGCTCGTTTTTCTGCGGCATGATTCCGCTCAGCGGGCTCGTTGACCCGCATTCGGAGTATAACCGCGTGCTGATTATGTCGCTGGTCTTTGGCTTTATTCACTTGATTATGGGTCTTGCCATCAAGGCATATTTGCATATTCGGGACGGAAACCTGCTCTATGCGCTCTTCGATGTGGGCTTTTGGTATATGGCGCTCACCGGATTGTTGCTCGTGTTGGTGCAGGGCTTTGTCCCGGCGCTGGCGGTGATTCCGACGAATGCCATCTGGGGCGTCGCCATTGCCGGCATGGTGGGCATTGTGCTCACAAACGGCCGCGATGCGCTCACCCCTGTGGGCAAGGGCGCTTCGGGTTTGTACAGCCTCTATGGTCTGACCAATTATATCGGCGACATCATTTCCTATTCCCGCCTCATGGCGCTGGGGCTGGCGGGCGGCTCTATTGGTCTTGCCATGAACATGATTATTCGCATGATGCAGGGCAGCGGGATTGTCGGCATCGTTTTAAGCGTGCCGGTATTCATCGGGATTCACATGTTTAACCTCTTCATCAGTGGATTGAGCTCCTATGTGCATGCAGCGCGTCTGACATATGTGGAGTTTTTCAGCAAGTTCTATGTGGGAAGCGGCGTCACCTTCGTGCCCTTCCGTGCGAAAATGACGTAGGGCTGCAAGTAGAAAGGAGAAATATTTTATGGATATTACGAATTTAGTGAGCGCTTCAGTGGGCGCTTCTCTGGAAGCTGTGATGCACGCTCCCGTGGGCATCCTCTTTGCGGTGCTGGGTATGGCGCTTGCCATTTTGCTGCCGGGCATCGGCTCGGCAAAAAACGTCGGTCTCATCGGTGAGGCGGCCTCGGGGCTGCTCATTGAGGAGTCGGAAAAGTTCGGTAAATCTCTCGTGCTCCAGCTCATGGCGGCCTCGCAGGGACTTTACGGCTTCGTTATTTTCATCATGGCCATCGGTCTGCTGCACGTGGAGATGACGGTGATGAACGGCCTGTATGTATTCGTTTCCTGTCTGCCGATTGCGATTGTTGGCTGGCCGACGGCGTCCTACCAGGGGAAAATTTCCGTGGCAGGCATCGGCGTGCTCTCCCGCAACGAGGCGCAGATGACCAAATCCATCATTTATGCCGTCATGGTAGAGACTTACGCCCTGCTGGGCTTCGTCTCCTCGCTGATTATGCTCAATGCCGTGAGCTTTTAAGGGTCGGCCATGGATAACATCAATCGTATGACCGAGCTACTCGAGCAGGAAGCGCAAAACAAGGCGGCTGTCATCATCGCTACGGCGAAGCGGACGGCGCAGAACATCCACAAAGAGAGTCTCCTACAGGGCCAGAAGCGGCGCAACGAGATTCTGGAGGACTACAGGCGCAAGGGGCAGGCCGTGCGGGAGCGCAGCCAGTCCGAGCTGCGCAACGAGACAGGACATCTCCAGCTGGCAGAGCGTCAGCGGATGGTTGACTTCACACTGCAATCGGTGCGCGAGCGCTTTGACAACCGCAGCGAGGCGGAGGAGATGAGCTTACTTGCGCAGGTGTTTGCGCACAGCGTGGCGCAGGCGGGCGGCGAGCGCCCGATGGTGCTCGTGCCCGAGAACCGGCTGGCGGCTGCCGGGGCTGCGCTGGAAACAGGGACGGAGGTTGCAGTCGGCGACTTCGCCCGCGGCTTTGTGCTCAGCTTTCGCTATTTTAACGTGAATTATGAAAATCAAGCTCTGCTCCACGTGAGGAGGGAAGAGCTTGAAAGTCTTGCGGCGGCGCAGTTATTTGGTGGCGAAGATGAAAAAACTGAAACGTGAGCTTTTCGCCAAGGCTGTTGTTGAGGTAAGTATTCTGGAAAAAAAGCTGCTGACCAAGACGCAGCTGGAAAGAATCCTCCGTGCAGAGAATTTTCAGCAGGTGCAGAGCCTCCTGCTGGCCGCAGGCTATCGTCATTTCCCCACCCACGGCGTGGAGCAACTGCGTATTCACACCCTGCTCAACGCCTATCTGGCGGATTTTCTGGAGGAACTGTTGGCTGTCTCCCCGCCGGATTCCAGCGAGTATCTGGACATGCTGCTGCTGGATTTTGACCTGCATAACATCCAAGTTGCGCTGGCGCAGCGGCAGGGTGGCAGCGCAGTGGCCAACCACATCATCGCCGTACCGCAGAGCCGCCATGCATACTACGCAGAGCGTTTGGCGCAGCGGGAGCCGGACGGGAGCTATTTTGCAACGCTCCTCGACGGCGCAGAGGAAAAGTTTTTGGAAAACCCCCGGGCGGCGCAGGAATGGCTGGATCAGACATACTACAAGCGGCTGCTGTCTCTAGGCAAAACAAGCGGTATCGAGCTCTTTGCAAACTACGCCGAGGCGAAGGCGGATTTTTACAATCTGCTCACTCTGCTGCGCATCCGCAGCATCCACGCTCGCAGCACGAACATCTCTGCCGCCACGGCAGCGGAGCTGTGCGAGAGCTTGATGGTCGTAGGCGGTAGCTTGCCGACGGACTTTTTGGCAAAGCTCTTTTTCGTCAGCGCCGAAGCCATCGGCAAAGCGCTGGAGGACACGAAGTACCGCAGGGTTTTCACGCAGGGACTCGCCCATTACAGCTACGAAAACGATTCTGCGCTGGTGGAAAAGGAGATGGACAACTACCTCACCCATATGGTGGCGGCGAAGCGTTACACGGCGCTCGGGCCCGAGAGCCTGTTTGGCTATCTCTATGCCCGCCGCATTGAGGTGACGAATCTCCGTTTGGCGCTGGCCGTTCGGCTGCAAGGGCTGCCGGAGGCGTCGGCACGGGAAAGGCTGCGTGAATTGTATGTATAACATTGCATTTTTAGGCGACGAGCGGCTGCTCTCGTTTTACCGCCCGGCGGGCATTGCGATTTTCTCCCCGGAAAATGAGCAGGAGGTGCGCAGCACGCTGCGTAAGCTCCAGCAGGAGAGTTATTCGGTGGTGTTCGTCACGGAGACGGTGTATGAGATGGCGAGCAAAGTCATTGAGGAGCACAACCGGGGTTTCCTCCCGGCGATTACGGTTCTGCCGAGCTTTGGCGAACAGAAACAGCTGGGGATGCAGCGCTTAAACGGACTGATTGAAAAGGGGCTGTGGGGTTCCGGCAACAGCCGCAAATAGAAAGGCGGGATACATTTGGCGACAGGAACAATCACCAAAGTACTTGGC
>JGI994J12354_10002515_pt1 | contig 17792 bp, 15 predicted proteins | sample IntmicLarv3ML3BL_FD_12354 | JGI IMG/M metagenome (IMG submission 12354) | reverse complement strand
GACCGAGAATATCGACGCGCCGCCCGATATTACGGCTGGCGAGCCAGCGCGTACCGGCGCCGCGAACCTCAAAAACGATAGTCAGCTTGTCGCCGTCAACGCTTGATATTGAAATTGGTCGACGAAGCTGGCGCGAGTGTCCGCACTTGATGTGAACAAACTGCCCCGCCTCTGCAACGCGTGCAATCGCAGGCGCGTCGAACGTCATAGATATAACGGTATCGGTCAGATGCCGCATATCGCAGACCACAAAAATGTCTTGTACAGCCATTTTCTCTCTCCTTTATCCACCGGCAAAGCCGGATATCAGTCTAAATATTCAATCGCTGAGAATGCGGCGCATTGCCCCTCGCCGACGGTTTTCGCAATTTGATACGGCCGCCCGACGCAATCGCCCGCGGCATATAGCCCCGCGGCAAACCCGTCGTTTAGCGAAACCTCAAACTTTTCCGACACAGCAATGTGCCCGTCGCGCACGTCCAAGCCTTCAATCAGCGCCGCCGGAGCAATCGCGTCACGCAGAACAAAAACGGCAGAGCAGGGGAGCGTCTCCCCGTCAATCGTGACAGCGTCAACCTTGCTCTCCCCGTGAATTTGCACGTTTTTCGAGCGCGTCTCAATAACCTTGCACCCGATAGAGCGCAAAAACTCCGCCTCAGCCTCCGCCTCACGCGACAGAGCAATAACGGAGACGGTCTTGTTTCGATACAGCATACCGTCGCACGTCGCGCAGTACGAGACCCCGCGACCAAGCAACCGCACCTCACCCTCAAACGTCTGCGATTGCAGAACCCCGAGAGCCAAAATTGCGGTACGGCAGTCGATAAACTCATTTTTAAACGATAGCGAAAATGAGTCCGAGTGCTTCAAAATCGCGGTTACGCGCCCCGTCCGCAACTCCGCGCCAAGGCGGGCGGCGTGTTCTGCAAGCTTATCGGACAGCTCTGCGCCGGACACTCCGATAAGACCGGGATAGTTGTCCACATGCGGAGCCTTATATAGCCCGCTATCCGCACGGTCGTTAGAGATAACAAGCACATTTTTATTGCGCGCGCGGGCGGTAATCGCGGCGGAAAGCCCGGCAGGACCCGCACCGATAATAGCGATATCGTACATAAAAATGCTCCTAACCTTTGATACATTATATTATAGCATAAAGTGATTGAAAAAGGCAATTAATTCGTGTATAATATTATGTAAAATATTCGAAATCTTAGTCAGGAGGGAGCCATGCAAACATTTGAAGAAATCGGCGAGATACTGGACGAGCTCGCCGCAGAGCTCCCGCGCGAGTTTTTTAACGAGCTAAACGGCGGAATCAATCTGTTGCCGGAAACCAAATTCCATCCGGAGGCAGTCGCGGGCGACCTGTACGTCCTCGGCGAGTATCGGCGTGACGTGCTGGGGCGGTATATCAATATTTACTACGGCTCAATAGCGGCGCATTATGCAAATTACCCGCCGCAGGAGCTACGCGACCGTCTGCGTCAGTTGTTAGTTCACGAGTTCACGCACCACATCGAATCCCTCGCCGGTGAGCGCGGTCTGGAGGATAAGGACGAGCGCGATATGGAACAATACCGCGACCGCTGGAGCGGAGGCGGACAATGACAAAAAAGCAAACAGCCGTATATCTCACATACCTCGCCGCCGCGCTAATTTCGGCGGTGTACTACATAGTCATCGGGCAGGGGAAAACATACGTTGCATTTTTCGGAATCATCGAAGTGCTCGTCGTTATTGCGGCAATCGTCCTTTTCGCAATCGTGCGAACGCGCACAAATGCGCCGATTTTCACCTGCGCACTAATCGGCGTAATGCAGATTTTTCCGCTAATCGGCGCGATAGTCCTTTTTATGATACCGCACACCATATTCCATTTGGCGCTTATTTTATGGAGCATCGCCCTGTTTGCAATCACCCTCCGCGGCAGAGCCCCCGCCGCACAACAATAATCCGCTTGCATAAGCGGCAATATACATATATAATAAATCAATTATACAATTTGGAGTTGAAAAAATGGAAGAGATCAGAGAATCAACAAATTTCATCCACGCTTTTATAGATGAAGATTTAGCCCCCGGCGGCAGGTCGCATGGAATGCAGATAAAAACGCGATTCCCGCCGGAGCCGAACGGTTGGTTACATATCGGGCATTGCAAGGCGCTGACGATTGACTTCGGCACGGCAGAGCTTTACGGTGGCGTGTGCAACCTGCGCATGGATGATACGAACCCCGCCAAAGAGGAAGAGGAGTTTGTCGAGGCGATTAAAGAGGATATCAAGTGGCTCGGCTTCAAGTGGGACGAGTTCATTTACGGCAGCGATTACTTCCCGCAGACGTACGATTTTGCGGTCGGCTTGATAAATAAGGGACTCGCTTACGTGTGCGAACTCACGCCGGAGGAGTTCCGCGCAAACCGCGGCGACATTGGAGTTGCGGCGACAAGTCCGCACCGCGACCGCCCGATTGAGGAGAGCCTCGATTTGTTTGAGCGCATGAAGAACGGCGAATTTCCGGAGGGTTCAAAGACACTCCGCGCGAAAATTGATCTTGCAAGCGGCAACTTCAACATGCGCGACCCGGTTTTGTACCGCATACGGTTTATCGAGCACCACCGTCAGGGCAACAAGTGGTGCATCTACCCGATGTACGACTTCGCGCACCCGATACAGGACGCGCTGGAGCATATCACGCACTCGCTCTGCTCGCTGGAGTATGAGGATCACCGTCCGCTGTACGACTGGGTCATTGAAAACTGCGATGTCCCGTCGAAGCCGCGCCAGATTGAGTTTGCGCGCCTTGGAATCAACTATACGGTAATGTCGAAGCGCAAGCTCCGTCGGCTCGTTGAGGAGAATTTCGTCGACGGCTGGGACGACCCGCGCATGCCGACGCTTGCGGGACTGCGCCGCCGCGGCTATACACCGATGTCAATCCGCAATTTTTGCGAGCGTATCGGTGTTGCCAAGGCTCCGAACACGGTCGAGTACAGCTTTTTAGAGCATTGCCTGCGTGAGGATTTGAACAAAACCGCCTCACGTGTGATGACGGTTCTGCGTCCGGTAAAGCTCGTTATAACGAACTATCCGGAGGATCAGACCGAGACATTTGAGGTCGAAAACAATCCGGAGGATGAGGCGGCAGGCACGCGTTCCGTATCCTTCGCGCGCGAGCTCTGGGTTGAGAAGGACGACTTTGCGATTGACCCGCCGAAGAAGTATAACCGCCTGATGGTCGGCGGCGAGGTCCGTTTGAAGTCCGCGTATATCGTAAAATGCACGGGCTACAAGGTGGACGAGCAGGGTAATGTCACAGAGGTCTATGCCGAGTACGACTCCGAAACCCGCGGCGGCAACACGCCGGACGGGCGCAAGGTTCGCGGCACAATTCACTGGGTAAATGCGAACGACTGCGCTGATTTTGAGGTTCGCTTGTACGACAATCTGTTCCTCGACCCGAATCCCGAAGCGGCAGAGGATTTCACGACGAATCTGAACCCGAACTCGCTTGAGATTGTAGAGTATTGCAAGGGCGAGCGTTTTCTCGAGACGGTAACGGCGCCCGCGTCGTTCCAGTTTATGCGTACAGGTTACTTCGCGGTGGATACGCGCCACTCGACGGCGGGCGTGCCGGTGTTCAACCGCTCCGTGTCGCTAAAGGACGGCTTCAAACCGAAGGCGGAATAAAAATCTGATACATAAAAATAAAGCAAAGGTTTCAAAACGAAACCTTTGCTTTATTTTAATTCGATAGAAATTTTTCAGTCAAGCGCTTCCGATTTAAGCGAGGAAGGGCTTGATTGTCGCTTCAAAGGAAGTGTAATCCACCTCGTCAGGAATGACGAGCTTCAAATCCTCCTCCATAGTTAGAAGCATTATTCCAAGAAGACTCTTAACGTCCGCCCAGCCATTTTTACTTTCAACCTGAATATCAAACGGGAACTGAGTTGCGATTGCGTTGAGCTGTTGCGCCTTTTCCGAGGATTCGATTTTAATTTTAAAGACCATATTGTGTGCCTCCTTGCTTATTTGTGAATATGTACTATAATACTACGAATTCGTAAAGCCGTCAAGGGGGAATTGACTAAATTTCCGAAAGCTGTCGGCTTCGTTTGCAAAATTGTCTGAATCACGCATTGCGCAGTGCTATTCCGGCACATAACCTAAGTCCAATGCGGCACAACCAGCGCTCACCGTCGTCACTCAAAAACAGCTGAGGGCGTAGGCTCTCAGCTGTTTTTAAAATTGCTATGCTTTATTTTGCGCTCTTAGCTCGGCTTTTGCGATAGAAAACAAATCCACCGGCGGCAAGCACGCACACAGCGACCGCGACAATTAGACTTGTGATTATGCGGCTGCTTCCAAGCGTCTCTCTCGTGATTTCGGGAAGAACCTCGGTTTGAAGAACCGGTTCGTTGCTCGGCGGTTGAGCCTCAGACTCACTCTCCGTTTCACTATCCGTGTCGCCTTCCTCGTTCGAGCTGAGTATTGACGTTTCCGAATCCGCACTCAGCGGGCCCAAATCCGGCACAACGCTGTTTTGCGGCGGGATAACAGTCTGAACAATCGTACCGCCCGTGACAATGTTGGACGGAAGCTCTTCCAAAGGCACTACCGGAGCCGGAGGCGTGGGCGGAGCCGGGGGATTCACCGTATCGTCCGGAGTGTTTTGATTGTTGTCCTGCGTGGTGTCGTTATCGTCCGGAACCGGCGGATTTACTGGAGGGGTAATACCGTTATTCGGCGGTACGGGAGGTGTCACCGGACCGGGAGGTGTCGTCGGATTCAGTTCTACGAGCTGTCCGTTTTCAATTTTATGCGTTCCGGGGTCGTAGGTGTTTCCGCCGACAGAGTTCCAGTTTCCGCTACCGTTAACATCGACGCTCGTGTAGTTTCCGTCGATATTAATTACACTGCCGGAGTCGGGATTCCCCGTCACAAGACCGGCGATTGCACCGACATTCGCGCCTGCGGGACCGGATACATTTCCGTTATTCACACTGCCCGTAATCGTCGCCTTCTGAGTGTGCCCCGGGGAGCCGTGGGGATTCCACACAGACGACATATCGAACGTACCGGACGTGTTGCCGACAATGCCGCCGACGCTGATGTGCGACAGATGCCAGTCAGTGTCGCCGTTATATGTACTGCGAACATCACCGTTATTTGTAGAGTTAATTATGCGGAAATCCGTGTCCTGATAATCACCGAAGGTGCTCGTACCGAGGATACCGCCGATATTGTTACCGGAGCCCTGAACAGTACCGTTATTTGTGACGTTATTCAGTTCGACAATTGCGTTATCGACCTTGCCGAGGATACCGCCCGCCGTGTGATTTGTCGAGGGATCGACGTTGTTGTACCACGCGACGTTATCAAGCACAACAGGCGCTTTAGAGGTTATCGTACCCTCGTTCCGTGTGTTACGGATGATGAGCGACGGCTTCCCGTCCGAGGATTTCAGACCCGCGCCCATACTTCCGACGACACCGGCGGCGAGCATGCAGGCTGTAACATCGCCGTAGTTGACGCAATCCTCAATAACTGCACTGCTGACGATTGTGCAGGCAAGACCGGAGGCGTTATGCCCGTAAATAGTACCATGATTCGTGACGTTTTTCAGCAATGTGGGTGAGCCATTGCTGATAATACCCGCTGCCTGACCGTTAGAGGCGTTTTGATTGTAGTGAACGTTCTCATCGTGAACATTTGTAACATCGGCATAGTTGTGTACATTTTCCATATAACCGCCGTCGAACTGCAATGCAACGCCCGCGACTAAGCTGCCGCGTACAGAGCCCTCAACGGTGAGGTTTTTAATAACCGCGCCGGAGCAGCTTCTGAAAATTGCCATTCTGCCCATAAGAGCCTGTCCGCCGGGCGATGTACCGTCAAGCGCAACGGTAATCGTGTGTCCGTTACCGTCGAATGTTCCGTGGTACGTCTGACTTGGATAACTGCTTGTTCCGATTCCCTCGTACGCGGGATAATCGCTGAGGTCAATATCCGTTACAAGGATGACATTGTAGTTGCTTCCGGGCGAATTTCCGGGTGCGTCGCCGGAGTTAACCTGCTTTGTAAACCAAAGGAAGTCGTACAATGTTGCAATCTGATAGGGGTCGCTTGCAGAGCCATCGCCGCCTGTTCCGCTGTACTGCGGAGACCAGCCGCTAATGCTAAGCCAGCTCTTCGGAGCGGTAAGACTGAAAACCGCGTCCTCAAGCCCATCGACATCGGCGTAGTAGTTTCCGACACAAAGCTCCTCAGAGAGCGGATTGTCCGACGTACCAAGCACGCCGCCGACTTTCGTGCCATTCGGCGCGATTAGCGTGCCGATGTTTATATTATCTGCGATAGTGACCGTTTCACTGCCTGTTGTGTGTGCGACAATACCGCCGACGGCGGCTCCGCTAACTGTTGATGTGCTTGTAATCGTACCCGTGTTGAAGTTCAGCGCAATACGCTCCGCCGCGCTGTTTTCGACCGTTCCGACGATACCGCCGACGTACTTCGTCGCGCCGGTGACATCGCTGTAGTTCCTGTTTGGGTACTGCGTTCTGTCCGCGCCGTTATATGTTCCGCCGACATGCGCCATAACAACCTTACCGGCGATACCTCCCGTCGCCTCACCGCTGAGGCTTGTAATCGGGGCAAAGTTTGTGTTGTCGGTCATCTCTTTTGTCGAGGTGCATTCAAGAATTCCGACGATACCGCCGACATAACCGCGCCCTGTAATCGCGCCCGTACCGGCGATGCCAACGGTTTCGCCGTTTTTGCCGCCGTTGCCCGTTGCAGAGATTCTGTTGGGATTCTTAACGTAACCCGCAATACCGCCGACGGCGATGACGTTCGTACCATCGGCAATAATCGTACCGAGATTCGTGCAATTGCCGACCGGACCGGCATATGTAGTTGTGGTGGACTCGACATAACCTGCAATACCGCCGACGTATCCGCCTGCCGTACCTGTAACGGTGATGTCAACGTTACTCGTGCTGTTGGCAATAGAGCCATTACCGCCGCTAAGCTCACCGACGATACCGCCCGCCTTGACGTTGCCGCTCGTAACGGTAATCGTACCCTCAAGCTTTAGGGTGCTGATTATCGCGTTCGAGGCATATCGGATGAAGCCGACGGCTCCGTCCGTGCTTTGCGTCATATTGTACGTAACAGTATTGTTGTTGCCGGTGAAGCGGGGAGTATACGGGCGCTCTGCCGTGCCGAGCCCGTCAAAGGCTGTGTTCGTCAGGTCAATATCATTAAAAAGTGTCGCGCCGATAGTCGTCAGACCGTCGTTATACTGCTGTGCATACCATACTAAGTGCTCCGCGGTTGAGATATAGTATGCCGCCGCAACTCCACTGCCGCCGAATGGCGGAGTCGAGCCGTCACCCATCCAAATCGCGTTGATTGTGCCTGCCTGACGCTGAGCCGCCAGTGCAAAGCGATCTCTGGTCGGGCTGTAATCGTAATCGTAGTAGTAGAACGTAGACGAGTAGTTCGTGGAACTGCTGAAGCTCACCGGAATCACCGGGGGAGCCGTGCTCTTAATCGAAATCGTAAGAGTAAACTCATACGTCTTACCGGCTTCAAGGAATTTCCCGGATTGCGGAGTTGCGACAATGACAGCGCCGCTATTGTAATTCGCCGTCAGCGGAAGTGCGGTTCCGATACGGACATTAAGGTCGTCAACCTGCGTCGTGGTGCTTCCGGGCAGGTTCGTGCCGTCAAGACTGATTGATGTGACGCTGTAATGTGCCGTCGCAGCTGTTCCCGGCGCAATCGAGATATCGAACTCAAAAATCGGGCGATCCGTCGGCACGATAACCGTAAGCGGCATCTCAACAGTCCCGCCGCTATCGCCGTACAGAGCGTCAACAGTGCCAAAAATCACACTGCCGCCGGACGGCGTTTCGTTTGACGCAATAACGCTCACATAGCAGACTGCGGTTTTTCCGCCGACATCACTCGTAACGGTAATCTGCGCCTCACCGGGTGCAATTGCTGTGACGACGCCGTGCTCACCGACCGTTGCAACGCTCTCGTTGTTTGATGTCCAGGTGAGGTCTTTCGCCTTGCTGTCCGTCGGAAGAACCTCGGCAAAAAGAGCCATCGTCTCGCCGACAACTACGTTTGCGCTTGTGCGGTTGATGTACACGCCGGAGGGCGCAATCGCCGACGGCGTAGCGTAAACGATATCACTTGTCCCGGCTGTTGAGGAGAGATAAAATTCGTATTCCTCATCGTTCGTAAGCCCTGAAATCTTCACAGTGAATGTGTTGCCAACGGCAAGGTTGCCTGTGTACGCATTCTGCGACTTATATGCGTCGCCGGAGCCCTTAATGCGGTAGAAGACATTCGCGCTAAACCACTGACTCGGAACTTTGAACGACACCGTTGCGTCAGCGTCACCCGCCGTAACGGCGAAATCAAGCCCCTCAAGCTTGGGCATTTCCTCAAACTCGGCAGAGACAACGACATTCTTGCCGACCATCATAAATTCGCTGTAATTAGAGTTATATGCAATTTCAACTTGGTCAGAGTCAACAATCTTGACCGAGCCGGCTTTAACCTGATATCCCGCGTCCGGCACGGCAAGCATTTGCACGCGCTCACCCTCACCCGCAACGGTTTTCCCGTTAAGGTTAAGCGCGCCGTTCGCCATATTATCAAGTGTAATCGTAAATGCCTCGGTAAATTCGGCGGTAATCGTAACGTCGCCGGCGGGCATAGTAAAGCTGTAACTTGTCGCCGCGACGTTAAAATCGGTCGTCGTCGCCGTGTTCGGGTCGTAATACGTATCCGGAATATTAACGTTTGCGGCAGAGTCGCCAAAGGTCGCCTTAAGCGACTTATTCTGCTGATTAAGCGTGGAGTTAAACTTCAGTCTGTATCCATCGTCCGGCGTAACGGTAATTCGGACTGTTTCTCCGGCAACGCCGCTTGACACATCGGTTGTTATAGTTCCGTGCTGTATGCCGGCGGCAACCGTAACGGTACTGATTCTGATGAACTCCGCCTTAACCGTGACATTTGCGGCGGGCATGACGAATGTGTATGGGTCGGCATCAGTACCCGTCCCGCGAATCTGGCGCGGTGCGAGCTGATCGCTTGTCACAACGGAAATCGAGTCCGGACGCAGCTTATATGCGTCGTTCGCCGTCACGACGAGGGTGACGGTCGTGTTCGCCTCCGCCGTGGCAAAGTCGGCAGTTATAGAGCCGTTTGACGGGGGAGTAATTGTAATATCGTATAGCGTCGGCTCGTTAGAGAAGGGCGCAAAATTCACCGCCGCTATCATGGGCTCGTCCCCGTGCTCGGGCTCATCAATGGGCGGAGCCTCTTCAAGCGAATCCCCCTCAAAGAGCGCGACCGGCTCATCGACATCGCCGAGCTCTACTGTCGGCTCCTCAAATTCGGTGAACTCCGCCACCTCGTCTGTTGCTAACGCTGTCGCACCGAGCGCCGTAAGCGGCGTCAGCGCCATTAAAAGCGCAAGCAGTAATGCGATTGGTTTCTTTAACGTGATTTGCATTGCTTATTCTCCCTTGTAGTTTATTATTAGCGTTGTATCCAACGCATGGTTTACGGATTAATTTGGGCGCGCCGCCGAATATAGTCTGTCGTGTGTAACACGACAGACGTGTAGCTACGTAGCTACACGATACCAACACTCGAAACCGTTATATTTCGCTGAGTGAAACGGCGGCGAAATATAACACGCCTCGGGCGTGTATTTTGAAAAAATATAACGACTTATTTATAATTATACACATGCTGCATATATTGTCAACGAAAAATACGCTTTTTCGCAAAACATAGTTGCATTTTCAAAAAAACTGTTGAAAAAAGTCAAATGCGCCCACCGTAACAAGTCTGCATTTTAAGACGAGCGGGCATTAAAATAGCGGGCTGAATCCGTTTAATCCAGCCCGCTGTTCGATTCTATTCCGCACCCGGTTATAATTATTCCACGCGAACCGTATCGCCCGCGCGAACGCTTCCGCCATTCAAAACGCGTGCAAAAACGCCCTCACGAGGCATAACGCAATCGCCTGCCTTTTGGCGGATTATGCAATCTGCGTGGCACTCCTTACCGATTTGCGTGACCTCCAGCCGAGCTGTACCGACACTCAATTTTGTGCCGATGGGCAAATCCTTAACATTAATTCCATCAAGCAAAATATTCTCCGCAAAAATCCCCGCCCTCAGGGAAATATCAACCTTTGCCTGCAATGTATCAACGCTCGACTTCGAAAGAAGGCTGATTTGGCGATGCCACGCGCCGGCGTGCGCGTCTCCGTCAATACCGTGCTCGGGCAAAAGCGTAATGGTGTCCTGCGGAGTTTTCTGCTCACCCTTTAGCGTCGAAATGCAGACCGCAAGAACTGTCCCCTCCGACGGTTTATTCGTCATTTTTTCTGTATTCACCCGATTTACCTCCGCTTTTCATTAATAAATGAATATCTGTAATCTCAATATCGCGCTGAACTGATTTGCACATATCGTAAATCGTCAAGGCGGCGACGGACACTGCCGTAAGCGCCTCCATTTCCACGCCGGTCGCGCCGGTACAGCGCGTTGTCGAGGTGATTGCAATGCACAAATCGCCGAGCTCAAGCTCAACCTCAACGCCCGATAGTGTAATATTGTGGCACAGCGGAATCAAATCCGCCGTCCGTTTCGCGCCCATAATCCCCGCAAGGCGTGCAACGCTGAGCACGTCGCCTTTTTTCAAACCGCCGGAGCGAATGAGCTCAAAAGTATCCTTGTTGACGCGAACGCGCCCGAAAGCCGTCGCCGTCCGTTGCGTCTCGTCTTTCGCTGAAACGTCGACCATATGCGTGTCTCCGCGAGTATTAAAATGTGTAAATTCAGCCGCCAATTTGATTCATCTCCCTTCGCGAGCTACTCCCGGTCAGAAGCCCGTCGTGAGCGGCAGGCTTTGCGTCCGCCGCATTTTGTATCGTCGTTTTAAGTGCGTCGCCGTGCAGACCGCGAATGCTGTACTCCTCGTCAGAGTGCAAACACGGCTTCAGCTTGCCGTCCGCCGTGAGGCGCAAACGGTTGCAGGAACTGCAAAATTGATGACTAATCGGTGCGATAACCGTGTATTTCGCAGGGTCAAGTGTGTAATATTGCTCACTCCAGCGCGCCTTGCTCTCGCCGATTGGCATAAGCTCAATAAAGCGCACTTGCACATCGGGCAGAGCCATAAAACTGTCGATTTCGTCGTCATTTACGCCACGCATAAGCACGCAATTTATCTTCACGGGCGCAAGTCCCGCGCGCTTTGCCGCCTCGATACCGCGCAATACGGATTCGAGCTCGCCCCCGCGCGTTAGCGTGCGGAATCGTTCAGGATTCAGCGTGTCAAGGCTCACATTCACGCGTTGCACGCCGGCTGATTTCAGCGGCTCTGCAAACTGTTCAAGCAAAATTCCGTTTGTTGTAATTGCAAGCTCAACACCAAGCTTCGCAATCTCCGTACAGAGCTCAATAATACCGCGCCGCACAAGCGGCTCGCCGCCTGTAATTCGGATTTTTCGCACGCCCATTTCCACGGCGGCGGCGCAGATTTCAAGTATCTCCTCAGTGCGCAAAATTTCAGAGTGCCCGCGCAAATCCACGCCATGCTCCGGCATGCAATAGCGGCATCGCAGATTACAGCGGTCCGTCACCGATACACGCAGGTAGTCTATTTCACGTCCGAATTTGTCTGTCACAGCGAGCTCCTTGTTATAATGTAGCGTATTCGCCTGCGATTAATTTGCATAAGCGAATCACTCATCAAGATAACACGGTGCGTCCAAAAAGTCAATCCCCAAACAAAAAAACAACGCCCGCAGTCAAGCTACGGACGTTATTTCAACCTAATTCTAATACAGCCCCTCAAGTGCCGCCCAAACCGCGTCGCCAAGCCTTGTCCAATCCCCGCCGATGTCCACAAACTCCTCAAGTGTCGTAGCTTTAGCGGAGCTCGCAATAACGAGCTCAAACCCCTCGTTTCCGCTCAGCGTCAGCTCGAAAGAGGAATCGTTTATCCTCAGCGTGCCGCCGGTAAGCAGAATCTCGTCACTCAGAGCCGTCGTGCGCAGTGAGAAGCTCCCCGTTCGGCTGTTGCCCTCAATAGTGACGGATTTATCACCGAATTTGAAATAATTATCCGAAAGCTCGTCCGCCTTTGACACACGCCATAGGTATCCAACGCCGTTAATTATCGCGCTCCAGTCAGCCAGCGCCCCGTCACCGAGGTCAATCTCAGCCGCAAGACCCGCGACCCTAATTTTCGCGCGCGCAATACGCCCGCGAATGATTGTAAGCTCAGCAAAAACATCGCCGAAGCGCTCGTGGGTTGCGTTGTACGTCGCCGTCAAAACATCACCCTCGTCAGATTCAAGCTCGGGCTTTTGCGCGGCAAGGAATGCAAACAACTCACGCATGTCCGCGCCGAAATTGTGTGTTATGCCGTAGCTCTCTCCATCAAAGAGGGGACTTGTGATAACCGCGGTTTCGTCACTCAAAAGCAGTTGCGCCTCAAGGTGCAATTGCTCATAATCGGCGGTGATATCAACGGTTTTTAAATCATAAACGTGCTCAAAAAGCTGCATAGGCGTGCCGGAAATCCGCGCGTGAAGCTCGTCTTGAAGTCCCTCAATCGCGCGGGGAATATCAACGTCGGAGCTAATTCCGATATAAATCCAAATTGTGGCGGAAGCTATTAAAATCAAAGCGATTGCAATGATAATTGTAGTTTTAAGTTTAGACATTTTCTCACCTCGAACTGTCAGTATATAACAAAATCCGACAAATTTCAAGCGAAAAGAGCGCCTCGCCCCGAAATCGGGACGAGGCATAAAAGCCGATTTGCGGGAGAGGTTTACTTCGTCGGAACCTCGTTTACCGGGCACGCACCATTGCAGTCCGTGTAGATATCGTCTACAAATACATGGGCTCCGATACCGAGCGGAATATGGACAATCAAATCCTGCTGAACGGTAAATGCACAGGCGCCGCACTTTTGCCCTGACGGTTTCCAAGCGGGTATAACGCGCGGCTCGTTGCAGCAGTAAACCTCAATCGGGCCGACCCTGCGGTACGGCTTAACCGTACCGGAAATCGAGACGGAAAGTTCTTTATCCACAAGTGTAGAACAGGCAAACTCCGTATCCAAATCGGTCAGAGCCTTTTCCTGAGTTGTTAAATCACACATGTTTGTCACTCCTGATATATCTTTTTTATAAGAGCGTTGACATCGCTGTCAACATTGCATTCTATGCGGTAGGCGGCGAATGCGCCACACCGCACAGAAAATCATCGCACCGACCGATGTCGAAAGAGCAATTTTTGTGTTGCGTTCCGTGTCGGAATGTGGTAAAATATTCGGGTTCTTATCATGACTGTATTCAGAGCTTGCTGAGTGTAAGTTATAGAGCATAATAAAAATTATAGAGAAATCAGGTTGAAATCGTGAAGAATCGGCAGGCATTTTCAAAGCTGACACTGGTGGTGGCGGCAATAATATGGGGCGGAGGGTTTATATTCACCCAGATGACGCTGGACGCGGGATTTTCGGTAATCGGCTCACTGCTCGGCAAGTTCGGCATAGCGGCGATTGTGTCGGGAATCGTGTTCCGCAAGGCGATACGTGAGCATTTGACGCTTCGGCTGTTTTTGAAGCTCCTCCCACTGGGACTGAGCCTTATCGCAAGCTTTTTCGCACAGACGACGGGACTTGCGATGTCCTCACCGTCGAATAATGCGCTGATAACGGCGGCGTATGTCATCATCGTGCCGCTGATGTGGCGCGTTGTGTTCCGCAAAAAACCGGCGCCGATAGTTTACATCGCGTCAATTTTGTGCTTTGCCGGAGTTGTAGTGTTAAGCGTCAACTTCACGGATAGAATCAGCTTCGGAGCGGGTGATTTATGGACGCTTCTGTGCGCCCTGCTGTTCGCGGGACAGATTGTTGCGACAGAGTATCTCGTGCGCGAGGTTAATTATAAGGTGCTGTTGTTCGTGCAGTTTGCGGTTTCGGCAGTTGTGGCACTTGCGGCATTTCTGATTTTCGACCGCGACTTCTCCGCCGCGCTGACGCTGAAAGGCGGCGGAAGCATTCTGTACCTCGGCATTTTATCGACGTGCGTGTGTTATGTAATGCAGACCTCGGCACAGCGGTATGTGTCGAGCAATATCGCGTCGATGATACTCTCGCTCGAGTCTTTGTTCGGCGCGGCGCTGTCCGTTGTGTTCGGCTACGACCCGCTGAATCCGCGCCTGATGATTGGCGGCGCGCTTGTGATGGTCTCGATTTTACTGCCGGAGCTTGCGACGGTAATCTACGCAAAAAAGCATTCTCTCAAGGGTGAACTCACCCCTGAAGCAGATATGAAATCTAATTAGAAAGAGGAAAAGAAAATGAAAAAAACACTTGCATTATTGCTCGCCGTACTGCTGATTGTCTCTGTTTTTGCAGGTTGCAAAAAGAAAGAACCCGAATCAGCGGCAACCTTCCGCGTCGGAATGGAGTGCGGTTATGCACCGTACAACTGGACGCAGTTTGCGGAGACTGAGCACACCGTCGCAATCGGCGGTGGCGCATTTGCCGACGGGTATGATGTTGCGATTGCAAAGCTGATTGCAGAGAAGCTCGGACTTGAGCTTGAGATTGTAAAGACGGATTGGGACGGACTTCCGCCTAGCCTAACATCGGGCAAGATTGACTTCATTATTGCGGGCATGACCGACACGGCAGAGCGCCGCGAGACGCTGGATTTTACGGCTCCGTACTGGGTTTCTGATGTCGTGCTTGTCGTCATGAAGGACAGCCCGTTCGCCTCCGCGACGAGCCTTGCCGACTTTGCCGGCGCACGGGTCACCGGACAGCAGGCGACGATTCACTACGGTCTGATTGACAAGATTGACGGCGTAAATAAGCAGGAGGCGTATAGCGACTTCCCGACAATGCTGATGAGCCTCACCTCGGGCAAGATTGACGCGTATATCGCGGAGAGTCCGACGGCAATCGCCGCAACGCTCTCGAACCCGAATGTAACGTATGTGTCATTCACGGGCGACGCAGGTTTTGGCGAAGATGTTCCGGTTTCCATCGGACTGCGCTATGATGAGGCGTTAAAGTCGGATATCGACAAGATTCTCAGCGAACTTTCTGAGGCTGACCGACAGGAGATTATGCAGGCGGCAATCTCTCGCCAGCCGCTTGAGGACTAATTTGGTATAAAACAAAAATCTTGAATTAATCGGGCTCGGTTCCGTTAAGCAAATCAGCGGAGGGACGAGCCCGATAAGTTTAAAAACGGAGGTGCGGCATTTGAATCGCTCGATGTGGGAATGGATAGTGCTGTTCATTGAACGGTATTGGCGGCAATTTCTAAAAGGCACTGGAATGACGGTAATGCTTGCCGTAATCGGAACGATAGCGGGCTTTGCAATCGGTCTGATAATCGGCGTAATCCGTACAATCCCGCAGAACGCGGGCGGCAAGACGGGCGTAACGCCGCGCTCTGTGCTGTTAAAGGTCGTCAACGCGATTTTAGCGGTGTATACCGAGGTTCTGCGCGGCACACCGATGATTGTACAGGCAATGCTAATTTTCTATGGGCTGACAGAGTTTGCAAGAATAAATATCAACGCCTTGCCGGCGGCAGTAATCGTCATCACGCTGAATACAGGCGCGTACATGGCAGAGATTGTCCGCGGCGGAATCGGCGCGATTGACAAGGGGCAGACCGAGGCGGCTCGCGCGATTGGAATGAACCATTGGAAGACCATGCGTTATATCGTTCTGCCGCAGGCGATTCGCCATATCATCCCCGCGACGGGCAACGAGTTCATCGTCAATTTGAAGGACTCCTCGGTACTGAATGTCATAACCGTGTCGGAGCTGTTTTACGCCACGAAGGAAATTCGCAGTTCGTATTACCGCACGTATGAGCCCTTTTTGATTGCGGCGGCAATATACCTTGTGTTGACGTTCATCTCGTCGCGGCTGTTGCGGCTGCTTGAGAAAAAGCTCGACGGGCCGAGCGATTATACACTCGTCCGCGCAAACAGAAAACGTGGGAGGATTAAGTAATGACGAATGAAAAAGCCGTTATTCAGGTGCAAAATCTGCACAAATCCTTTGGCGAGCGCGAAATTTTAAAGGGAATCGACCTCAGTGTCGATCAGGGCGAGGTTGTCTCAATAATCGGCTCGTCCGGCTCGGGAAAATCGACGTTTTTGCGTTGCGTCAATCTGTTGGAATGGCCGACCTCCGGCAAGATTCTGTTCAAGGGAGAGGATGTCACACAGCCGGGTTTCAAAATCCCGGACTATCGCGAAAAGGCCGGAATGGTGTTCCAGTCGTTCAACTTATTTGCGAATATGAACGTGTTGCAAAACTGTACAATCGGACAGCTAAAGGTTGCGGGACACGGCAGGGAAGAGGCACGCGAAACGGCGCTCAAATGGCTGACAGAGGTCGGACTTGCTGAGTATGTCCACGCAAAACCGCGCCAGCTCTCCGGCGGGCAGCAACAGCGTGTCGCGATTGCGCGCGCGTTGTGCATGAAGCCGGATGCACTGCTGTTTGACGAGCCGACCTCGGCGCTCGACCCGGAGATGGTCGGTGACGTGCTGGAGGTTATTTCGCGCCTCGCGCATACGGGACTGACAATGCTCGTCGTGACGCATGAGATGGCGTTCGCGCGCGATGTGTCTGACCGCGTAGTGTTCATGGACGACGGCGTGATTGCCGAGCAGGGCACACCCGACGAACTCTTCACGAAACCGAAGAGCGAGCGTTTGCAGGAATTCCTAACCCGTTTCTTATCATAAATCCGCGGCTCCCGCCGCATAAAAAGAGCCTCCACTTTCAGTGGAGGCTCTTTTAAATATTCTGTTCAAATTTCGTGTGCTGTTTCTCTTCAAATCTTGCGCAGATTGCAGAGACTTACACACCAAACCCGTTCCAAACCGGCTCGCCGGTGTAGGTTTTCGCCTTTTCCTCACCGCGCAGAACGCGCACCGCGCCCGCCGCAAGAGCCTCAAGCTCAAACTCGCCCGGCATCGGAACAACGTCGGCAATCCAACCGAGGTACTTCGTCATCTCACCCTGCACATACTTGCTGTGCGAGATACCACCCGTAAGGATAATCGCGTCGACCTTGCCGCACATCGCGACGGCCATCGCACCGGCATACTTTGCGTTTTGATAAACCATACCGTCAAAAACGACCTTCGCGTACGTGTCGCCCTCATCAATAAGTTTCAGCACATCGCGCGCATCCGCCGTATTGAAATGATCGGTCAGACCGCCGTTTTTATTCAGCTTATCGGTAAGTTCTTTCTTCGTATAATCGCCGCTGAACGCCATCTCAATGACCTTAACATACGGCAAATCACCCGCGCGCGTCGGGGTCATCGGGCCGGAGCCCTTGATGATATCGTTCGAGTCAATCATACGACCCTTTTCGTGCGCCGTGACAGAAATTCCACCGCCCAGATGGCAGATAACAAGGTTCACATTCTCGTATTTCAGACCGCGCTCACTGCAATAACGGAGCGCAATTTCCTTCTGATTCAGCGCGTGAATGTGACTCTCGCGATAAATTCCCTTAACGCCGCTGATACGTGCCACATCGGAAAATTCGTCAACATCGGGAGGATTGACGATAAACGCGGGCTTACCGTACTGGTCGGCGAAGCGTCGGCAGATTTGCGAGGCAAGCTGAGCCGGATGTTGCCCCGTCATACCGCGGCTTGCGTGCTCGACAAGCAGGTCAGAT
>JGI994J12354_10002514_pt1 | contig 17805 bp, 14 predicted proteins | sample IntmicLarv3ML3BL_FD_12354 | JGI IMG/M metagenome (IMG submission 12354) | reverse complement strand
CAGGAGTTACACTTCCAAATGGAAAAACAAACTTTGATTATCTATACTTTATGACTCCGGCAGCATATGAAAGACATAAATGGCCAGATGATGATACCTTTTTATTAAGGAACCATATGTTCTTTAGTCGAATAGGATATCGTTAAGAAAAATAGATATAAGGGATTATATCCCCCTTTTTGAGAAGATTAAAAAAATAATTTATCCTCTTGACATTTGTTTAAGACAGTTGTATTATAAAGAAAAAGACAAGTGTCTTAAGAGGAGGAAGCTAATATGCAGAAGATTATGATTACAATTTTAACTTGTTCAATTACCATGTCGATTATTGCACTTTTCTATATGTCGATAACGCCTCTTTTGTCAAAGCGTTATCAAGTGAAATGGCGTTACTATGCATGGCTTGTCATTGTAATCGGTTTGGTGATTCCGTTTAGACCTAGTTTCAATCACACAGTGCTTACAGTGGATGTGCCGGTTGAAATGTCGGCACCAATTAACTGGCTAAGCAATGAACCAGAGGTTGTCACAAATACCGAAAATGCTGTGATCACCCAGAACCAGAATGTAATGTTGTCACCGACAACTTCTGCGCCAAGCATTAATATTTCAGGGTGGCAAATGATGACGATTACATGGCTGCTTGGAATGCTGATATTTCTAGCATATCACGGTATGAAACACTATCGTTTTGTGAAGATGACAGCACGTTGGAGTGATGCAGTTAGTGATAAAAAAGTATTAAGTCTGTTTCAAGAATTGAAAATAGAAATGGGAGTATCAAAAAAAATAGATTTACAGGTATGTCAGTTTATCGGGAGTCCGATGTTGGTTGGTTTTGTAAACCATCGGATACTGTTACCAGCAAAATACTTGGCAGAAGATGAACTTCGTTTTATATTTAAACATGAGCTCGTACATTATAAGCGAAAAGACCTATGGTATAAATGCTTGGTATTAGTTGCAACAGCCATCCATTGGTTCAATCCGATTGTGTATCTGATGGCGAAAGCGATTGATATACAGTGTGAGTTATCATGTGATGCGGCAGTAGTGAAAAGGGCAGGCTCTTACACACGCCAGCAATATAGTGAAACGATGATAGGTGTGGTCAAATATCAATCAAAGCTGCAAACAGCTTTTTCAACAAATTATTGTGGAGGTAAAAAAGGTATGAAGAAGAGAATATTTTCCATTATGGATACAAAGCGTAAAAAAAGAAGTGTTATTATGTTAGGTACAGTTATATTATTGGTTATGATGAGCGGTATGTTTGTAGCCGGCAATATGTTGGAGGAGAAAGCGGAACCTCCGGTGCAAAATAATGAAACAGAAGAAACGGAAGCCAGAAGAGAAACGGAAACAAAAAGGGAAACAGAAACAAAAAGAGAAACAGAAATAAAAACGGAAACAGAAATAGAAACAGAAACACCAATACAAGTGGCTGAAATACAGCAAGAGACAGAGCCTATAAGTGAGTTGGATATATCGACAGAAGTCAAAGATTATATATTGACGGGACAAGAGGATAAACCAGAAGCATTAAAGTTAAAATGGAACGAAATCTTTTTAAATAATGTTGACATTGCTTCATTATATTGGGATTATTTAGCTGATGGTGGTAACTCTGATGATGTTGAGGAGTTCGCGGCATATATAACCTTCAATGCTCCAGAAGCGGATAATTGGGAAGAGTTAATTGAAGAAAGCATTAGGTCCGTATACGGAGAAGAAGTTAGTAAAATTGAATTTATTGAAAACAATCAGTATCAGATATATATTCAAAGAAATGGTGTTGATGTTCCATATGTAGTTGCCAATTCCGTTACAGGATATTTTCATGGATAACTATTTAGTAATGATTAGTCTGCTAGTATCTTAAAAAATATTAAGGAGGATTTATTAATGAAAAAATTAAAGAAATTAAAAAAATTGCCAGATGCAGAGTTTGATATTATGAAAGTGGTTTGGGCGAATGAGCCACCTATTACCACATCAGAGATTATGAAAGAGTTAGGGCATGAAAAACAGTGGAAAATCCAGACTGTTGTGTCACTCATGCTTAGGTTGGTTGACCGTGGGTTCATGCATTCCGAGAAGAACGGAAAAGAACGTACCTACTTTCCCTTGGTAAGCAAGGAGGATTATCTAAAGTTTGAAACAGGCAGCTTTATGAAGCAATTTCATGACAATTCAGTTCTTAATCTTGTTAATGCGTTGTATACAGATGAGGCATTGACAGACGAGGATATCAATGAGTTGGTTCAATGGGCAAGAGAGAGGAGAAATTAGTATGCGGGCGTTTATGATAACACTTTTAAGTTGTTCCTTTACTATGTCGATTATTGTCCTTTTATATATGTCGATTACACCCCTTTTGTCAAAGCGTTATCAAGTGAAATGGCGTTATTATGCGTGGCTTGTCATTGTAATTGGTTTGGTGATTCCATTTCGACCTAGCTTCAATCACACAGTGCTTACAGTAGATGTGCCAGTTGAAATGTCGGCACCAATTAACTGGATAGGCAATGCACCTAATGAACCAGTGGTTATTACAAATATCGAAAATGTTGCGATTACCCAAAATCAGAATGTAATGTTGTCACCGACGACTTCTGCACCAAGTCTTAATATTTCATGGTGGCAAATTATAGCACTTACATGGCTGCTTGGAATGTTGATTTTTCTTGTATATCACGGTATTAAACACTATCGTTTTGTGAAAATGACAGTGCGTTGGAGTGATAAAGTTACTGACAAAAAAGTGTTGAGTTTGTTTCAAGAAGTGAAAACAGAAATGAGAGTATCAAAAAAAATAGATTTGCAGGTATGTCCGTTTATCGGGAGTCCGATGTTGGCTGGTTTTTTCAACCACCGGATATTGTTGCCGGCAAAATACTTAGCAGAAGATGAACTTCGCTTTATCTTTAAACATGAGCTTGTACATTATAAGCGAAAAGACCTAGGGTATAAGTGTTTGGTATTGGTTGCAACAGCCATCCATTGGTTCAATCCGATTGTGTATCTGATGGCGAAAGCGATTGATATACAGTGTGAGTTATCGTGTGACGCGGCAGTAGTGAAAAGAGCAGGCTCTTACACACGTCAGCAATATAGTGAAACGATGATTGGTGTGGTCAAATATCAATCAAAGCTGAAAACAGCTTTTTCAACAAATTATTGCGGAGGCAAAAAAGGTATGAAGAGGAGGATTTTTTCTATTATGGATACAAAACGTAAAAAAAGAAGTATTATTATGTTGTGCACAGTTAGCGTATTGGTTATGGCAAGCGGTATATTTGTAGCCGGTAATATATTGGAGGATAGAGAGGAATCGCCAGTGCAAAATGAAACGACTATGCAAAGTGAAACAGCGGCACAAAATGAAACATTGGCACAAGAAAATGAAACAGAAGCATCAGTGGAAACGGGAGAAGTCTTGATAAGTGTTAGTTTGGCACCAGATGAAGTTTCAGATGGATATGATTTTTTTGAGGATGAATATTATCTTGGATATGAGCCAGAGCCTCAAAAAATTATGTTTAGTACAAATGTAGTGGCAAAGGATTTTAAGTTTTTAGCAATCGCATGGAGAGAGGGAAATCAGTATGCTAATTTTTATGAAACAACAGAATTGTATTCACTAGATGAACTATCCCCGGAAAAGCCACTGGTTGCAACATGGTTAAATTTAGGAACAATGCCGCACAGAGGAATATCCTTTGTAGATGAAAATAACATAACAAGGTATTTTTATATAACGTTAAATCAGGCGGACAATGGGAATGAACCGATTTTGCTTGTTGAATTTTCAAATTTTCAAGAAGAATTGATCCTATCTTTATTAGGTGGAAATACTAGTGAAATGCATAAAAAGAGCGTTTATGTTGAAGAAATCACACCGGATGTTATTGTGAATGCATTAAAGCAAGAAAATGTTTTAAGCAGCGACACGATTCTAAATGATTTTAGCATGGAAGAAATCAATGGAGAAGCTACTATTAAGCTAGATTTTAATGAAGCATTTACAACCCATATAAAGCAATATGGTTCTGCTGATGTGGATTATGTTAAGTTTTCACTTTGTAATACATTTTTAGATATATATAATGCTGATGTAGTTTTGGTGACTGTAGATGGAGTTCCTCCGGCGGCGGCTCATTTTGATTTTTCTTTTCCGGTGTATTACTATAATGGTCCATCAAATGATGCAAATGAACAAAAGCAATATTATTTATCGAAATTAGATGAAATGGAATATATTTCACAGGGAATAATAGATGCTGCGATTACAACATATGAAATGCGCATGGCTTTTGCTGGAGAGTATGAAAAATGGGATATAGTATTAAATGAGATTTATTACCTATTAGAGCAACAGCTACCAGAAGCAGAAATGGCAAGCTTGACAGCCGTACAACTAGATTGGATTAGTCAAAAAGAAGCAGCGGCACAAGCGGCATTGGAAGCGAATGAGGGCGGTAGTATTGCTCTAGTGAATAGGGTGGCTGTCCTTTTTAGCTATACCCAAGAACGGTGTTATGAGTTGGTAAATCAATATATGGAATAATAAAAAAATAAGGAAACTCTAAACAATAGAGAAGTATAATTTGTGTGAATTATACTTCTCTATTTCAAATGAGTTGCACAAATACTATGGAGAATTTGTATATTTAAGGAAAGGCTTGACTCTTTATATGTAGATTTATATAATGATATTGACAATAAGTGCGTCATAACATAGATAATAAAAAGAAAGAAGAGGTAGGAAACGAATATGGCAAAGAATTTGACATATGATGCAAGCAGTATATCGGTACTAGAGGGGCTGGAAGCGGTTCGTAAAAGACCTGGTATGTATATTGGAAGTGTATCCAGAAAAGGGTTGAATCATTTGATTTATGAGATCGTAGATAATGCGGTGGATGAGCATTTGGCGGGATTTTGTAGTTTGATTACGGTTGTGTTAGAGGAAAATGGTTCAGCCACAATCATTGATAATGGGCGTGGCATTCCAGTAGGAATGCATGAAAAAGGGGTTCCGGCAGAGCGTCTGGTATTCACAACTCTTCATGCGGGTGGGAAATTTGATGATTCCGCATATAAAACCAGTGGTGGTTTACATGGAGTTGGCTCTTCGGTTGTCAATGCGTTATCGACATACTTAAATGTGAAAATATATGTCAATGGAAATATTCATGTGGATAGTTATGAGCAAGGTATTCCAACAACAGAATTAGTGGATGGTTTGCTGCCAATTATCGGGAATACTAGAAAGAATGGCACAGAGGTCAATTTTCTTCCCGACGAAACCATCTTTGAAAGAACTGATTTTTCGGCGACAGAAGTAAAAAGTAGATTACATGAAACGGCATATTTGAATCCTAAACTGACGATTATATTTGAAGATAGAAGAAAAAAAGAAATAGAACGTATTGAATATCACGAAAAAGAGGGGATTGTAGGATTTGTAAAAGACTTAAATCAGAAAAAAGAAGCACTGCATGAACCAGTTTATTTAACTGGTGAATCTGAGGGCATTGCAGTCGAGATGGCATTTCAATATGTGAATGAGTTTCATGAAAATGTACTTGGTTTTTGTAATAATATTTACAATGCAGAGGGCGGAACACATTTAACCGGATTTAAGACAAACTTCACCTCTATTATGAATACCTATGCGAGAGAAATTGGAGTGCTAAAAGACAAAGACAATAACTTTACTGGTGCGGATATTAGAAATGGTATTACCGCAATTATATCAGTAAAGCATCCAGCACCACGATTTGAGGGACAAACAAAAACAAAACTGGATAACCAAGATGCAGCAAAAGCGACCGGTAAGGTGATTTCAGAAGAAGGTGTACGTTATTTTGATAAGAATTTAGAAACGCTAAAAAGTGTTCTTGCGTCGGCTGAAAAAGCTGCTAAGATAAGAAAAGTCGAAGAAAAAGCGAAAACAAATTTCTTGCAGAAACAGAAATTTTCGTTTGATTCCAACGGTAAACTGGCGAATTGTGAAAGTAGAAATCCAGATATTTGTGAGATTTTTATTGTGGAGGGAGATTCTGCTGGCGGCTCTGCCAAAACAGCGAGAGATAGAAATTTTCAAGCTATTTTGCCGATTAGAGGAAAAATACTGAATGTAGAAAAAGCGAGTATTGATAAGGTGCTTGCGAATGCGGAAATAAAGACGATGATTAATGCATTTGGTTGTGGATTTTCAGAGGGGTATGGAAATGACTTTGATATTTCTAAACTAAAGTATGATAAAATTATTATTATGGCCGATGCTGATGTGGATGGTTCTCATATTTCCACCTTGTTACTCACCTTATTTTATCGTTTTATGCCAGAGCTTATTTTTGAGGGACATGTATATCTTGCGATGCCGCCTCTGTATAAAGCGATTCCGTCTAGTGGAAAAGAAGAATATTTGTATGATGATAGAGCGTTGTCCGCTTATAGAAAACGGCAAAAGGGTTCTTTTACCTTACAAAGATTTAAAGGACTTGGTGAAATGGATGCCGACCAGTTGTGGGAAACGACATTAGATCCTGCGACCAGAGTGTTAAAAAGAGTTGTGATAGAGGAACCAAGAATGGCTTCTAATGTGACAGAAATGCTTATGGGGACAGATGTTCCGCCGAGAAGAGCGTTTATATATGAGCATGCAGATGACGCCGAATTAGACGTATAGGCGAAGAGAAAGGAATAGCAGAATGAATGAGAATGAGCAAATAATACAAACGGAATATTCGGAAGTTATGCAAAAATCGTACATTGATTATGCCATGAGTGTTATCGTGGCAAGAGCGTTGCCTGATGTGCGAGATGGTTTGAAACCAGTACAAAGAAGAACCTTATATGATATGTATGAATTAGGCATTCGTTATGATAAGCCATATAGAAAATGCGCCCGTATTGTCGGAGATACTATGGGTAAATATCACCCACATGGAGATAGCTCCATATATGATTCGTTAGTGGTAATGTCGCAAGAGTTTAAAAAAGGTATGCCGTTAATAGACGGTCATGGCAATTTTGGTTCTATTGAGGGCGATGGAGCGGCGGCCATGCGTTATACCGAAGCAAGGCTTGAAAAAATGACACAAGAAAATTTTTTGGGTGATTTGGATAAAAATGTGGTGGATTTTGTGCCTAATTTTGATGAAACAGAGAAAGAGCCGGCAGTTTTGCCTGTAAAGCTCCCTAATTTGTTAATCAATGGCGCGGAGGGAATTGCAGTAGGTATGGCAACGAGCATTCCGCCTCACAATTTAGGCGAAGTGATAGATGCTGTAAAGGCTTATATGAAGACTCCTAATATCACAACAGTGTCTTTGATGAAGCATATACAGGGGCCAGATTTTCCAACAGGCGGTATTGTAGTAAATAAAGATGAGTTATTGAATATTTATGAAACCGGAAGTGGCAAAATCAAATTGCGAGGAAAAGTGGAAATCGAAAATGATAAGCAAGGAAAGCATAAAATTATCATTACCGAAATTCCTTATACGATGATAGGAGCGAATATTGGAAAATTCTTAAATGATGTCAGCAATCTGGTGGAAACGAAAAAGACCAATGATATTATTGATATTTCTAATCAATCGTCAAAAGCTGGCATTCGTATTGTGTTAGAATTGCGCAAAAATGCCGATACTAAGCATCTGATGAATCTTTTATACAAAAAGACAAGACTAGAGGATACCTTTGGTGTCAATATGCTTGCGGTATCAAACGGGAGACCAGAAACGTTAGGCTTAAAAGCGATTATTAAACATAATGTGGATTTCCAATATGAATTGGCAACGAGAAAGTATACCACGTTATTAACTAAAGCGGTAGAGAAAAAAGAAATACAAGAGGGCTTGATAAAGGCTTGTGATGTTATTGATTTAATCATTGAAATTTTAAGAGGAAGCCAAACACCTCGTCAGGCAAAAGAATGTTTGATGACGGGCAATACAGAGGGCATCAAATTCAAATGGGAGGGTTCTAAGCAGGATGCAAAAGAATTATCCTTTACTGAACGGCAGACGACAGCGATATTAGAGATGAGATTATCCAAATTAATTGGATTAGAAATAGAAGCTTTGAAAAAAGAGCATGCCGATACGTTGGCTAATATAAAGTTATATGAAGATATTTTACAAAATGAGAGCAGTATGTCAAAAGTAATTCAAAAGGAATTGACCGCAATTAAGAAAGAATATGCAAAACCTAGAAAAACCGTGGTAAAAAATGCGGCAATAGTAGTTTATGAAGAAAAGAAGATAGAAAAGCTAAAAGTAGTCTTTTTAATGGACAAGTTTGGATATTCAAAAACGGTGGATGTTAGTACCTATGAAAGAAATAAGGAAGCGGCAGAGACCGAGAACAAACATATTATTGATTGTATGAATACCGATAAACTTTGTATCTTTACCCAAGATGGGAAAATGCACCAAGTCAAGGTGTTAGATGTGCCTTTTGGGAAATTTCGTGACAAAGGAGTGCCAATAGATAACTTAAGCAATTATAATAGTGCAGAAGAAGAAATTATATATATAAATAGTTTGGAAAAAATAAAAAAGACGATGTTTCTATTTATCACCAAACAAGGAATGATGAAAAAAGTGGCAGGCAGTGAATTTGAAGTTAGCAAGAAAACGATAGCGGCGACAAAGCTACAAGACAAAGATACCGTGTTACAGATGCACCCTTTGGCATCCGCAGAAGAACAAGTCGTGTTACAGACTGTAAAAGGGAACTTCTTAAGATTTCCCTTAGAACAAGTGCCGGAAAAGAAAAAAAGTGTGGTGGGAGTGAGAGGAATAAAACTCATCTTAAATGATTCGGTAGAAGAGATGTATTGCATCAGTCAAGGTATTAATTTGACGATCAGTTACAAGGGGAGAGAGATTGTTTTGAATCGGCTAAAAGTAGCCAAAAGAGATAATACTGGTACGAGAGTAAGATTGTAGCGAGATTATAAGAAAAAAACTTGCAATGCCTTGATAAAAGTGCTATAATTCAAGATGATAAAAATAATTACAGGATGAGAGTGGACGCGAGTTCACTCTTATTTTACGCTTTTAGGGAAAACCAATAAAGCAAAATAAATGACAAGAAAAAGAGGGTGAAAAAATGGCAAAGAAAGATATATATGAACAAAGGACAGAAGAACTGGTAATGCCGATTATCGAACAAAATAGTTTTGAATTAGTAGATGTAGAATATGTAAAAGAACTGGGTAGCTGGTATTTACGAATTTATATTGATAAAGTTGGCGGTATCACGGTGGATGACTGCGAAATCGTAAGCAGAGCCTTGGGGGAAGAGATGGACACAAATGACTTTATTGAAGATGCGTACATCTTAGAAGTGAGTTCACCAGGACTTGGAAGACCTCTAAAAAAGGAAAAAGATTTTGTTAGAAGTTTAGGTGAAAAAGTGGATTTAAAAACATATAAACCGATTGAAAAGCAAAAAGAATTTACTGGTATTTTAGAATCATATGATAAAGAGAGTGTGACTCTAGCTTTAGAAGAGGGAACAACGATGAGTTTTTTAAGAACTGATATTGCATTAATCAGACTGGCGTTTGATTTTTAGATAAGAAAAAGATTAGGAGGATAAAAAGGAAATGGGTGCAAATGCAGAATTACTGGAAGCGTTAAATATTTTGGAGAAAGAAAAAGATATTAGTAAAGAAACATTATTGGAGGCAATCGAGCAATCTTTAGTGCAGGCGTGCAAAAATCATTTTGGAAAGTCAGATAATATTAAGGTTAAAATCAACCCTAAGACATGTGAGTTTCAGGTGATGGCGGAGAAGACAGTAGTGGAGACGGTAGAAGATGATGTGACTGAGATCAGTTTAACTAATGCGAAATTAAAAGATTCAAAATATGATTTAGGAGATGTCGTAAATATAGAAATAAAATCTAAAGAATTTGGAAGAATTGCAACGCAAAATGCGAAAAACGTTATCTTGCAGAAAATTAGAGAAGAAGAAAGAAAAGTATTGTTTAATCAGTACTATGAAAAAGAAAAAGATGTAGTGACTGGTATTGTGCAAAGAAATATGGGACGAAATGTTAGCGTCAATCTCGGTAAAGTGGATGCTGTATTAACTGAGGGCGAGCAAGTGCGCGGTGAAGTCTTTCAGCCAACAGAAAGAATAAAATTATATATTTTAGAAGTAAAGGATACCTCAAAAGGACCAAAGGTTTTGGTATCAAGAACCCATCCGGAGTTGGTAAAACGCTTATTTGAAGCGGAAGTAACCGAAGTGAGTGATGGCATTGTGGAGATTAGAAGTATTGCAAGAGAAGCAGGTTCAAGAACGAAGATTGCAGTTTGGTCGAACAATCCTGATGTGGATGCAGTGGGAGCATGTGTTGGAATTAATGGTGCGAGAGTGAATGCGATTGTGAATGAATTACGCGGTGAAAAAATAGATATTATTACATGGAATGAAAACCCAGCAGTGTTAATCGAAAATGCGTTAAGTCCGGCAAAAGTTGTTTCGGTAGTAGCGGATGGAGATGAAAAGACAGCAAAGGTAGTGGTTCCAGATTATCAATTATCCTTAGCAATCGGAAAAGAAGGGCAAAATGCTAGACTGGCGGCGAGATTAACAGGATTTAAGATTGATATAAAGAGCGAAACACAGGCAAAAGAAGCAGGGTATTTTATCGGAGACTATGACAATTATGATGCTGAAGATTATGACGAAGATTATGAAGCAGAGGATTACGAATAATTTAGCATAGAGTTTGTAGATGGAGGGATAGCATGGGTCAAGTAAGAAAAGTACCAATGCGTCAATGCACTGGCTGTGGTGAGTTGAAAGAAAAAAAAGTGATGTTACGAGTCTTAAAAACAGCAGAGGACGAACTTGTGCTAGATGCAACAGGAAAGAAAAATGGTAGGGGCGCCTACTTATGTTTTTCAAAAGAATGTTTTGATAAGGCGCGGAAAAATAAAGGATTAGAACGCTCTTTAAAAAGAGCCATACCAAAAGAAGTGTATGAAACTTTAGAAAGGGAGATGGAAAGCATTGAAAAATAATAAAGTTTTATCTTTGGTAGGGTTAGCAACAAAAGCAGGAAAAACAGTGAGTGGTGAGTTTTCAACGGAAAAAGCAGTAAAAGCAAAGCAGGCTCATTTAGTGATTGTGGCTGTAAGCGCATCGGATAATACGAAAAAGAAATTTAAGAATATGTGTGATTTCTATAAAGTGCCTCTCTATATTTATGGAGAAAAAGAAGAGCTTGGCTCAGCAATGGGTAAGGAAATGAGAGCATCTTTAGCAGTGCTGGAAAATGGTTTTTCACGTGCAATAGAAAAGGAACTTGATAATCAGATTAAGGAATAAGTTATGACAAAGAGATTTGTTATAATATAGATGGAGGTAGTAAATATGTCCAAAATGAGAGTACATGAACTTGCAAAAGAGCTTGAGAAATCAAATAAGGAAATATTAGCAGTATTAAAGGAAAAAAAGATAGAGTTGACAAGTCATATGAGCACGATAGAGAGTGAACAGATAAAATTAGTGAAAGAGGCATTTTTGGCAGCGGAAAAGACAGAAGTAAAACCACCAAAAGCCGGAAAAAAGCCATCTAATATATCACAGGTGTATCATCCACAAAATAGTCAAAATAATCGAAAGTCGGGTCAAGGAAACAAATCGGCTAACCGGAATAATAATCAACAAAAGGTTGCCCCCAAAGAGGGTGCAAATAGAACGGAAACGGTAAAATTACAATCACAAAATGCTGAGAATAATATCAAGAGAAATGCCAATCCTAATAATACTGGGGATACACAACTAAACAGAGCTTCATCACAAAAAACTAATGAGAATACAGGAAGTAGAACAGTGACTAATAATAAGCAAGCACAAAATAATTCAAATCAAAATACACAAAACCGCAGTACTTCAAATAATAACACTCAAAATAGAAATACTTCAAATGGCAACACTCAAAATAGAAGCAATTCAAATAGCAATACCCAGAATAGAAGTACTTCAAATAGCAACACTCAAAATAAGGGTGTTTCAAATAGCAATACCCAAAACAGAAATACTTCAAATAGCAATAGCAGGAGTAGAAATACTTCAAGTAGCAATACTTCAAATAACAATGCTCCAAATAGCAATGTATCACATAACACTACTCAAAATAGAAATACTTCAAACAAAAATGCACAAAACAAAAATCAACAGACAGCAAATGCAAATCAAGGACAAAACAGACAAAATCAAGGTGGAAACAGACCGAACCAAGGCGGCGGAAGAAGACCGAATCAAGGCGGAAACAGACCGAACCAAAGAAGACGATTTGGTAACAATCAACCACCGGCAGCTCAGGCAGCGCCAGTGGAAAAGGTAGATGTGATTAAAAACATTATTCTTCCAGAAGTGATGACAATTAAAGAGTTAGCGGATAAGATGAAAGTGCCGGCTTCAGTTGTAATTAAAAAATTGTTCCTTGAGGGAACGATGGTAACAGTAAATCATGAAATTAATTATGAAACAGCGGAAGAAATAGCATTAGAATATAATTGTATTGCGGAACCAGAAGAAGTGATTGATGTTATTGAAGAGTTATTAAAAGAGGATGAGGAAGATGATGCAAACTTAAAATCACGCCCGCCGGTAGTTTGTGTAATGGGTCATGTTGATCATGGAAAAACATCATTATTAGATGCAATCAGACGAACAAAAGTTACAAATAAAGAGGCTGGTGGTATTACCCAGCATATCGGTGCTTATATGGTATCTATTAATAATCAAGCAATCACATTTTTAGATACACCAGGGCATGAAGCATTTACCTCAATGAGAATGCGTGGTGCAAATGCGACCGATATTGCGATACTTGTAGTAGCGGCCGATGATGGTGTAATGCCTCAGACCGTGGAAGCGATAAGTCATGCAAAAGCGGCTGGTATTGAAATCATTGTTGCGGTAAATAAGATAGATAAGCCAAGTGCGAATTTAGAACGAGTGAAGCAAGAATTATCAGAATATGAGTTGATTCCTGAAGATTGGGGCGGAAGTACAATTTTTGTACCAGTATCCGCACATACACAGGAGGGAATTGAACAATTATTAGAAATGATTTTATTGACTGCTGAGGTATGTGAACTAAAAGCAGATCCCGATAGAAAAGCTAGAGGTCTTGTAATTGAGGCCAAGTTAGATAAAGGAAAAGGGGCAGTTGCAACAATTCTAGTACAAAAAGGAACGTTAAAAGTAGGAGAACCAATAGCGGTAGGCTCCTGTTTTGGTAAGGTTCGAGCGATGATGGATGATAAAGGCAGAAGAGTTAAAGAAGCGAAGCCGTCTGTTCCGGTTGAAATACTGGGCTTAAATGATGTTCCTAATGCCGGAGAAACATTTGTTGCACCGGGAACAGAAAAAGAAGCGAGAAGCTTTGCGGAAACCTATATTTCAGAGGGAAAAGCAAAATTAGTGAGTGAAACAAAAGCAAAAATGTCCTTAAATGATTTGTTTTCACAAATTCAAGCAGGAAACTTAAAAGAATTAGGGGTTATCATAAAAGCCGATGTGCAAGGTTCTGTAGAAGCAATAAAACAGAGTTTATTAAAATTATCAAATGAAGAAGTAGTTGTTAAAATCATTCACGGTGGTGTTGGTGCGATTAATGAATCAGATGTTATTTTGGCATCGACATCAAATGCAATTATTATTGGATTTAATGTGCGTCCGGATGTTATCGCCAAAGCTACAGCAGATCATGAGGGTGTAGATTTAAGATTATATAAGGTTATCTACAATGCGATTGCTGATGTGGAGTCAGCGATGAAAGGTATGTTAGATCCAATATTTGAAGAAAAGGTATTGGGACACGCAGAAATTCGCCAGACCTTCAAGGCATCAGGTATCGGTACGATTGCTGGTTCTTATATTTTGGATGGTATGTTCCAAAGAGGCTGCTCAGTTAGAATTAAAAGAGAGGGCGAGCAGATTTTTGAAGGGCCATTAGCGTCCCTAAAGAGATTTAAAGATGATGTAAAAGAAGTGAAAACAGGTTATGAATGTGGGCTTGTTTTTGAAAAATATAACGATGTGCAAGAGGGCGACATAGTGGAAGCATACACTATGGTGGAGGTTCCAAGATAATAACCCTGCTTGAAAGGGAGGTATATGATGAGAAAGAATAGCATAAAGAATACGAGAATAAACGGTGAAGTACAAAGAGAATTGAGCAATATTATTCGTGCTGAGATTAAAGACCCAAGAGTGAATACGATGACTTCGGTAGTATTGGCAGAAGTGGCACCAGATCTAAAAACTTGTAAGGCTTATATTAGTGTTTTGGGTGATGAAGAATCGCAAAAAAATACGATTGAGGGTCTAAGAAGTGCAGAGGGTTTCATTCGTAAACAGTTAGCGAGAACTTTAAATCTTAGAAATACACCAGAAATTAAATTCATTTTAGATCAATCCATTGAATATGGAGTGAACATGTCAAAATTAATTAATGAAGTTGTGAATGAGAATGAAGAGGATGGTGTGAATGAATAAAATTTCAGAAGTATTAGACCATAAAAAGACAGTAGCAATATCTGGACATATGAGACCAGATGGAGACTGTATCGGGTCATGTATGGGCATATTTCATTATATTAGAGAGAATTATCCAGATATACAAGTAGATGTATATCTGGAGGAAATTTCTTCGGTTTTTAATTATATAAAAAATGTGAACAGCATAAAAAATACATATGAGAATCATCAAGAATATGATTTGTTCATCAGCTTGGATTGTGCAGAAAAAGAACGTTTAGGTAATGCTGTCGTATATTTTGACAATGCCAAGGAGACCGTTTGTATTGATCATCATATTAGCAATACAGGATATGCTGATACGAATTATATATATCCACAAGCGAGTTCAGCTTCAGAATTAGTATATGAACTATTGGATGAAGATAAGATATCAAAAAATATTGCGGCGGCTCTGTATACAGGAATTATCCATGATACGGGTGTATTTCAATATTCCTGTACTTCTGACAGAACCATGACAATCGCCGGAAAGTTAATGGCAACAGGTATTCCTTTTACCCAAATTGTAGAAAATAGTTTTTATAAAAAGAGCTTTGTTCAAAATCAAATGCTCGGTCGCGTATTATTAGAAAGTATATTACTGCTAGAGGGAACATGTATTGCCGGAATTGTGAGTCAGCAGGATATGGACTTTTATAATGCCACTGCTAAAGATTTAGATGGCATCGTTAGTCAGCTAAAGTATACAGAGGGTGTCGAAGTGGCTATTTTCTTGTATCAAATATCTAATTTAGAATATAAGGTTAGTTTACGTTCAACTGGCAAAGTTGATGTTAATGAAGTGGCTTCATATTTTAATGGCGGCGGTCATGTATTGGCCGCAGGTTGTACATTTCATGGTACTTATCGAGACGCATTAATGAACATTGCAGGGCAGATAGAAAAGCAATTATAAGATAAAAACAATCAGGAGGAGCTTGTAGTGCGGCATGGTATAATCAATATATATAAAGAAAAAGGCTACACTTCTCATGATGTGGTGGCAAAGTTAAGAGGAATCTTAAAACAAAAAAAGATTGGGCATACAGGAACCCTTGACCCAGACGCAACAGGAGTGCTTCCCGTTTGTTTGGGAAAAGGGACAAAGTTATGTGATATGCTTACAGATAAAGATAAAACGTATGAAACAACATTACTTTTAGGAAAAGAGACAGATACACAGGATATCACAGGGACAGTTTTAAAGGAGCGTGCAGTCCAAGTTACGCAAGAGGAAGTAGAGGGTGTAATTCTTAGCTTTATCGGAGAGTATGCACAGATACCGCCGATGTATTCTGCTTTAAAAGTGAATGGTAAAAAACTTTATGAGTTAGCAAGAGCAGGCATTGAAGTAGAAAGAAAGCCTAGAAATGTATGGATTCATAATATCGAAATATTAGGGATAGATTTACCAAGAGTTCAACTGCGAGTATCCTGTTCAAAAGGAACTTATATACGCACATTACTTCATGATATCGGACAAAAGCTGGAGTGTGGCGGCTGTATGGAGGAACTACTTAGAACACAGGTAGGTTCATTTTCTATTGAAAATAGTTATTCGTTGGAGCGAGTGCAAGAAATGGTTGCGACAGATGAAATTGATAACGTTGTCATAGCGATAGATGATATGTTTCCAACTTATGTGAAAGCACATATAAAAGAAGAATTTGCAGCGATAGCTTATAATGGAAATCCAATTTTGCCAAAGCACTTAGATATATCAGCAGATGAAGAACCAATAGCCAATGAGATTCGATTATATAATGAGAAGCAAGAGTTTATCGGTATCTATGCCTATAAGAGTGAAGAACAATATTATAAATTATTAAAAATGTTTTTTGTTTCTTAGTTATTTCGTTATGAAAACAGTTAATGGAGGCAGTATGCAGTACATTCGTAGAATAGAAGAGTGTTACATAAAGGAAGAGACGGTTGTCACTCTTGGTAAATTTGACGGCATACATCAAGGTCATCAAGAACTGATAGAAAGGCTGAGAGCATGTCGAACGCAGACAACCAAAACAGTTGTTTTTACTTTTGATATTTCTCCTCATACTTTATTTAGTGGAGTAGCAGAACAAATTTTAATTACCAATCAAGAGAGATATACGATACTAGAGAAAATGGGAATTGATTATTTGATTGAATGTCCATTTACCCCCGCAATTTCCGGAATGGAAGCAGAGGATTTTGTAAAAGAAATTTTAGTAAAGCGTTTACATATGAAAAAGATTATTGTCGGCATCGACAATCTTTTTGGTAAAGATAGAAGAGGAAATCCAGAACTACTAAAACAGATGGGACAAGAGTTAGGATTTGAAGTGGTTGTATTAACGAAAAAACAGATGGATAATGAAGATATTAGCAGTTCTCGGATAAAAAAAGAGATGTTGGCTGAAAATATAGATAAAGTGAATCAGTTATTAGGCTATCCTTATACGATTATGGGCGAAGTAGTTCATGGTAACGAGTTGGGGCGAACAATAAAAGTGCCGACAGCGAATATAATTCCCGCAAAAGAAAAAATGCTCCCCCGAAATGGTGTTTACATATCAAAAATATTAATCGGTGATACTTTTTACAAAGGAATTACGAATATCGGTTATAAGCCAACAATAGGAGAAAAACACACTCGAGGGGTGGAAACACATATATTTGATTATGATGGGGATTTGTATGGAAAGGAAATAGCCGTGCAGATTCTAGCATTTGAAAGACCGGAAAAAAAGTTTCATTCGATAGAGGAATTACAGCAACAGTTAAGTCTGGATATTGCTTTGGGGAAGGAGTTTTTTAATGAGTGAAAATGCATGGATTAAATGTGCGATACTTCTTTTTACGGGAATTGGTTTTAGCTGTTTAGGGGTACTATTAAAAAGAATTACCAGTATCCAAAAGAAGTATAATAAAGTGTCATCAGGCAGTATTATTGATTTGGTTTTAGAGGAAGCGGATGCGACAGGTCGGGCGAAAGGCATTAAAGAATATTATTATCCTGTTGTTGCCTATTATGCTAATGGCCAGTTGAAAAAAGTGAAATCAAAGATTGGTAAATTTCCGACAACCTTTAAGGTTAATCAGACAGTTTGGGTAAGATATAATGAAAAGAAGCCCGAAGATTGTTTTGTACAGGAGAAAAATCCCTTACGGTATTTACAGATATGGCAGATTTGCTATGCCCTTGGGATTCTGTTTTGTGTGGTTGCTCTTATCTATTTGTTTGTAAGTCA
>JGI994J12354_10002513_pt1 | contig 17806 bp, 12 predicted proteins | sample IntmicLarv3ML3BL_FD_12354 | JGI IMG/M metagenome (IMG submission 12354) | reverse complement strand
GATATAAAAATCCACCGTTATGGGTAACGATAAAGGCGATGCCACTAGGTTCGTTGTATTACTTTTTTATTTTCCTAAGAAAGCAGGAAAAAGAGAAAGTGTTGAAAGATCTTTCATTTTCGCCACACCAAGTGAATGCGTATATTCAGGCGATATACTTGCTTAAGGAAATGAGAAATCAATGTGCACATTTAGAGCTTGTTACGCGTTTTCGTTTGAAACGCAACTCAAAGCTGAATAATATGCAAGATTTGATTATGTTAGCAAATTTATCTAAATCAGACTCTAATTATATGGATGTTTTAAAGACATTAAAATTATTTGGAAGTATTAGGAGTATTCAATGTAATATTCTAAGGTTTTATATAAAAATGCTTTTCAAAGGTCGAAAAAAGATAGCGGATAAGATTTTGGGAAAGATGGGGCGTAAGAGTATAGTGGCTTGGTGGCGATTGTAATAATATTTTCACGTATGGTCTATTGAAAATAAAAAAGTATTGTATTATTTGCTGAATCATGTATAATATAAGTACGGTAATGCTAGCGCATAGCTAGTGGCCATGTACTTGGCAAACAAAGAAGGCACCTTTCGAGGTGCCTTCTTTGTTTAAAGTTTGGAAAATTAAAAGTGCTTTTTATAAGATAGTGTGATAAGTGGTATTAAGGTAGAGGTGAGATATAGTGAATGAAATACAATTTTTAATGTATGAAGCAAATGAAAAAATTGAAGTGATTATGAAAGACGAAACCATATGGGCAACAGATATCTTGAGAGAAATGTTTCGGCCTATTTTGACTGTGCGGAGCGTTTGCTAGAAGATGAAACGTTGCTTGGCATGAATGATTTTGCAAATAGTATTGACGAATTTTTGAAATTCAATCGCTATAAAGTTTTAGAGGGGCATGGCAGTATTACTCGTAATGTGCCTGTAAATAAGGCGATTGGTGAATATAAGGAGTTCAATAAACATCAAAAATACTCTCTGATTTCGATAGGGAGATTGAAAAAATACAAGGAGAGAAAAGATGAGTGAAAAAAAGAGAAATGTACCGAAAATTCGTTTTCCGGGTTTTACAGACGCTTGGGAACAGCGGAAGTTAGGAGAAATGACGGACTATAAAAATGGAAAAGGGCATGAAGACAAACAAGCTGAGAGTGGGAAATATGAGCTTGTGAATTTGAATTCAATTTCTATTGATGGAGGCTTAAAACATTCAGGCAAGTATATTGATGAGATGCAGGATACCTTGTTGAAGAATGATTTAGTTATGATTCTTAGTGATGTGGGACACGGCGATTTGCTTGGTAGAGTAGCAGTGATTCCTGAAAACAATAAGTTTGTACTTAATCAAAGGGTTGCCCTGTTGCGTGTTAATGAAACCGCAAATCCCCAGTTTTTATTTTGCTATATTAATGCACATCAATCTTATTTTAAATCTCAAGGTGCTGGTATGTCCCAACTGAATATCTCGAAGGGAAGCGTGGAGAGTTTCCTATCATGTGTACCTTGTTTGAATGAGCAACAAAAAATAGGAGTGTTTTTTCAAGAACTCGACAACCTCATCACCCTTCATCAGCGTAAGTTGGATAACACAAAAAAAATGAAGAAAAGTTTACTTCAAAAAATGTTTCCGAAAAATGGAGAGAATGTACCGGAGATTCGTTTCCCAGATTTTACAGACGCTTGGGAACAGCGGAAGTTAGGGGGAATGCTCGAATATGAACAACCAACCAAGTATATTGTAAGGACTACGGATTACGATGACAGATTTGAAATTCCTGTTTTAACGGCTGGACAAAGTTTTATTTTGGGATATACAAATGAGACTGAGGGCATTAAGGGTGCAAGCGTTGATAAACCGGTCATTATTTTTGACGATTTTACCACAGGCTCACATTATGTCGATTTTCCCTTTAAAGTAAAGAGTTCAGCGATGAAAATATTAAATTTAAAAACAAAGAAAGACGATTTTTATTATGTATATAATGTTTTGAAAAATATTAATTATATTCCACAAAGCCATGAACGACATTGGATTTCAAAATTTGCTGAATTTGAAGTGAAAACACCGAATTATAATGAGCAACAAAAAATAGGACAGTTTATTAAGGGTATAGACAACCTCATCACCCTTCATCAGCGTAGGTTAGAACATTTACGAAAACAGACAAAAGCATTGCTTCAACAAATGTTTATATAAGAAATGAAAGGAAATAGAAAAATGAATGATAATTTACAAACGATAACAAGCAAGCTCTGGGCTATGGCAAATGAATTACGAGGTACGATGGACGGAGGAGAGTACAAAAACTATATTTTGGCATTTATGTTTTATCGTTACTTGTCGAAACATCAAGAACAATACTTAGTTCAAAATAATGTTATTGATATTGGAGATGAAAATAATGTAAATGTAGCATATGCAGAGCAAGCGAGTGGAGATGATTTGAGTGACTATTTAGAAGATATTTCATCGAGCTTAGGATACGCTATTGCTCCAGACGATACATGGGAATCTTTGATAAACAAAATCAATAATTCGCAAGTAATTCCTAGTGATTATCAAACACTATTTGATAATTTTAATAAAAATACAGAATTAAATAAAGAATCAGCACAAGATTTTCGCGGGGTTTTTAATGATATTAATTTAGGAGATTCAAGACTGGGAAATTCAACTAACGAGCGAGCAAAATCGCTCAATGCTGTAGTGAAATTAGTTGATGGTATCGACTATCAAGACGAAGATGGCAGAGATGTTTTAGGTAAAATATATGAATATTTAATAGGACAGTTTGCAGCGTCAGCAGGAAAAAAAGGGGGAGAATTTTATACACCTCATCAAGTGACTAAAATCTTGGCGAAAATTGTTACTTGCAATCGGGAAAAGACAGATGAGTTCTTTCATGTCTATGATCCAGCGATGGGATCAGGCTCTTTGTTGTTGACTGTTGGGAAAGAATTACCAGAGGGAACACCTTTGAAATATTTCGGACAAGAGTTAAATACGACAACCTATAACTTGGCGCGTATGAATTTGATGATGCACGGCGTTTCTTATAATAATATGACACTTAGAAATGCAGATACCTTAGAAAGTGATTGGCCAGATGGATTAGATGAGAAAGGTATTGATAGTCCACGTAGTTTTGATGCAGTTGTTGCAAACCCACCATATTCTGCAAAATGGGACAATAATGAAACCAAACTTAAAGACCCTAGATTTAGTGATTATGGGAAACTAGCACCAGCATCAAAAGCGGATTATGCATTTATTTTACATAGTTTGTATCACCTAAACGACACGGGCGTAATGGCGATTGTGTTGCCTCATGGAGTTCTGTTCAGAGGTGCGGCAGAGGGAAAAATACGACAAACACTCATCGGAAAAAATTATCTAGATACTGTTATAGGATTGCCAGCTAATTTATTTTACGGAACAAGTATTCCTACGTGTATTTTAGTGCTTAAGAAAAATCGTAAAAATAAAGATGTTTTATTTATTGATGCAAGTAATGAATTTGTGAAAGGTAAAAATCAAAATACACTTAGTGAAGAAAATATTGAAAAAATCATTGAAAGTGTTGTAGAGAGACGAGATGTTGAAAAATATGCTCATGTAGCTTCGATTGATGAAATCAAAGAAAATGACTATAATCTGAATATTCCTCGCTATGTTGATACATTTGAGGAAGAAGAACAAATCGACTTGGATGAAGTAAATAGGCAACTAGAGCAAGATAAGAAAGAAATTGAAGAACTTGAAAAAGAGATTAAGGAGCAGTTAAGAATTTTGGGTATCGATGTATGATTAGAGCATAAGTATTAGTAGTGGAATGTACTCATATGAGGCTAAGGAGGGTAATATGATTTCAGATAATAGATTTGGTATAAATAATCTTTTGTTTTGTGCCTGTCATGTATTTGAAAGGCATTGATGCGAGCTATTTTTATGAGTTATTATTTTACGAGAAAAGCACTTATATGAAACCAAATCCCATTACATTTCTTCACAAATACAACATACTTTTTTGGTAATATGGTATGATACAGTAAGAGAAATGGAGGTTCACGTATGAATAAAGTCAAGATTATGGTAGTAGATGATGAAAGTAGAATGAGAACCCTTGTGCGAGATTTTTTGGAACGCGAGAATTTTCAGGTGTTAGAAGCTGAAAACGGGATAGAAGCTATGGAGTTATTTTACAAACATGCGGAGGTGGCATTGATTATTCTTGATGTCATGATGCCGAAGATGGATGGTTGGCAAGTTTGCAGAGAGATTAGAGAGCATTCCAAGGTGCCAATCATCATGTTGACAGCCAGAAGTGAAGAAAACGATGAACTAAAAGGATTTGAAGTTGGCGCAGATGAGTATGTAGCGAAACCATTTAGCCCTAAGATATTAGTGGCGCGCGTAGAAGCGTTGCTTAGAAGAAGCGGTGGTATTGAGAAGGAAGAACTCATACGCAGCGCAGGAATCGTAATCAACAAAGCGGCACATACAGTCACTATCAAAGATGAGGTGCTTGATTTGAGTTTCAAAGAATTTGAGTTGCTGACGTATTTTCTGGAAAATAAAGGGATTGCGCTTTCTCGTGAAAAGATTCTAAATCATGTGTGGAACTATGATTATTTTGGAGATGCGAGAACCATTGATACGCATGTGAAGAAATTACGAAGCAAATTGGGTGATAAGGGCGACTGCATTCGCACAATTTGGGGCATGGGCTATAAGTTTGAGGAAGAAGTATGAGACACTCAATTAGATGGCAGATGATGATATTTTTTGTGACGCTTATTGCAGGGATGATTCTGATTATTTGGGGCATCAATCAAAATTTTTTAGAGCGATATTATATGCTGAATAAGCAAGCAGAATTTAAGAAAGTGCATCAATCACTTGTGGAAGCAATCGAAGATAATACGTTATCTACATTGGAATTCTTAGCACAAATTAGTGAAGATACAGAAAAGGGCAATATCGGCATTGTCGTGTTAGACCAAAGCACGGCCATGTTGTATACGAATGAAAATGAGAGCCAATTGTTAGCGCGTAGATTGATGAACTATACCTTTGGTCAAGAATACGTACAAGCTGAAAATGTTTTGGAAAATACGGCAGATTATGCAATCGGAATCGTCAATTCTATGAACACACAAACAGAGTATTTAGAAATGTGGGGAAGTGCTGGCAACGGTTACTTATTTCTTATGCAGAGCCCTCTGGAAAATATGAGAGAGAGCGTTGATATTTCGAATACCTTCCTATTATACGTAGGAATGTGCGTGACATTACTAGGTGCAGTGTCAGTTTGGTATCTCTCTAAGAAGTTTAGCCGGCCGATTCTGGAACTTGCGGAAGTTTCTAAGCGTATGGCAGCACTTGAATTTGATGTGAAATATCAAGGAGACGAGCAAAGCGAGATTGGAACCTTGGGAGAGAACTTCAATTTGATGTCTAAGAAGTTGGAAGATACCATTGTAGAACTTAAGAATGCAAACTATACCTTGCGAAGAGATATTGAGCGTAAAGACAATATGGAATCTGCAAGAACCGAATTTATTGGTAATGTTTCTCATGAACTTAAGACGCCACTTGCATTGATACAAGGGTATGCAGAAGGTTTGAAAGATAATGTGAATGTAAATGAAGAAAGTAGAGAATTTTACTGCGACGTTATCATGGACGAAGCGAACAAGATGAATCGCTTGGTACGAGCATTGCTGACACTCAATCAATTTGAAGTGGGAATCAATGATACGCAGTACGAAAGATTTCAGATTTCAGAATTGGCAGAAGGTGTGATACAAAGTTGTGAGATTCTGCTCAAACAAAAGGAAGTGAGAATTCATTTTGATACGCAAGAAGAGGTGTATGTCTTAGCAGATCAATTTAAGACGGAACAAGTTCTTCGAAACTACATTCACAATGCGATTCATCATGCAGAGGAAAAGAGCGTGATTGATGTAAAAGTGACAAAGGGTGAAGACAAAGTAAGGGTCAGCATTTTCAATGTGGGCAAACCAATTCCAGAGGAAGATATAGCACATATCTGGGACAAGTTTTATAAAGTGGATAAGTCTCATGCCAGAGAATATGGCGGTAATGGGCTTGGATTATCTATTGTAAAAGCAATTATGACTTCTTTTCATCAGGAGTATGGTGTGCAAAATTGTGAAAATGGTGTTGAATTTTGGTTCGAACTTGATATACAATAAACGTATAGAAATGATAGGAAGAGGGGAAGGGATATGAGTGCAATTGTAAATGATTGGAAAGAAGTATTGGCAGAGGAATTTAAAAAGCCTTATTATACAGAGTTGTTTCAAAGAGTGAAGCAAGAATATGAAAGCGGAATCGTGTATCCGCCGTCAGAAGATGTTTTTAATGCGTTTCATTTGACACCATTTCATAAGGTGAAAGTGGTCATCTTAGGACAAGACCCGTATCATCAGCACGGCCAAGCGCATGGATTGTGTTTTTCGGTAAAGCCAGGAGTGGCAATTCCGCCTTCGTTAGTAAATATTTATCAAGAATTAGAAAGTGATATTCAAGTAAAGCCACCAAGTCATGGATATTTAGAAGATTGGGCAAAGCAAGGAGTTTTGATGCTGAACACCGTTTTGACAGTGCGTGCACATCAGGCGAACTCTCTTCGAGGAATAGGGTGGGAAGAATTTACAGATGCAGCAATTAGAGCGTTGAATGCGGAGGATAGGCCGATTGTATTTATCCTGTGGGGAAGACCGGCACAGATGAAAAGGAAGATGTTAAGCAACCCAAAGCACCTTATATTAGAAGCACCGCATCCAAGTCCACTATCTGTATATCGAGGATTCTATGGAAGCAAACCGTTTAGTAAGACGAATCAATTTTTACAAGCACAAGGAGAAGAACCAATATGTTGGGAAATAAAAGAAATATAGTCATAATCATTGTAGGGATATTTTGTTTTTTGCTAATGGGATGTAAGGAGCAAGGACCAAGTGTCGTAGAATTACTAGAAAGTGGTGAGTACGAAACAGCGATTCGCAAATTAGAGACCATGATTGAAAGAGACGAAAATGTAGGAGAGGCATACCGAGGCCTTGGCATTGCATATTGGGAGTTGGAAGAGTACCAAAAGGCAAGAGGCGCTTTTGAATATGCACTCGTACATGAAGAGGAAGAGACAGGCATTATATGTAACTTTATCGCTGTATGCGATTTACGACTTGGACATATAGAAAGTGCAAGACAGTGGCTTGAACGAGGACTTGAAAAAGAGGGCAATGCGCCTGAATTAATACAAGAAATGGAATTTAATCAAATTGCTGTTTATGAAAAGCAAGGTGATTTTGAAACAGCAAAGGAAAAACTTGCTATATATGTCGAGAAATATCCAGAAGATGTAGAAGCAAGAAAAGAAGCGGAATTTTTAGAAACCAGATAGTGAGGGAATATGGCAGAATTAATTGAGCTTAGTAAAGAGGAAGAACGGATTATCCTAGTGGGTGTGTGCGCACAAGAGCAAGAAGAGGCGCAGATGTTAGAGTCCTTAGAAGAACTTGCGGAACTTGCCAAGACAGCAGGTGCAGTTGTGGTAGGACAAATCATACAAAACAGAGAACATCCACATCCCGGCACATATGTAGGGAAAGGGAAGATAGAGGAAATTAAGGACGCTATTTGGGATTTAGAAGCCACCGGAATTATATGCGATGATGAACTGGCGCCCATTCAAATTAGAAATTTAAAAGATGCGTTAGAAACAAAGGTAATGGACCGGACTTTACTTATATTAGATATTTTTGCAAGTAGGGCATCTACGAATGAGGGAAAGATACAAGTAGAGCTCGCACAATTAAAATATCGCCAATCAAGATTAATTGGATACGGAACGTCACTTTCCAGATTAGGTGGTGGAATTGGAACGAGAGGACCTGGAGAGAAGAAGCTAGAAATGGACCGTCGTCTGATTAAGAATAGAATTGCACAGTTAAACCGAGAACTAAAAGACGTAAAGCGCCACAGAGAAGTGACAAGAGAACAAAGGCAAAAGACAGGAATACCGATTGTGTCAATCGTAGGTTATACAAATGCAGGGAAATCGACTTTATTGAATACTTTGACAAATGCAGGCGTCTTAGAAGAAGATAAATTATTTGCAACACTGGACCCGACAACAAGGAACCTCACATTACCGAGCAAGCAAGAGATACTATTAACAGATACAGTAGGATTCATTCGTAAATTGCCGCATCATTTAGTACAAGCATTTAGAAGTACCTTAGAAGAAGCGAAGTACGCAGACATTGTATTGCATGTAGTAGATGCCTCTAGTGAACAAATGGATACGCAAATGTACGTGGTATATGAGACTTTAGCGGACCTAGATGCTATGCAAAAGCCGATTGTTACTGTATTTAACAAACAAGATTTATTAGAAAAGGGTGAAACAGTACGTGATTTTAAAGCAGAACGTGTACTTCCTATTTCTGCAAAAACGGGCAAAGGACTAGAGGAACTGCAAGTAGCTATTTCAGAAATATTGCGAGAGCAGAAAATAGAAATCGAGCGTGTATATACTTATGCGCAAGCAGGGAAGATTCAGCTTATTCGCAAATACGGTGAGCTACTAGAAGAAGAATATCGTGAGGACGGAATCTTTGTCAAAGGCTATATCCCAAAAGAATTTTACGAAAAAGTTCGTTAGAAGATAAGAAGGTGTATTATGTCATTACAGTTTGTATTTGGGAATTCAGGCAGTGGGAAATCTCATCATATCTATACGGAAATTGTTGAAGAATCTATTCGATTTCCACAGAAAAAGTACATGGTCATTGTGCCAGAGCAATTTACAATGCAGATTCAAGAAGAACTTGTAAATATGCACCCAAGAGGTGGAATCATGAATATAGACGTCCTTAGTTTTGGGCGTCTTGCTTTTCGTGTAATGGAAGAAAATGGTCATCATACGCGCACTATTTTGGAAGATGAAGGGAAGAGCTTAATCCTTCGTAAAATTGCAAATGATTGTGAGGCGGACTTGCGCGTACTAAGAGGCAATATGCGAAAGCCAGGTTATATCAGCGTTATGAAGTCTATGATTTCTGAGTTCACACAGTATGATGTTGGGCAAGAGGAATTAGAGCAAGTGATTGCAGATATTGGGAAAGATTCACACCTTTCTTATAAGATTAGTGATATTAAAATTATTTATGATAAATTTCAAAAATATTTAGAAGGGCATTATATTACAAAAGAGGAGATTTTAGACGTCTTATCGTTACAAGTTCCAGAATCGAAGCTGTTGCGTGATAGTGTCGTGGTGTTTGATGATTTTACTGGATTTACGCCAGTGCAGGTAAAGGTGATTCGTGAAATGCTTGGTATCTGCGAAAAGATGTATGTAACCATTACGATAGACGGCAGAGAAAACCCGTATGTTTGGACGAACAATTACCAGTTATTTGCGCTGAGTAAACAATGTGTGCATACACTGAGTGAAGTGGCGAAAGAAAAGAGGATAGAGATAGAAGAACCAATTTGTTTCTTTGATAAGCCGGTGCGTAGATTTCATGAAAATGAAACCTTGGCTTTCTTAGAGTCGGAATTGTTTCGCGGTTCAAAAAAGCAATATATGAAAGAACAAAACAGCCTATTTTGCTACGTGTCACCAACACCGAAAGAAGAGGTGCATTTTGTTGCTAGGAAGATTCTACATCTTATTCGAAATGAAGGATACAAGTATAATGAAATTGCGGTGGTCACAAATAGTTTGGACACTTATCGCGATAGTGTAGACGAGGTGTTTTCCTTGTATCAGCTGCCATTTTTCATGGATCATAAGAGGAGCATCTTGCTCAACTCTTTTGTAGAGTATATTCGCAGTTTGCTAGGAATTATAAAGGAAAACTTTGCAAGTGACAGTGTGCTTCGCTTTTTACGAACGGGTCTAACAGGGATTGATGCACAGCAAATTGACTTGCTTGATAATTATTTACTTGCACTGGGAGTAAGAGGATATAAGCGTTGGCAAGAAAAATGGATACGCAAACCAAAGCATGTCGATGAAGAAACACTACAGTTGTTAAATCATATACGTGTAGAGTTTGTCGAAGAAATAGAAGACCTTGTATTTGTGTGCAAGCAAAAGACAAAAACAGTCAAGGATATTACACTGGCATTATATACGTTCTTTGTAAAACAGAAGATACAAGAAAAGTTAGCAAGACAAGAAGACTTGTTTCGTGAGAGAAATGAGTTAACCTTAGCAAAAGAATATGCACAAATTTACCGTATTGTTATGGAGCTATTGGAGAAATTCATTGACTTACTTGGCGAAGAAACCATTTCTTTAAAAGAATATTGTGAATTGTTAGATGCAGGGTTTGAAGAGGCGAAGGTGGGTGTGATTCCACCAGCGGTAGATCAAATTACCGTGGGCGATATTCAAAGAACACGGCTCAATTCTGTGAAAGCGCTTTTCTTTATCGGTGTGAATGATACGTTGATTCCAGGAGATTTAACAAGAAGTGGTCTACTATCTGAGAGAGATAGAGAGCAGTTTGGCAAGAGTCAGATTACGCTTTCACCAGGTAGTAAAGAGAAGATATATCAACAGAAATTTTATATTTATCTAAATATCACCAAGCCAACAAAGTATCTTTATTTGTCATTTAGCAAAACTTCTGCTTCGGGAAATGCATTAAGGCCAGCATATATTATCGGAGAGTTGAAAAGGTTATTTCCAGAACTAAAGATACAAGAAGAAGCCGACATTTTGACACAAGAAATGGTGGTGGAAAGTGGACTTTCTTATTTGATAGATACATTAAGACAGAGAGAGAAAGTTTCTGAGAAGGCCTGGCAAGAATTGTATACATGGTATTTTGCACACCCAAAATGGAGAGAGAAAATAACACATTTAGTAGAAGCGAGCTTTTATAAGAATCCAAGAGAAAAACTTACCAGACAAGTTGCAATGAATCTGTATGGGAGAGAGTTTTTGGAAAGTGCTACAAGAATGGAACGCTTTGGGGCGTGTGCATATGCACATTTTCTAAACTATGGTTTACGACTTCGGGAGCGTGAAGAATATGCCTTTGAAGCATTAGATATGGGAAATATATTTCATGATGCTTTGGAGAAATTTTCAAAGAAGCTAGAAGCAAAATCACTAGAATGGGTTGGGCTTTTAGAAGAGACGCAGGAGAAGTTATTAACTGAGAGTATCGAGGAGAGCGTTGCCGATTATGGAAATACAGTGCTTTATAGTTCTGCGCGTAATGAATATATGATTTATCGTATGCGAAGACTTATGCGCCGTACGGTTTGGGCGATTGCTAAGCAATTGGAAAAGGGTGATTTTAAACCAAGTGGATATGAAGTGGTATTTCCTGGTGGAAAGATTGACCGTGTGGATACTTACGAAGCGGATAATAAACTGTATGTAAAGGTCATTGATTATAAGACGGGTTCCAAAGATTTTGATGTNGTNTCCTTGTATCACGGAATCCAGATGCAATTAGTTGTGTATATGAATGCAGCAATGGAAATGGAACGAAACAACTATCCGGATAAAGAAATTATTCCAGCAGGTATCTTCTATTATAAAATCAAGGACCCTTTAGTAAAACGTGTGGAAGAAGCCAAGCTTGAATTTGAGATATTAAAAGAGTTAAAACTAGATGGCTTAGTCAATGTGGAACCAGAGGTGCTAAGTCATATGGATAACGGCGGTGAGAAAACGTCGAATGTATTGCCAAGCCTTGCGAATCACGGTGTTCAAAGTACAGATTTTGAATTGATTGGTGCATATACGAAGCGAAAAATCGTAGAGACGAAGGAGCGCATTTTAGAAGGAAATATTCAAGTATCGCCCTATGAGTACGGTCAACATACAGGTTGTGATTATTGTACTTATCACAATATTTGCAAATTTGATAAAAAGGTAGAAGGATATGAGTATAGGCGATTTGCGAAATTAAAACAAGAACAGATATTTAGCCANATGAAGGAAGAAATAGAANCNAAAGAAGATAGAAGCAAAAGAAATAGAAGTGAAAGAAAAAACAGATAGTGAAAGTGATGTGTAACAAAANGTGATTTAGGGCCAANGNNCAAATNAGTAGGCGTGACAAGCAAGAGGTGCAACATGAAGGTGGAATGGACGAAGGAACAACAGGAAGTTATTGATAAGAGAAACAGCAATATATTGGTATCAGCAGCAGCTGGGTCAGGTAAGACGGCTGTATTAGTTGAGCGTATTATTCAGAAACTTATGGATAGCGAGAATCCTTTTGATGTGGACAGATTATTAGTGGTGACCTTTACAGAGGCGGCAGCCGCGGAAATGAAAGAGCGTATTCGAGATGCGATTGAAAATAAATTAGAAGAAGAGCCAGATAATGAGCATCTACAGCGTCAGTCCATTTTGATTCATAGTGCGAAGATTATGACGATACATAGCTTTTGTTTGTCTGTCATTCGCGATTATTTTCATACTATCGATTTAGACCCCGGTTTTCGCACAGGAGAAGAGGGAGAATTAGAGCTCTTAAGACAAGATGTATTGGGAGAAATTTTAGAAACCTATTATGAAGAGGGAAGTCAGGAGTTTTGTGATTTTATAGAAAGTTTTGCAACGGGGCGTGATGATAAACAAATAGAAGAAATGATTCTGAAAGCATATGCATTTTCGTGTAGCTATCCTTCTCCGATTCAGTGGTTAGAAGAATGTCAGAGGGTATATCATGCGCAAGAAAACTGGGAAGAACAAGCATATGTGCAAAAGGCAAAGGAGCTGGTAGCATATTATTTGTCGGATTCGTTATTGTTTTTGCAAGACGGTATTGCCATCTGTGAGGAAGAAGGTGGACCGGTGCCGTATATAGAGGCGCTTCATGAGGATGTGCAGCAGTTAGAGGAAATGCAAAGGATACAGCATTTTCAGGAATTGGGAGAATGCATTCGTAATGTAAAATGGAAAACATTGAGTCGTATTTCCAGTAAGAAAGTGGAACAAGAGGGGTATTGTGAAGACAAGATAGAGCAGGTAAAAGGGCTTCGGCAGACTGTAAAAGATATGATCAAGGAACTAAAACTTGGCTATTTTGCAGATGATGATGCGCAAATACAGGCGGATATGAAACTTTGTCAGCCTATGGTAACGGTCTTTGTGCAATTGGTGTGTGAATTTACAGAGAAATTTACGGAGAAAAAACGCTCTAAAAACCTGATAGATTTTAATGACATGGAACATTTAGCGCTACAGATTTTGACAAAGGAAGAAGGGGAGCGCTTAGTTGCAACGCAGGTTGCGAAGGATTACAGAGAAGAATTAGACGAGATTATGATTGATGAATACCAAGATAGTAACTTGTTGCAAGAGGCTATCTTAACCAGTGTGTCAAAAGTGGAGCAAGGCGAGCACAATATTTTCATGGTGGGTGATGTAAAACAGAGTATTTATCGTTTCCGCTTGGCAAGGCCTGAGTTGTTTATGGAAAAGTTCGATACATATCCGAAGAAAGAACAATGTACAAGAATTGATTTACATAAGAATTTTCGAAGCAGAAGAGAAGTATTGGATACGGTGAATATTATCTTTGGAAGAATTATGGCAAAGCAGTTGGGTGGCATACAGTATGATGAAGGTGCGAAACTTCATGAAGGCGCTACGTATGAGGAGCAAGCGGGAGTGCAAAGTGAGGCGATTTTAGTGCACATAGATGCCTTTAAAGAAGAGCAAGATAAACTAGAATACACACAGCGAGAATTTGAGGCAAAGGCAGCGGCGAAACGAATCAAAGAATTGCTTAGAACGCAGCACGTACTTGATAAGCAAACTGGTGAGTACCGTCTGGCGAAGTATCGTGATATTGTTATTTTGACGCGTAGCTTAAAAGGGTGGACGAATGTATTTGCGGAAATATTACAGGCGGAAGGGATTCCGACGTATACAAGCAACCGTGAAGGGTATTTTGAAACATTAGAAATTGGTGTGTTGTTAAATTATTTAAAAGTCTTAGATAACAAACGTCAAGATTTGCCGTTAGCGTCGGTGCTGACTTCGCCATTTGTAGGAGTTTCCAATGAAGAGTTAGCCATGATTCAGATAAGTGGGCCAAAGAAAGCATTTCATGAAGCGGTGGTGTGTTATGTACAAACAGCAGAAGAGAATGCGTTGAAAGATAAGTTGCGAAGCTTTTTGGAACAAGTGGAGTATTACCGAGAAATGCTGCCGTACACAGCGATTCATACGTTGCTCTGGAAGATTATACATGAAACGGGATACGGGGAATATATGGCGGCGTATCCAGCTGGCAATCAAAGGAAAGCGAATCTTGAGATGCTCATTGAAAAGGCACTTGCATATGAAAGTACAAGTTATAAGGGATTGTTTCATTTTGTAAGGTATATTGAGCAACTTAAGAAATACGAAGTGGATTATGGTGAAGCGAATATTACAGATGAACAAGCGGACGCAGTGCGTTTGATGAGTATTCACAAGAGTAAAGGTTTGGAATTCCCGGTCGTGATTGTAGCAGGTATGGGGAAGGTGTTTAACACACAAGATACCAAGAGTAAAGTTGTGTTACATCCGACACTTGGCATTGGTATGCAAGCCATTGATGCGAAGTTGCGAACCAAAAGTGATCCGCTATATCGCAAAGTGATTCAGCAGGAAACGAAGTTGGAAAATGCAGGTGAAGAACTCCGCGTACTATATGTTGCGCTTACGAGAGCGAAAGAGAAACTTATTTTGCTTGGAACGATAACGAAGTGGGAGAAAAAGCAGCTGGAATTTCAAATGCATGCAAGACGTGAGCAAGGTGCGTTACCATTTTCTTATTTAGCAAAGCGGACAAATTATTATGACTGGGTATTGGCGGCAATTGGTGGAAGAGAAGATGCACCAGAATTGGAGTTGCGTCATTTTACAATGGAAGAATTGTTACAAGAAGAAGTTGCTTCCACAATAGAAGATACGTTGGATAAAGCAAAATTTCTTACATGGGATACAACGAAAATATATGATGAGGAGTTTAAAGAACGTATATCGTATCAATTTTCTTATGCATATTCACATGCAAAAGAGCAACAGTTTAAACGTAAATACACTGTCAGCGAGTTGAAGCGATTAGGTGGATTGCCAGAAGAAATCGGGGAAGAGTTATATGCAGCACCGGAAATTATGCCATTGATACCGAAGTTTATAGCACAAGAAGGGGCGTTAAGCGGTGCTTCCAGAGGAAATGCGTATCATAAGGTCATGGAGTTGCTAGATTTTACGCGAGATTATACAAGTGCTATATTAGAAGAGTATTTGCAAGAGTTGGTAGAGATAGGAAAGATTACACAAGAAGAGTATGCGTGTATTATCCAAGAAGATATTTTGTGTTTTCTAAATTCTGCGATTGGTAAGCAGATGCAAGAGGCGGATAAAAATCAATTATTTTATAAAGAGCAACCATTTGTGATTCGTGCGCAAGAAGGATACTTGGTGCAGGGGATTATTGATGCATATTTTATTGAAAATGATGAAATTGTTGTGGTAGATTATAAGACAGATAAAGTAAGTGCAGGTGGCGAATTAAGGGAAAGATACCAAGTGCAGTTAGACTATTATGCACAAGCGTTAGAAAAACTTCTAGGTAAGAAAGTGAAAGCAAAGGTAATATATGGCTTTACGATTCGCGAGGAGGTAATATTGTGATAGCTGTTTATTTGATAATTATGAATGTTTTGGCATTTTGCCTATATGGAGTTGATAAGCGAAAAGCGCGCAAAGGGCAGTTTCGCATAGCGGAAAAATATCTACTATCGGTAGCTTCTCTAGGAGGAGCTACTGGTGCGTTTATAGGGATGCGCCTGTTTCGACATAAGACGAAAAAAAAGAAATTTACCATTACAATTCCATTGTTGATGCTCGTGCAATGGATGATATATGTATATATAGAAAATATCTATATATAGGTTTGCTCATAAATTATTATGATTAGACGAAGGGAAAAAGAAGGACTATACTAAAATCAAGAGAGTAGTTATGGAGGCCACACTATGATCTATATGGACAATGCAGCAACCACGATACATAAGCCTAAGGAAGTGACCAAGGCGGTAGTACATGCGATGAATAGCATGGGAAATGCAGGAAGAGGTGCGCATGAAGAAGCATTAGATGCGGCGCGTACGATTTATTCTGCGCGAGAAAAGTTGTGTAAATTTTTTGGCGCTCATTCGGCAAAGGAAATCGCATTTACAATGAATGCAACAGAGAGTTTGAACATTGCAATCAAAGGGATATTGCGAGAAGGAGACCATGTTGTTACGACAGCATTAGAGCATAACTCGGTACTTCGCCCATTGTATGAGATGCAAGAAAAGGGTGTTGCTATTACAGTTGTAAAGAGTGATGATGTGGGAAACATTTCCTATGAAGAAGTGAAGAAGAGCATACGACCGAATACAAAAGCAATTATTTGTACAGGAGCCTCGAATTTGACAGGAAATAGGATAGATTTAAAATGTATGGGAGAAATTGCCAAGCAAAATCAGGTGCTATTAGTGGTGGACGCATCTCAATTGGCAGGTATTTATCCCATTGATGTACAAGACCTGAACATCGACATCTTATGTTTTACAGGACATAAAAGTCTATTAGGGCCGCAAGGAATTGGTGGTCTTTATGTAAGAGAGGGTGTCGATGTGATCCCCCTTCTTAGCGGAGGGAGTGGAATAGATACTTATAGCAAAACACATCCTGCACTTATGCCGACAAGATTAGAGGCAGGAACTCTAAATGGGCATGGTATTGCAGGATTGCAGGCAGCAGTGGATTATATAGAATCCATTGGACTGGACGTTTTGCGAGAAAAAGAAATGAATCTTATGTGGCAGTTTTATCAAGGCATTTGTGATATTTCAAATGTGAAGGTGTATGGAGATTTTCAAACGAAGTATCGTTGCCCAATTGTTGCACTCAATGTAGGAGATTATGATTCTTCAGAAGTAAGTGATGAACTGCTTATGACCTATCGTATATCTACAAGACCAGGTGCGCATTGTGCGCCACTTATGCATGAGGCGTTAGGCACGAAGGAGCAAGGTGCTGTAAGGTTTAGTTTCTCATATGCCAATACGAAAGAAGAGATACAAATAGCAATTGATGCGATTCGTGCAATTGCAAAGGAAGCATAGATAGTATACATAAGTTATGAGAACTGGGGTAAGAAGAGTGTGAGGAGGAACAGACATGAATTTATCAAAATCAAAAGCAAAACTTGTAATAGCGGGTGTGATATGCGGGCTAGTAGCTGCGGCATTGGCATACTTTGGGAATCCAGGAAATATGGCGATTTGTATTGCGTGTTTCATTCGTGATACGGCAGGAGCGCTTAAGTTACATCAAGCAGCACCTGTACAGTATGTGCGTCCGGAAATTATAGGAATGGTATTGGGCGCATTTATTATCTCTGTTGCAACGAAGGAATATCGTTCGACAGCAGGGTCATCTCCGGTGATTCGTTTTGTGCTTGGTATTGTGATTATGATTGGGTCACTTATCTTTTTAGGGTGTCCACTACGTATGATACTTCGGATGTCAGCGGGAGATTTGAATGCATATGTTGCGCTGATTGGATTTGCAGGCGGTGTTTCTACGGGAGCGGTTGCCCTGAAAAAAGGATTTAGCTTGGGGAGAGCCTACGATACACATAAGGCAAATGGAATGGTTATGCCGATTCTAATGGCAGGACTTCTTATACTTGCTGTTACGACTACATTGTTGGTAAGTAGTACGGAAGGGCCAGGA
>JGI994J12354_10002512_pt1 | contig 17811 bp, 19 predicted proteins | sample IntmicLarv3ML3BL_FD_12354 | JGI IMG/M metagenome (IMG submission 12354) | reverse complement strand
TAGTGATAGCCTATCAGGTGATGTCATTGGAAGTCGTCGCAGATATGAAGGACTGCAACATGACGCTGGCCGACCTTAAAGAAAAACTCTCTGAATTGTATTCCAGACAGAATGGGGTATTCGAGATCACAAATATCGAAATACTCATCTGATCGGAGGATTGATGCCTGTTGCAAGATTCATCAAAACCACCCTCCAGGACTGGGAAGGGAAGAATGCCTGCATGATATTGTTGCAGGGATGCAACCTCAGGTGTCCTTTTTGCAATCACCCGGAATTGATCGATGCCACTAATGAAAAGGGGATCGACATCCCGTCAATACTCAAATACATCAAAGAGAACCGAGACTTTCTGGATGCTGTTGTCATTTCCGGGGGAGAACCCACGTCGAGTCCCGAACTCTATCCTCTGCTGAAGGATATCAAAACATTAAAACTGAAGATCAAGGTCGACACCAACGGCACACGCCCTGATATCTTGGATGATCTCATCGGTGCAAAACTGATCGACAAAGTATGCATGAACATATTGGCTCCCCTAAACGATTCGGACTATTCCAAGGCTGCAGGTATCACAGTTGACACGGCCTTGATACGAAAAAGTATAGAGGTATTGTCCCGCTCGGATATCAAGTTCGAATTCAGAGTGACTGCAGTACCAGATCTCATCGGGCATGAAGCATTCCTACAGATATCGAAAACCCTTGTAGGACAGAACAGTCTGATCATTCAGCAGTTCGACCCCAAGATGACACTGAATCCCGAATACCGTAAGATGAGACCTTATCCTACACCTGTGCTGGTGAGAATGGCGGAAACCGCGAAGCAATACATCAAACATGTGAGAGTCAGAGGGATCTGATCATTTCACAAAATTTTCTATTTTAGCCTCTTGTGCCGGCTGGATCGAGACGCTGCTCTCATTGACGAAAACGGTCCCGACGTTTGCATTCTCCCTGAGCATCGATATGACCTTTTGATCTTTGGAGAATATTCCGACCGATAATCCGCATTCGGTGTTTTCGACCTCTTCCAACGCAGCCTCGACATCATTGACGATCTTTACATGAAGGATCGGGAGCCCGCTGTCCATGTATGTGATCTCCTTCTCGTCTCCAAGCCCCATGAACACTGCAGGAATCATATAACTCCCGCTCCTGGTGAAATCATCAATGACCTTTTTTCCTCCGAAGATCAGACATTCCTTCTCTTTACTGACGATTTCCAAGAATCTCTTTCCGTTTGCTTCGGAGATCAAAGGTCCTGCGAATATCCCCTTCTCTGCGGGGTCCCCTATCTTGATATCTTTAAGTTGGGATGAGAATGAATCCATGAATCTTTGCTGACTGTCCGCAACAATGATGATCTTGGACGTTGAATACAATCTCTGCCCGCTGTACGAAAAGGCGGATGATATCACATCTTTCACCGCACGGTCATTATCGATCGGCCTGTGGATTATTATCGGGTTCATTCCTTTCAATTCGTTAATGAATCTCAACTCATCATCGATCTGCAGGAATATCATTTCCTCAACATTGCTCCCCGACCCGGAGACGACTACGCCAGCAACACGAGGGTCATTCGCCAATGACTCTGCAGTATCATCTTTTCTGTCCGCAACGAGATTCATCACCCCACCGGGCAATCCTGCTCTTTCCAATATTTCGTAGAATGTGTAGACAGGGACAGGACATAATTTGGACGGCATCACGACCACCCCCCCCCCCCCCCCCGGGAGATGCCAAAGGTGAATTATGTGAGGTTATGACCGCCCATGCTCCTGTTGATTCTCCTTTGATGTCCTTGACCCTCTTACATTCAGACTCCAATATCTCGATCAGTCTGTCAACCTCTGCAACAGATTCTTTCGGAGTCATACCGGAACTCAACAGAACTATCGCAGCCAACCTGTATCTCTGCAGCTTTAATTCCTTCAGCACTTTTTGGAAATATTCGACCCTTACCGATACATCGGTTTTACTCCAGTCCGAATACACTTCCAAGGATGCTTCCACCGCCCTTTGGGATATACCTGCTTCCGGGTCCTGGAAAAGACCGAACCGTATGCTGTTATCTATCGGACTGTTCACAGGGAACGTGTTCCCGGACGCTATCTTCATTCCTTTGATATAACTCGGATAATCCTTTTTGTTCATCTGCAGAACGGCCTGGAATGCTGTTTCGAATTTTTCCTCATCGAACAGTTCCTTCCCGGCTCCGGTGGTTGCATCAGACATGAGCTGAAATGTACAGAGCGTATGTTAATCTTTTCACTGATTCTAAATCGCATCAATGTTAAATATGTCGAGAATAATAGGCCGCCAACACAGGGCCTGTGGTCTAGGGGTTATGACGTCGCCTTCACACGGCGGAGGTCGCCGGTTCAAATCCGGCCGGGCCCACCATTGATTCTATATCGTTTGTTCAAAAGTCCTAAAGGAGGTTTAATCCGGACCGTCTGAAGGAGGAAGAAGACTTTATTTTACATTCGGTCCGGTTTGATCTGCCATGGTTGGAAGTATCATCCAACATATAGCAGTCTCGGATATTAATACCTTGCTCCAAAAATTTTACCACGCTTTGAAAAGAAGGAAAATATGATTAGAATGGTGGGCTCAGCCGGATTTGAACCGGCGACCTCCGCCTTGTAAGGGCGACGTCATAACCCCTAGACCATGAGCCCGCGTTAGCCTGATTAATGAAGAAGTATAATAACATAGCCTGTTGTCTGTACTGACAAAAGTATAAAATTCTCATCGCTATGCACTGTCGACGCGATCGTAGTCCAGCGGTTAGGACGGATGCTTCCCAAGCCTCTGACCCGGGTTCGAATCCCGGCGATCGCACCACCTCTCATTTCTGTATAGGTCTCTTACGCTACATCATGGATCAGCGTACGTATGAACTTCTGGCCTGCGACGACCTCTACATCGAAACGGTCATCGTTCCTTTCCAACGAAAGGACCTCCTCCGGAGTCATATGGGAATACTTCACATTCGGTACGTACTTGCTTGCAGCCTTTTGCGCTTCCTCCATCTCCTGGACGGTGGGTCTGCGATATGGCTGACCGGGCACCGGTATATACCCCATTATATGGAATTTCGCTCCCAATCCTGAAACGAATTCCGCCACCGATTCTACCTGATCCACATCCACGAACCCGGGTATGTAGATGATGTTCGCGGAAAGTCTCATTCCGTTCTTCGCAGCTTTTTCGAATTCCCCGTATATCCTCGATTTTTCGATGCCTGTCATCTTCATGTGGACCTTTTCGTCCCACGCCTTCAACCCCACATTCGCTGCGTCAAGATTCTCTATAGAAAGATTGCTTCCGTTCGTATGTCCCAGCATTGTTTCCGCGCCTAGATCATTCTTAACGAAATCCAGAATCTCCGGGAGTGTCTTCGAGACTGTAGGTTCACCTCCCATGAAGTGCACAGATCGGGGTGAGATCGATGACAGGGTCTCTTTTATCTCCTCGGTCGAAAGATATTTTTCAGGCCTGGGGAATGCCAACCCAGGAATACCGTTGGCACCGCTTCTGAGCTTGTAACTGCAAATCGGACATGAAAATGTGCACCCATAATTGTGGACAGTGGCAAAATCGTGTCTCTTGTTGTACGTTATACGGTAGAAGGCCATCAAAAAATTGGAGCGGATTCAAACTATATAATTCTGTTATTACGCATTGAAAAAACGTGTTACTTAAGTAACATGAAAATATTATCCTTACTACAAAAATGACTCCGTTTCACACGGAATTGTCTAATTGGATCACTTTTTACAATATTCCTTGATCGACTCGAAGTTAGCCTCTCTCAATTCTCTCGTGTAGATCTTCTCCTGTGTAGATTCCCTTACGATGCCCCAGAGTATCGATGCAGCCTTCAATTTATTGTTGAAGATCGTGTTATCCTCATCCGCACAGAAATCTTTCATGAACTGATTCCATTGGCAGGAAGATTTGTCATATTTCGCATAGTCCGATCTTTTGTAGTATACGTCCAACATGTCCCGGATCGTGAAGGCCGTGTCATTATCTTCTTTCACTTTTCGCCATGTTGCAACCATATCTGCATTGAAACGATAATTTTCGATCCCTGTCTGCTTCGAGAAATAATCTCGGAATCTCGCATTGAAGGAAAACCCACATTCCAATAGTTTGGAGTCCAATGTTATCTCGCCCGACAGCTTCCGTTTGTTCACGGATCTGTTCCTCTTCTTAGGAATATTCCCGTTGAAATATTCCTTGATGTTGCGGTTCATCTCTTGCTTTGTTCCGGTGTGTTCCATCCCCAGATCCTTGCATATTTTGGACAATTCTTCGCGATACCAATAGTACTTGGCGAATTCATCATAGGATCCTATTTCATCGAATTCGGGTCGCATTTCATTCCCTCCAAACGGTTCCCGGCTTCATACCTTTCCGGGCTTTTATCTGTTGACATAACAAACTGGAATTTCCATTGGAAGATATATATCGTATCCTTACAATACAGTATGATTATGGATATGCTTGAGATAGATAGTTCAAGAGGTGAGGGTGGCGGGCAGATGGTAAGGACCTCTGTGGCCCTTTCAGCTATCACGGGCAGATCAACAAAGCTCACAAGGATCAGAGAAAATCGTCCTACCAATGGACTGTCCAAACAACATACCACTGCCGTGAGAGCAGTGGCAGAAATGACCGGTTCCACGGTCTACGGAAACAACATCGGATCCCGCGAACTTATATTCGAGCCTGGAGCCGAAAGAAAATCCGATATCGTAATGGATATCGGATCTGCAGGAAGCATCACCCTTGTCCTTCAGGCCGCATTGCTTGCGGCACGTAATCACAAGGAAAAAGTAACATTGGATCTCACCGGCGGTACGAACGTCATGTGGGCACCTCCCATAGACTCGTACGACCTCGTCCTGTTCCCGCTGATGAAAAAAATGGGTATTAACGCGAAGGTCGAGATACTGGATCGCGGATTCTATCCCTCCGGCGGAGGAAGGGTCATCGCCACATTGGATCCGATAGGCGAAATACGGCCGATAGAATTAACCAGCCTGGGAGATCTGAAGGACATAAAGGTGAAGTGTTTCTCGCAACGCCTCTCAGAAAGATTTTCTCATGAGATGACTGAAGCGTGCACAAACGCTCTCGGTGACAAGTACGAATTAGATTTTGAATTTGAATTTCAGAACAGCCGCGGAAACTCGAGAGGGGCAGGGCTCATGCTCATAGCGAATTATGAGAACGGTAAACTGTCAAGCAGCGTGCTGACCTCCAAAGGCCATTCCGGCGCGCAGTCGGGGATAGATGCGGCGAACGACCTTCTGCAGGAGATCTCTGCCGGTTCAACCTTGGATGTTCATACTGCCGACCAGTTGTTACCATATATGGCCATGGCAAAAGGCAAGAGCAGTTTCGTGGTCTCCAGGATCAGCAAACATCTGCTCAGCCAGATGGATACGTTAGAATCGTTCCTGAACGTAAGATTCAGTGTCGAACGCAGAGCTGACGGATACCATTTCTCGGTGTCCTCGGAAGGTTATCCATGAGGCCTTACGTCCATGTGAACTGTGCGATGTCCGCCGACGGCAAACTCGCAGGGGTCGAACGAAAACAGATCCTGATATCCTCTGAGGAGGATAAGGCTAGAGTAAAGGACCTGAGACAGGAATACGATGCTATATTGGTTGGAGTAGGGACGGTAATAGCCGACGATCCGCATTTGACTGTCAAGGGTCTCACATATGACACCAATCCTGTAAGGATCGTGTTGGACCCTGACGGAAGAACACCCGACGACGCCTTGGTCCTGGATGACCGAGCCCCTACGATAATCGTCACAACGAAGAATTGTAAGAAAGAATGGGATTGCGAGGAGATCATACGTTCCGATGACAAGATCGATCTTCCGAAGGTCCTGGAAGAACTTGCTGAGGAGATCGGCATTGAGAAGATACTTGTGGAAGGCGGCGGCGAGACCATCGCATCATTCTTCAAGAACAGACTTGTGGACAAGTACACCGTGTTCATAGGAGGCAAGATCATCGGCGGAAGAACAGCCCCGACCCCCGTAGACGGTGAGGGATGGGTAGCTGAGGGAGGAGTGGAACTTTTCCTCAGGGACACAGAGGTCCTTGGTAACGGCGTTCTGCTGACTTTCGATCCAAAATACCAGTGATCCGTCCGCTAATTGCATATAATCCAAACTTATTGACAAACCAGGAGAGATTCAGTTGAGGATAAGAACCGAGGGAGGACACATGGATATCAGGGCCGTATGGTTCGATGACGGTAAGGTCATGATGATAGACCAAAGGGAGCTCCCGCATACTGTGAAGATCGTGGATTTCACAGACTATAATGATGTTACCGAAGCAATACGTAACATGACCACGCGCGGTGCACCGTCGATAGGTGCCACTGCTGCGTATGCGATGTGCCTCGCATCCCTTTCTGGTGCGGATATGGCTGAAGCCTCATCGAGGATCAAAGCCGCCAGACCCACTGCCAATGATCTCTTCTACGCAGTGGACCACATGAATGCAGAACTGAAAGCAGGCAAGGATCCTATAGAAGCCGCCGATGGGTATGCAGATATGATGGTCGATAAATGCACCAAGATAGGGGAATACGGTGCAACCCTGATAAAAAACGGAATGAAGATCATGACCCACTGTAACGCCGGCGCATTGGCCACTGTCGATGTGGGTACTGCCTTGGCTCCTATGAGGAAGGCCTGGGAAGACGGCAAAAGATTCATGGTCTATGTGTCTGAGACAAGACCGCGTCTTCAGGGCATGCAGCTTACCGCATGGGAACTCAATCAAGAAGGGATCGAACACGCGATAATACCCGACGGGGCATCCGCACATTACATGGCCCAAGGTGTCGGAATGATCATCACCGGAGCAGACAGGATAGCAGCGAACGGAGACTTCGCCAATAAAATCGGAACATTCGATAAAGCGATAGCCGCCCATCATTTTGGAATTCCGTTCTATGTCGCTGCGCCCGTATCGACATTCGATTTCAACACTAAAACAGGGAAGGACATCGTGATCGAGCAAAGGTCTGAAAAAGAGGTCACCGAAGTATATGGGATGAACATAGCTCCGAAGGGATCCCCTGCTCTGAATCCCGCCTTCGATGTAACACCCTCGGAACTGGTCACCGGATTCATAACGGAGATCGGGATCCTCCGTCCGGATGAGATAAAGAAGGTGATATCTTGAACGAAGAATTTGCACGGAAAGAACTTGTATCTCTCTGTAAAAGACTCTATGACAGAAACCTCACAGTGTCAGCAGGGGGAAATATGAGCATCCGGATCGACAAGAATGAGTTTCTCATAACTCCCAGCGGACGGAATAAGGGCGCACTTCTCCCCGAGGATATGGTAAAGATGAACTTGGAGGGCGGCATACTATCGCAGGGGAAACCTTCGATGGAACGCGAATTCCATATCGCTATCTACAAAGATAATCCCGAGACCCAGGCGATAGTCCATTGTCACCCGCTGTACTGCACCGCATTGGCAGTCAAAGGAGAGGCTGTCAAAAGCGGACTCACCCCTGAAGGCGTGATATTATTGGGAGACGTTCCGATGATACCTTACTTCACACCGGGATCGGCAGAACTTGCCGATGCTGTGAGATCGAAGTCCAAACACAATGCAATGCTCATGGAAAGGCATGGCGCCATCACTCAGGGAAGAACGATAGAAGAGGCATTCAACAGGATGGAAGAACTTGAATTCCAAGCCAAACTTCAGACGATCATCGGTGATACGACAGAACTTCCGCAAAAAGAGATCAAAAAACTCAGGGAGATGTAGAGATGGCTATTCTTATCACGAAATGGTTTGGCACATTTCTTGTGGATGAGAAGAATAACCGAATAATCGATAAGAGACTCATGCCATCAGATGCGAATGAAACTGCAGAGAAATTAGCATCGATACAAAGAGGGTCCATCCTTCCCGAGGAAAAGGAACTTGCGGAGAAATTCCCAAAGGTGTATGTCTCCGACAGAAGACAATCGGAACTGGGTAAGATCATGTTCTTTGATTCATCTTTCATAACCCCGGAAGACTTTGGATTCGATAGTGCCAGGATGCATGAGATAATGATCAGGCTTGGCAAATTGCGTACATCGGAACCGATACCTAGGGACAAGAATCTAGTATTAGCTATCCGATCGTTGGATGACCTTATCGGAACCGCCAACCTATTGAATGAAAGACTTCATGAATGGTACGGTATGCATTTTCCGGAGCTTGCCGACATTGCCAAAGATCAGAGATACGCTTCCTTGATCTCAAAGTTCGGTGACCGTAATTCCGTACTTGAAGAACTCGGGGTCGAATTGGAATCCATCGGATCCGAGTTCAATGATACGGACCTGATAGCCGTTCGGTCCCTTGCGGATACATTGTGCAAGATCTATGAAGATAAGGAACTCAAGGAGATCTACATATCAAATCTTGTGAACGAGATATGTCCCAACATGTGTGCTCTATTGGAGGGTCCGCTGTCCGCCAGGCTCATTTCCCTGGCGGGAGGTTTGCAGAGACTCTCATCACTTCCGTCATCCACTATTCAATTGCTTGGCGCAGAGAAGGCGATGTTCAGGCATCTCAGGTCCGGGAAGAAGCCTCCGAAACACGGTGTCATCTATCAACACCCAGGCGTTCATCGGGCTCCTTATTGGCAGAGAGGGAAGATCGCCCGCACACTCGCCGGAAAGATATTGATAGCCGCCAAAGTGGATGCCTATGAAGGAAGCTACATAGGAGATGTTCTGAAACAAGAACTGGATGCCAGGATAGAGGATATCAAACGCAGATATCCTGATCCTCCGAAACCTTCCAAGGGACAAAACAATGGGAAAAAGAAAAAAGGCAACAAAGCCAGACGCTGATTTTTGCCGACAAAATATATTTAAGCCCAATTCCCTTAGGGAAGCTCAATACAGTGCTGTCACTAATATCGGATTTACTTTCTCCTCAGGGGAAAATTCTGTGAACGACTGACCGCATAAGGATGGTAATGCCATGTGGGAAATGAAAGAAATAAGAGAGTTGAAGATCGGAAGGTATGTCAACATAGATGAGTCACCCTGTAAAATCACATCGATAAGCACATCGAAACCCGGAAAACACGGTTCAGCAAAGGCCAACATCGAAGCTGTGGATATCTTCACCGGTTCAAAAAAGTCCATCAACGCACCTGTCAGCACAAAGGTCCAGGTTCCTCAGATAGACAAGAGGAAGGGACAGATCCTTTCAATTCAGGGAAAAGAAGTGCAGATCATGGATCTTGAGACCTTCGAGACATTCTCAATGGCGATAAATGATGATCACGAGAGTGTCATCGAAGACGGTGCCGAGATATTGTATCTCGTCGCCATGGGCAAGAATAAGCTCTTGTAAGAGGGATCTTCTTGCCCTACGGGATCTCATATGCAGGAGCTGAATCGGACTACGATTCTGCCGACGCAGTGATATTCGGGGTCCCGTATGACCGCACCTCCAGTTTCAAAGCAGGAGCAAGAGAGGCTCCGGCACATGTGAGGGCGGCTTCATACAATTTTGAAGAATTACATTTCGAGCACGGACTTGATGTTCCCTCGCTTGACATCTTCGATTATGGAAACTGTGATGATTTTTTCCTGCCTGAGGATATGATAGAAGAGGTGAAATTCTCCATCGGTCCGGCGATAAGAGATAAAAAATTCACTGTCGCAATAGGGGGAGAACACTCCATCAACATACCTATAATACAGAGTTTCGAAAAGAAAGGTATCTCGCTGATAACGATCGATGCACACCTAGATTCCAGAGATGAATATCTTGGGACACCGAACAGTCACGCGTGTGTGACCAGACGCGCATCGGAACATCTCGGTATTGAAAATGTGTTCGCGCTCGGCATCAGGTCCATCTCAAGAGAGGAATTGGAAAGAGATGATATTGTCCCACATATCACATCTTTCGACATATTCGAAAAAGGCATCGCATGGGCGATGAAGAAGGCCCTAGACAGTGTGAAAAACGAGAAGGTCTACCTTTCATTGGATATCGATGGTATCGATCCTGCATTCGCTCCCGGAACCGGAACACCTGAACCTTTCGGACTCACCCCGTTGGATGTGAAGAAGATAATCAACGGGATCGGTGATCGTTTAGTAGGGTTCGATGTCACAGAGGTATGTCCCCCCGCAGATCCGTCTGGAATAACATCGGTTCTCGCTGCCCGCTTCATCAACGAAGTTCTGACGGTTCACGCAAAGAGTCTCAAGTGAACTTATTCACGTCCTAAGAATGATTTGACGAATTTCTCATACTCAGCGGCTCTGGCCTCTGCCACATCCTTCTTCTTTGATTCGGAATATATCCTGAACGCCGGCTCAGTGCCGGAAGGTCTTGCCAATACCCAACCGTCATCGAAGATCAGTTTCAATCCGTCAGTGTTATCCACTTTGGCCTTGGGACCTTCGTTCATCAGATATTCGGAAACATACTTTTTCATATCGTTGGGACAGGCGATCTTCACCTTCACAGTATAATACACCGGTAAGGTCTCTATCTGTTTATTGAGCGGTCCTTCTTTTACGATACACTCGAGCATCTTTGCCACAGTCATCGCTCCGTCTCTACAGTATTGCTGTTCGGGGAATATCAGTCCACCGTTCTCTTCCCCTCCGAAGACTGCGTCTGTCTCCATCATTCTCCTTGCGACAACCGGCGATCCTACGGCGGTGTAGTCCAATTTTCCTCCGGAACCGATTACGACTTCTTCCACCAGCGAAGACGAGCTCACCGGTGTGACCACGATTCCCTTTTTCAGTGACAGAACGTATCGGGACAATATAGCCAGACTCTTATCTCCGCTTACAAATTTACCATCCTTTGTAACGAATACACACCTGTCTGCATCCCCGTCGTGCGCTATGCCGAGATTGGATTTGGTCGCTTTGGTCAGCATCATGAGATCCTTGAGATTCTTCTCTTCGGGTTCACTTTCATGCCCAGGAAACTCGCCCTGAGGATTGGAATTGATGGTTATTGCTCTGACGTTGAGCTTCTTGAGAAGCAAAGGTGATGTTTCGAATGCGGCACCGTTAGCACAATCCAGACAAACAGTGAGTTTCGCCGCACGTATGGCCTTTGCATCCACTTTGGCGATCACTGCGTCTATGTAATCCTCTCCTGCGCCGTTTACGGCCTCCATCTTCCCGACCTTGTTCCAGGCTTCACAGGGAAGATCTTTGGAGTATGTCTCTTCGATCTCGATCTCCTCCTCTCTGCTCGCTTCCGTGCCGTCTGCAGATATGCATTTTATTCCGTTGAATTCAGGAGGATTGTGTGAGGCAGTTATCATCACTCCCCCTCCGACAGATGAATGCGTCTTAACGAAATATTGTATTGCAGGAGTCGGAAGAACACCAAGATCCAGTACATCCTTTCCCACTGACATTATACCTGCTGAGACTGCAGCCTTTATCATATTTGCTGACACACGCGTATCCGTTGCGATCACCACTGTGCCGGTCATGACCGTTCCTATGGCCTTTCCCATCTGGAGCGCAAGCTCAGATGTCATATCTCTGTTGATTATTCCCCTCACTCCGTTGGTACCGAAGAGTCTTTCCGCCAAATCACGGCCTCCGGGTAACCAACAATATGGATACTGTATCGGCGCAGGTCTTACAGGTATCCGCTGCCATTTCCAAAGAAAGTACTACTTCTCTCATGAGCATCACCGCTCTGGGGTCCATTGTGGAAAGATGGATACGTTTAATAGTTTCAAAGTAGAGATTATCCACTATTTTCTCCTGATCTATGACCGCGTCGATATTGCGCAATGTCTCGGTGACATCGGACGTCATGGATTCGGTTGTTTTGACCAGATATTTCACGGTAGGGATCAACTCCGCGGACATCTTAGCCACTTCACGCCATATGTCTTCCGGTACCAACGCGTTCGTGTCATTTATCAATTGGATGTGAATGGATGCTTCCTTTGACCAATTCGCTATCTGGTCCATCTTGCGTACGAAGTGGATCAGNTCCTCTCTTTCCTGAACNCTGAGTTCTCCGCCTGATATGTCAGCACAGAGTTTGTCCTCGATACGATCCGCTTCACGCTCGCANAGTATCAGCCTTTCGATGCATTTCGTTGCATCTCCGCGGTTACCTTTGGACATNGCGACTATNGCCATATCNAATTCNGTTACCGCATCGAGAACCACCAGACCGTGGCTCCTTGAACCCTGTCTGACCGCATCTTCCTTTCTCTTCGTAAACCATCCCATGATCCCTTTCTCACTCAAGTTTAATCGCCTCCTCTAATCCTTTATCTGGTCTGGCAAAGACCTTTGTTGCCTTCTTGTTGAATACAAGATTAACCTTATCTCCTAATTTCGGTACCTCGTCATTGGAAGATACGTTATAATCAACGTAATCGCTTGTCTCAGCGACGGTCCTCACTCTCCAATATGTACCCATGAACACTATATCCGTTACCTCTGCCTTGAGACCGGCTTTCGCAGTATATACATTCTCTGGACGGACAGATATAACAACTGCATCCCCTGATTCAAAATTCGATTTCGAAGCTCTTATTATCTGACCGCCTCTCAGACGAACCATTGTCTTTCCGGTTTTCGTCTTCCCGGTAACGACACATTCCATGAGATTCGTCTCTCCTATGAAATATGCTGCGAATATCGATTTGGGATTCCTATACATATCCAGAGGGGTCCCCACTTCATGTATGCCCCCTGCTCTCATCAGAATTATCCTGTCTGAAACAGACATTGCTTCCTCCTGATCATGTGTGACGTGCAGTACGGTGATCCCCAGTTTCTTCACCAATCTTCGTATGTCGTATCTGAGTTCAACACGAACACGCGCATCCAATGCAGACAACGGTTCATCCAACATCAGCATCTTGGAGCCTGAGGCCAACGCTCTGGCGATGGCGACCTTCTGTTGTTCTCCTCCCGACAGCTCCTTGGGGAACATTCCTGCGCGGTCGAACATCTTAACAAGATCCAAGTGGTCCTTCGATATCTCATCGATCTTCTCTTCGGAAAAGTCCCTTACCCTCGGACTGTATCCCACATTCTCCTTTATCGTCATATTAGGGAACAATGCGATGTTCTGGAACACATATCCAGTATCCCTGTCCTCAATAGGGATGTTCGTTACGTCCTCCCCGTCAACGATCACCTTTCCCTCCGTAGGAGTCCATATTCCGGCTATGACTTTGATAAGGGTCGTCTTACCGCATCCTGACGGCCCCAGTATTGTAAGGTACTCTCCCTTTGCAACTGACAGATTGATGTTCTTGACGGCATAGAAATCACCGAATTTCATCGCTATGTTTTCTAATTTTATCTTCATCAATCCAACCTCAGTTCTTCTTCAAGTCCCCCTTCTGGCACAAGGAACACCGATGCCTTCTCAGGCAGCCAACTCACAATTACCTCTTTCCCTCTTTCATACTCATCGAACTTCCTGTTCGGAAGCTTTGATGATACCCTTCCAATGCCCTGCACATCAACCTCTATCGTGAACGTTGATCCTTCATAGAGTATCCTTTCGATCTTACCTTTGAAATATCCTTCAGGTTGATCTGGCTCTGGGAATTCCTCTGATGGCTCGACAACATTAGCCATTCTCGTAGTCCCAATCTTCACCGCAACAACAACCTCTTCTCCGAGTGGGATGTCTGCAGGCCTTGCTTTGATGATGTATCCTTCGTCCAGTTCCACTTCAGAATGGGTTTCAGTGATGGCGGCCATCTTTCCTTTGAATATGTTTGACCTTCCGACGAAGTTGGCCACAAAGGGGGTCCTTGGGTTCTGGAATACCTCTATCGGTGTCCCGACCTGGACGATCTTTCCCTTTCTGATGATAGCAATGCGGTCTGCCATCTCCAGCGCCTCATCCTGATCGTGTGTGACATGTATCGCTGTGAGTCCCATCTCCTTGACCAAAGACTTCAGTTCCTGTCTCAACTCCAATCTAAGACGTGCGTCCAATGCTCTGAGGGGTTCGTCCAAAAGCAGGATATCGGATTCCGATGCAAGGGCTCTTGCCAAAGCGGTCCTTTGTTGCTGCCCTCCGCTTAGCTCATGAGGAAATGATCTCGCCTTGTTTTCCATATGCACCATATGGATCATACTTTTGACCAACTGTCTGTATTCTTCCACTTCCTTGCCTTTAATCTCAGGTGAGAACATGACATTCTCATAGACCTTCATGGTGGGGAATAGCGAATAGACCTGAGATAGCATAGCTGCCTTCCTTTCACTAACCGGAGTATCTGTGACATCCGTCCCGTTAAACGTCACCTTTCCGCTATCTGGATTTGTGAGCCCACATATTATCCTGAGACATGTCGTTTTCCCTGACCCAGTAGGTCCGAGGATACACAGGTACTCCCCATCGTTCACTTTAAGCGATAGCCCGTCGGCAGCAAGTGTCCCTCCTCTGTAGTCTTTGATGATATTATCGAGGACGATCTCAGGCATTGCGCTCACCTCTGTTTAGAACCATTCTGACAGCGAACATCAGAACGAAACAGATCACGATCAGTATTATAGAACACAATGCCGCTTCAGAATACAATCCCTTGTTGATAAGATCCATGATGTATATCGGTACAGTTTTGACCGAATCACTGATCGCCAATGTTGCCCCGGTCTCCCCAAGGCTTCTTGTGAATGCCAGGATCGCACCTGCGATTATAGATGACTTTATTATCGGCATCAAGACCTTGGAAAATGCCTGGAAAGGTTTAGCTCCGAGTGTCATGGATACCTCCTCATAGGATGCATCCACCTCTTCAACCGCACCTGTGATATTCCTTACCACAAGCGGGAATGTGAACGCTATATGACCCATTATCACCATCAGCAATCCGAGGGCATCACCTGCATAAATGCTCCCCCAGAACAGTGCCAACGAGAATCCTAAAGCAGTTGTAGGAATTATCAGCGGTACATTCACAAGATTGTCCAGGATCTTTCCAACCACTGTATTTCCTTTCCTTGCGATGTAAAGCGCGACGGGTATCCCGAATATTATGTCGAAAGCTACCGCTACGCCCGCCACCAAGAAGGATATCCCTGACGAATAGAGAAGCATGCCATAATCGATGGATGCGATCGGCTGCGTCATGTACATGAAGATGTAGAATGACGGAAGAAGTACGATCAAAATAAGGAATGCGATCGAAAAAACGTCTTTTAATTTCGGTATCGCACCCCTACTCAATATCCTGCCGAATTTGGGCCAAACTCTCCTTATAGGTATCTTCAGGCGCTTCATCATTACATTGACAATGACCAGAAGAACAAGTGCCAGTATGATCATCAGAACACTGATCAATATCATTGCTCCTGTTGCATCTCCTCCTCCCATTTTCTCAAAAGCTATAAACGTGGGGCCTGTGAAGAATGTAGATTCCACATTCATCATATCCAATGCAATGAATGTACCTCCCGTCTCCGATAATGATCTCGCGAAACAAAGGATCGTTCCCGTCACCAATCCGGCTCTGAAAAGCGGAAGCGTTATCGTCCTCACCGCAGTGAATCTCGACGCCGATAAAGTCATCGCCGCCGTTTCATAATTTGGCTCTATCTGCTCCAATATCGCCGACAATGACCTTACCATGTAAGGGTAGGTAAAAATTATGTGCAAGAGGATCAACATCACATAGGGAGAAAGATTCAATCCCAACCCGGGTATGTCTATACCGTCCGGGGCACCCCAGAACATCACGACAGAGATACCCAAAACTGCCGTGGGAAATGCCAACGGCATATCCATCAAAGTGTCGAGGTACTTCTTCCCTTTGAATGGTTTCCTGACCAATATCCACGCCATCGGTATCCCGACGACGATATCGATTATCGTCACGATCCCTGCGATACTGAACGAATTCCATAATGCCCCCTTGATCACGGACATCTTTCCGGGATCGTTGAAGACGTCTGTCACCAGTCCCCATTCGGTGAACATCTTGAAAATGACGAATATAGAAGGAATTATGATAAGAAGTATGAATATCAGGCATACGAACCCGAACCAGACCTTTCTTGACCTTTTACTTTCGGAAATCTCATTTATCCTTCTGAACAGGGACATCGGAAGCACCCTCCATTTGTGTCCGAAGGACACTCAGACAACTCAGAGGATCGATATGCTCACAACATTGTTTCCGCGAAGAACGACGGTACCAAGCCGCCTCTGTTCCTCACCGGATGCGTTGTTCTCAACGGTCTCGTCTAAGACCATATTCATGTACTCATCGAAACCAGTGAGTTTGCCTTCCAGTATCCTACCGTCTTTAAGAAGCAGAGATACGCGCTTGTCTACGGACTTTTCCAGCAAGGCTTGTGGCATTACCATGTTATCGGGCCGACCATGAGATGTTCAATTAAAAGCTTTTCCCATAAGCGTTGTTTGAAATCACTTGTTTTTTGCCTGAGACTCAATCCACTTCCTGATATCGGCGACTCTGGTACTTCCGATTCCGAAATATTCTGAGAATTTTTTCGTTGTTGTGAGCTCTANTGTCTGACCTGCCTTCTTTCCGACGACNAAATCCATCTCGATAAGTGCGTGAACATCATCATATGTGCGGGGACCCCGTGTCCTGAAAAGTTCTGACTGCAGAACCGGTTGATTGTAGGCGATCGTGCTCAGTGTACGCATCATGCCTCCGGTCATCTCGGACTTCGCGAACATGCCTGTATAGTCAGAATATTCGGTCCTGATCATCATCCGATACTCACTTCCTATCTTTGCGATCATGATCGCTGAATCACGGTCGTCGTATTCCTTCTTCAGATCCCTCAGTGCGTGTTTGACCGCTGTTTCATCCAGACCGGTTCTCTCCACGATATCGGCCACGCGAAGATTCTCGGCGCTGGAGAAGAGTGCTGCTTCCACCGCGCCTTTCTCATCCACTTAATGCACCGCCTCTATCTCCTCCGGACCGCCCAGGGACAGGCCGGGTACCTGTTTCTCTATGAATATCTCCCCGAACGGCAGAGACTCCTGCCAAACTGTCAATTTGCCGTCTCTGACCAAATGCAGAACAGCTATGAACGTCCTTAGATTCTCCTGAATGTTATCGGTGTACAGTTCATCTATCTGGAGGGGTCCTGATCCCATTTTCCTTATTCTCTCCCAGACGTGCTCCACATCCCTCTTGTCATCCTCGTCGTGAGCCTTGTTCTCGAACTTTCTCGGCTCCTTCTCATTGAGTTCGATCCTTATGCGCTCCCTTTCGCGCTGGATCTCGATCTCCTCCCTTGCCTCTTCGAAGGCGTCGAGGAGTTCATACATTGTAACCGGACGAAGGACCTCCCTCTGGAATGCCTCTCTGAAAGAGACCTCGGGAACGAACATACGTTCATCTTCATCCTCAAAACTGAAATCAAAGTCGAATACCTCTTCTTCAAGGGGTTCATCCACTTTGGAGCATGTTGCCTCGGACTGAAGTCTGAGGATCTTCCATGCCATCAGGATCAGCTTTCCTGCCACGATCATATCGAAGGTGTTATCAGAAACCTTCCTCGAATACAACCTCACGAATTCCCTGAGGTCTATCTCCCAAGGGTCTATACCGTTCTCGAGCACCAGACTGAAGATCGCCCTTATGGATTCGTCCACGGGGTCGTTGAGTTTCTCTCCGTCCATGTTCTCAAGTATGTTTATGTATCCGCCTATACGGTCGTAAGATTCGGCATCCTCGGTCAATGCCTTATGGAATAACAGGTGCTG
>JGI994J12354_10002511_pt1 | contig 17814 bp, 16 predicted proteins | sample IntmicLarv3ML3BL_FD_12354 | JGI IMG/M metagenome (IMG submission 12354) | reverse complement strand
AACGCGAGAAGCTAACTGTGTTTTCAGTTAGCTTCAGTTTCTTCATTGGCGATAATACTGCGCAAAAGGCATGATGTTGGATAAAGATTGAGGTTTTATTTGTGATTAAAGTAATTATCTGTATTATTTCAGGTTTTGATGGTTTGAATCTTTTTTCGAGTATGTGAACAAAAAACGTATAGATTATGAAAAGTTAGTCTGCTTAGTTTTTATGCTATTTTATTTATCGAATGAGAATGTGATGAAATTTTTTTAATGCACAGTAGAAGATACAGCAAACAAAGTTCTCATAAGTAGAGGAGAGAGGTATGAAATTTTGGATATAGTTGCATACACAATGGAATACAGAGGAGCTTTAATCAATTCAGATTTAAAGCTTGTTTTGTTTGAAGAAAAATATTATAAAGAATATAGAGACATTTATCATGATTGCTTTCATGAAATGCGTAAATCATTAGGCCTTAAACCATATAATGCATGTGATTCCTTTGAGCAATTACAAGCAAAAAAGAATGATGTTTTTTTACTGATTATTGATGGGAAAATGGTTGGCTCTGTTGCTGTTTATGAAAATGAAATTGATGATTTAATTGTATCAAGAATATTTCAAAATCAGGGATATGGAAAAAAGCTGCTTGCTTTTGCCATCGGATTATTGCAAAGAAGAAATAGTTCTCCCATAGTATTGGGGTGCGCCGAATGGAATCAAAAAGCCATTGCATTGTACAAAAACAATGGGTTTGTTGTGACAGCAATCAAAACTGTTACTGTGTAGATATTTTGCAAATCCGTAAAAATATATTTTACTAGGAAGGTTTTGCTATTTTTTGCCAATGAAAATTTGTGTAGCTTGCAACAAGGCATGGTATTCCAACGATGAGAAATCTCTTTCATTAACATATATCTAAATTATAAATAATGGAAAGATGACCACTCAAAGAATGTCCTTGCGTTGAGTGAGTGTGTGTTTTATATATTTTCACGGTTTTAATAATTATCTATTTGAAATTGTGCACAGGAGCTCTTGCTGAGTGTTTAGAAAAATATTGAGAATAACATTTTTCTTTGACAGTGTTATTAGATGGCGTTCAGTTAGTTGCGATTAACCGAAAATATAGAAGAAACCTATGTTTATTCAAATAAATTTAAGATAACGAAATTTGTAAAACTATTGCTTTTTTCATTTTTTGTGATAAAATGAGGGTGTAAAAAAGAATGGAGGTGCTTACTTATGGCATATACAATTAATGAAGAGTGCATTTCATGCGGAGCTTGTGCAGGTGAATGTCCGGTTGACGCTATTTCTGAGGGTGACAAGTATGTAATCAATGCTGAAACTTGCATAGATTGCGGAGCTTGTACAGGTTCTTGCCCTGTTGGAGCTATCGTAGAGGCATAATTTCACAAGATTATCACGACAACAAAAGAGCGGAGCTTTTGGGAACTGCATAGATTTCCCCAGATGCTCCGTTTTTTCTTTTTAATTTTTTGACAGTTGATATTAGCTCGCATTGAATAAATACTTTTTATTTATTTTGTTGTTTCATGGGAATAGCCTTGGGTTTTGAACGCGTTCTGTTAGTCATTTGAAAATCTTTTAGTTTTTCAAATAGATAGTATAGCAGAGTGAGAAGAAATGGAGTGTAATGGGATATATTTAAATTAAACTTTGGTACAGAACCGAAAAATTTGACAGCGGGGAGGGGAGCTTGCAATATGATAAGTGATATTAATAATGTGTTTTCAAAATGGCAAAATCGTTATTCGGGAACAGTTTTGGTTAAGCAAGCAGATAATATTTTGCTGTCATTTTCGAGCGGTTATGCCCATAAGGGTTTTAAAATCCCCAATACTATTGACACTATGTTTGATACAGCTTCTGTGACGAAGATATTTACCGCAGCAGCAATACTTCAGCTAATTGAGAGAGGTTTGCTGCGCTTTGAAGATAAAATTACAGATATTATTGATTTGAATGGCACTAAAATCCCGAAAGAGGTTCAAATTGAACATCTCTTAACGCATACATCGGGAATTGCTGATGATGCAGACGAAGAATCCGGAGAAGATTATGCGGCTCTTTTTCTTGAAAAACCTAATTATTCAATAAGAAATTGTCAAGATTTCATACCGCAATTTGCTTATAAGGACCCATATTTCACTCCCGGTACAAATATGAGATATAACAATTGTGCGTTTGTGCTCTTGGGTTTAGCGATAGAAAAAATTACAAAAATGAGTTATCGTGAATACATAACCGAGTATATTTTTAAGGCTTGCGGCATGACAAAATCACATTTTTGTGCAATGGATGAAGTGCATAGCAATGTGGCAGAGGGATATATTTTGGAAACAGACGATAAGGTTGAATTCAGCAAGTGGAGAAAAAATATTTACTCATATCCGCCGATTGGTACGGCTGACAGCGGCGCATATACAACGGTTGGCGATTTGGATATTTTTATCCGTTCAATCACACAAAATAAACTCATTTCAAAGAAATACAGTGAATTGTTAAGCCGCTCTCATTGTAACTATTCGCGTTCTCATAGGTTTGGATCGCGGCGGACAGGATATGGGTTTGAGTTTATAGAGGATTTGGGCGGAAATATTCTGTGTATGTATAAAGAGGGGATAAATTCCGGAGTGGAGGCAATGTGTTCTTTTTATCCGCAGCAAAATGTAACGGTGAATTTGTTATCTAACCAAAATGGTGAGTTATTCAGCTTGCATAGAGAAATTCAAGAAGTTATAATAGGATGGTAAGAAATGAATTTGGCACAGCTTGCCTGTCTCATAAGCTTACATGTTAAGGTTAAGGCTTTCGACTGCTCCGCAAACTTGTGAGAATAGTTTTTGTTATATAACTCTTTGGTTTATTGGAGAGTTTACGGTAAAAATCTTGCATATAAAGAAATTTCCTCTTGTGCGAAAGATTTTCAAAGGCTTAAAGCTATGGCTATGGTCAGGGAAGCAAACTAGATTTAGCTTTAGACAAATATGACAGACTAAAGAACAACAGTGGTTTAATGAGCGGCAAAAGCAGATTGTTTGAAAACTTTAAGCAAGTAAAAATTAAGCGGTATTGCCCTTTTAAGAGCGGCAGTGAATACCATGAAGCTTTCATTGCGATGTTAGGTGCTGTCGTACTAGGCGCTTATATAATCTTTGCAAGCTATCATCTCAGTCATGATCTTGGCTTTGCGAATAATCAAACTTGAAAGAGAAAACTAAATTACTACATATAGCATGGTTTGAGTACCTGTCTCGCTCTGCGGGTTAAAAAAAGAAAAATTTATCGTTTTACAAATAGTCAGACCCATGAGGTAGAAAATGGATTTTGAAATTGAGGGAAAGTGGGAACCACTCTCCAAAGATTACAGAGTTTTTGTTACAAAAGCTCACACATTTACAACAGATACAATATTGCTTGCAAATTTTTCCGCGCCGAAAAGTAAGGACATCTGTGCAGATTTTGGTACGGGCTGCGGTATGATTCCGCTGATCTGGAAGTCTAAATTTTCGCCGAAATCTATTGTTGGAATTGAAATTCAGGAGCAGGCGGCTTGGCAGGCTCAAAAATCTGTTTCAGAGAATGGGTTTTCAGATACAATCAAAATTTTGCATGCAGATGCAAAGGATATAAAAAAGATTGCAAAGCACGCAGAATTCTCACTCATTGCATGTAATCCGCCGTATAAGGCACTTGGCGCAGGTATAAAAAACAGCGAGAAAAATCGGACTGTGGCGAGACATGAGGAGAGCTTTGCGCTTGAAGATTTGGCGAAATCTGCCGCGTTTTCACTGAAATTCGGAGGTAGACTCTGTATTTGCCAGCGTCCCGAAAGGCTCGCAGATGCTATGACAATTTTCGGAGCAAATGGTCTTGAGCCTAAGAGATTGCGCCTTGTTCAGCAGAGAGAGGAGAAAGCTCCGTTTCTGTTCCTGCTCGAATCTAAAAGAGGCGGTGCAGTGGGAATGCAAATTGAACCCACATTGATTATTGAGAACGAAAAAGGCTTACCTTCTGCCGAAATCAATGAGATATACGGGGAATACCGAGATGGTGCAAGCTTTTCGGATAGGGAAGAAATTTAAGAAAGATAGGAGAGATTGAGATGCAGGAAATTGAAAGAGGTGCGCTGTATGTTGTTGGCACACCTATCGGAAATCTCGGAGATTTTTCTCCCAGAGCGGTCGAAATTCTCTCAAATGTAGATTTTATCGCCGCTGAGGATACAAGAGTTACTATTAAGCTTTTGAACCATTTTGAAATAAAAAAACCAATGATCAGCTATTTTGAGCATAATAAAAGCTGGCGGGGTGATGAAATTATAGAGCGCTTAGCTTGCGGTGAGAGCTGTGCGCTTGTCTCAGATGCAGGCATGCCTGCCATTTCAGACCCGGGTGAAAGCTTGGTTGCAGGCTGTGCTGAGGCGGGCATTAAGGTTTATGTTGTACCGGGACCAACTGCGGCAATGTCTGCAATTGCCATAAGCGGTTTGCCGACTGGGAGATTTACCTTTGAGGGATTTTTGAGCATGAACAAGCTCAGCCGCCGTGAAAGACTGGNNTCNCTNAAAAAAGAGGAGCGNACNATGATTTTCTATGANGCNCCTCACAAACTNAGNAAAACACTTATAGATATGCTTGAAAGCTTCGGAGACAGGCGAATTGCGCTNGTNAAGGANCTTACAAAAATACATGAAAATGTGTGGAGAACCACNCTNNNAGAAGCGGCANGNCATTACNGAGAGGTTGATGCCAAGGGNGANTTTGTNCTTGTTATAGACGGGGCAAAAATTGAAGCTGAGGAGAAAGAATATACCCTGTCAGATGCGGTTGANGCNGCNAAAAGGCTGATGGAAAACGGNGCCTCNGCAAGTGAGGCGGCAAAGGAAGCGGCAAAGCTTACAGGGCTGAAAAAAGGTGAAATTTACAAGGCCGTTATGAGTAGTTGAGGTTAATAATAACTAAAATCAATTAAATTTGAAAATGAAACTTTGGTTTATGACACAAGGATTTTACTTGAAAAATCATAGCCATTTGTGATATGATTTACATAGATGAGTTTTAAAATATAACACGAAAGGTGTTGCTGATAATGAGAAAAACCAAAATTATTTGTACGCTTGGTCCTGCAACAGATGATGAGGCGGTACTTCGTAAATTAATGCTTGGAGGAATGAATGTTGCCCGTTTCAATTTTTCGCATTGCTCGCATGAGGATGCCAGAAAAAAATTGGACACGGTTATTCGTCTGCGTGAGGAATTGGGTTTGCCAATTGCAACTATGCTCGATACCAAGGGACCTGAGATAAGAGTTAAGGAATTTGAAACAGGCTCTATAATACTGGAAGCAGGGGCAACTTTCATACTGACCACAAGGGATGTGCCCGGTGATGAAAATACAGTTTCAATCACTTATCAGGGGCTCCCAGCCGATTTGAAAGAGGGTGCAAAGGTACTCATTGATGACGGTTTAATCGAGATGGACGTTTTGAAGCTTACAGAAACTGACATTGTCTGCCATGTTGTAAATGGCGGCAAGGTTTCTAATCATAAGGGAATAAACGTGCCGGGAACTACTCTCTCCATGCCGTTTATCAGCGAGGTGGACCGTTCCGATATAATTTTTGGAATTGAAAGCGGCGATTTTGATTTTATTGCCGCATCATTTACAAGAAACGCAAAGGATATCCTTGAAATCAGACATATTTTTAAAGAGTATGATTGTCATTCGATTAATATTATAGCAAAAATAGAAAACATGGAGGGCGTTGATAATATCGACGAAATCCTAAAGGTTGCAGACGGAATAATGGTCGCCAGAGGTGATATGGGAGTTGAAATTCCGCTGGAAGATGTTCCTGTTTTACAGAAAAAATTAATAAAGAAAGCATACCATGCAGGTAAGCAGGTTGTAACTGCAACGCAGATGCTGGAATCTATGATAACAAATCCTCGTCCGACAAGAGCAGAAGCAACAGATGTCGCAAATGCTATTTACGACGGAACAAGCTGTATCATGCTTTCAGGGGAAACTGCCGCAGGTAAATATCCTGTTCAGGCGCTTGAAACCATGGTTAGAATTGCAGAAAAGGCTGAGAACAATATTAATTATATTCATCGTTTTAACACCAGAGATAACAGCGATATTGCGTTTGATGTAACAAATGCAATTTCTCATGCAACCTGCACAACTGCACACGATTTGGGTGCAAAAGCGATTATAACCGTTACAAGATCGGGAATAACAGCTCGCCAGCTTTCAAAGTTTAGACCGTTATATCCTATTGTTGGCTGCACCACTAAAAGACACGTTCAGCGTCAGCTAAATATGTCTTGGGGCGTTGTTCCAATGCTTATTGATGAGGTAGAGGATACAGACACATTGTTTGAAGCAGCGGTTGAAGCGGCAGAAAAATGCGGTGTTGTTAAGAGCGGTGACCTTGCAGTAATAACTGCGGGAGTACCTCTCGGTGTGTCGGGTACCACGAATATGCTGAAGGTTCATGTTGTGGGTCATGTTTTATTGTCCGGCGAGGGTGTAACCGAAAAAACTGTTTCGGCAAAAGTGTGTGTATGCAAGGATATTGAAGAGATTAAGAAAAATTTCTGTGATGAGGATATTTTGGTTGTGCCTAAAACTGATAACAGCATGGTGGATTATTTAAAGCGTGCGTCCGGTATTATCACTGAAAGCTCGGGAACAAACACACATGCGGCAATAGTCGGTCTTGCAATGGGAATTCCTGTAATCACAGGCGCTGTGAGTGCAACAAAGATTCTTAAAAGCGGCTCGGTTGTGAATTTGGACGCTAAGACCGGCAGAGTGAGTGCTTGCTAGGACTTTGGCGGATAATTTTGAGAAAAAATATTTTTAAAAAATAGATTGAAATGTATCAATTGATACCCCTGCGGCTTAATTCAAGCCGCAGGGGTATCTTATTTTTCATGTTATGAAGTAGTGTGAAAGAGAGCAAAGTGCGCAAAAAGGTAGACTTTTTTGCGCACTGCGTTTTATCTCTGAAAAGAGAAAATTTTTAAAAACGGAGAGGGTAGAGAAAATGGAAAAAGCAAGTTTAAGCAAAGGTTTGGCAGTTATTGTTATTTTCGCAATGGTCATGTGTATGTTTAGTTGTGGTGAAACGAAGCAATATGAAAGTGAGAGTCTGTATGAAGATATGTTCTCTTCATCAGTATTTGAAGAAGATAGCTATCAAGAGGAGATGTCCGAGGAAGAGTGGTTTGAAGGGCAGTTAAAGTAATAACATTATCAGAAGCAATAAACAAAAAAGAGAGAACACTTTGGTATTATGAAGGGAGTTCTCGTTCAGTTATCGCTAAAGGCGCATCTTTTGGAATGTTATTCGTTTTTGAAGATGGAAAAGTAACAGGTAGTTTCAACTATGCCAATTTAACCTATGGAGATGTGGCTAATCTCTCTGACGATGAGATAATAGAGAAAGTTAAAAAAGCTGCTGAAGATAGGCTGTTAGGGAAGCTTAAAGAATGGAAAGAATCCTTAACAAGACGAGTAAATGGTACAGCGGATTTACGATTCAAAGTAACACCAGAGATGGAAGCTGAATGGGAAAGGCAGTCTTGCATGGGTTACAGAAGATGTAAAATTAAAAATTTTTACAGATAATACAGGGAATGCGACAAAAAGAGAAAGCATACATTATAAAGGGTTTGATTCATATACAAACCCTTACCCTAATTATCTGCCGGCCGAAAGAGCGATTCCGGTTGATTGTGCAAGCATTCCTTACACTGTATATAATACCCGCTTTGCCGGTTATAGTAGTGGCGGTGCTAGTAGCCCTTATACTTTCCTTACTAAAGTAGACGAAAACAGTAACATACCATTTGTCCTCGACGAGCCAAGGACAAATGGTATAGAAACCGAATAAATTTAACCTAACTAACTAAATAAAAAAGCTGTAACCAATTGGTTACAGCTTTTTTGCTTTTATTCAGAATTGTAGTTATATTCTGTTATTTTCACTTCTCTTTTTAAGAAAGTGAAAAAGTAAAATATGTGCTTAATCCAAAGGCTTGAGCAGAAAAACTTTTCTCTGTTAAGAACCACATATTGCCAAACTGAACACAACTTATTATTTTTATACACTTCCTCTTGAAACAGCGTGTTTGAAACAATCAAAAATATGTGGTCAACAGCGCTGGTGGTTGAGCATATATCATATTCTTTTCCCTCATCAAGATTAAAGGTTAAACTGCCGTCCAAATGAAACACGGTTATGTCCAGCGAATTTATTTCACATCCAAAATTATTTTTCTTGTCGAGCCAGATTGTAACAGCTTCGTCAGTGTGTCAACCTGATAAACTATTTTTCGTTTATCCAAGCTCGTCCTGATTAAATTTGCGGCCTCTTTTACGGTGTAGTTTATATATTTTTTAATTTTAAAAACACCTCATGCTACATTTTAAATTTCACAAGCATAGCCTTGTCAGCCTTGCTTACTCGGTGAGATTCACGAATTTTTTGAATGCTTTTATTTTGTATAAATGAAACAAACTGCTTATATCTTATAAGCTTAAAGGTTTTATCTCTAAATCTGACAAAGCAGATAGAAACCGCCCATGCAACAGCCATTTGAACATAGTATTCCTTGTGCTTAATTGTCTTCAAAATTTTGAGGACCTCGTCTATGTATTCTTCCGTTATGTAGTTGCCGATTAGCATAACAATGGCAAAGCGGACGTAAAATTCACGCTCATTAAAAAACAACGGCTGAAGATATTCCCACATTCTCTGTAAATCTTCCTCGTTTAGATAAATGTGGCACAAAAGGAGTCGCAGATGCCCCAGTTGTCAATTTTGGGGAGAAAATTTGTGATATGACTGAGTCTGGTTTCAATGTCAGTTTCCATGCCGGCTATCACAAATCCCTGCAAAGAAATCTCCTCAAATGAAGAATCTTTGCAAACGGCGAGAAAATCTTCGGCGGCTCCCTCATCAATAATTTCCCGTGAAATCTCTCGCATTATCGGAGTTTTCACGCCATAAGCTTTATTGGTATTCGGATTCAAGGATTCGTTGAATTTTTTATATTTTTCATCTGCATTAAGAGAAAATTTTGCCAAAACTTCGGCATAATCTTTTTTACTGAAACTCATACGGTCATTTCCTCTTTCGCATTTTCTGTCAAGGTTTTGACAAGCTTTACAATATCGTCTATCGAGTGAGATTTGTCAAATTTTTCGCAGTTTTCACGCATTTCCTGAAGCTTTTCTTTCTCCTCAATGAGAGATGATATTATTTTTCCGAAATCAGAATTCTTTGAGAGTCTTATACCCATATCATGAGTTTTGAGGAAATTTGCATTGTCCTCCTCTTGCCCGGGGATTGCATCGAAAACGGCGAGCGGAAGATTGCAGGCGAGTGCCTCGGAAACGGTGAGTCCGCCCGGCTTTGTCACTATTAAATCTGACACATGCATGTACTTTTCAACTTCATTTGTGAATAAAATTAAACGTGTGGGAACGCTGTTTTTTCTGTCCGGGTCGTTAAGCTCTTTTTCAAAAGCATTATACAGCTTTTGGTTTCTGCCTGTGATTATAATTATTTGAATGGGCGGGTTGTGGGACAGCAAATCACGGTATAGCTTTACAATATTTGTAACACCGAAACTGCCTGCCATGAATAAGACTGTTGGCAGCTTTGAGTCTAAATTTAAATCTCTGAGCACCATGTCATTGTAGCTTTTTTCAAAGAACACGTCGTGAACAGGAATACCGAATGGAAAAATTTTCTCCTTTGGAACATTAAAGGAGGTGGTTAATTCAGGTACCATGTCTTCGCTCGCAACGACGTATGCGTCAACTTGCTCAGCAATCCATGCTCTGTGAAGTCCGTAATCTGTGATTATGCAGATGAGCGGTGCTTTAACCTTGCCTGCGGCTTTAAGGTCAGATACCATTTCTGTTGCAAATGGGTGCACGGTTATAATAACGTCCGGCTGATATTCTGCAATTGTTGGATACAGAAGTGAGCTGAACATTTTATTTAGCTTTGGAACAAGCGAAGAAAATGCTGTGGGTTTGTTGGTTTCCTTATACATTTTGCCAAAGAGTCCGGGTGCTTTTCTTGCCATGAAAAGATAGCTGTCGCACACAGTTTTGTCTAAAAAGCGGTTTACACTTTTTAGCGTATCAACTGTGAGAACATCAAGGTTTTGGCTGCCGTTTGCTTTAATGTATTTCTCGATTGCAGAGGCAGCTCGCAGATGTCCGCCGCCGGTAGCTGCGGTTAGAATCATAATTTTCATAGTTATAACCATATTCCTTTCAATATAATAGTGATATAAAGCCGTGTGATTATGTTTTAGTTTTGTATTCATGATTTGTGCTGTTTATTTATCCCAATTATAGCATGAAGTTCTTGAAAAAGCCAGCAAATATAGAGATAAATGCTTTACATTCAAGTTTTATAATTGTATAATAAAAAAGACTGGAAAATCCCCGGTCTTGGCTGGAATATTCAATCTTGTTTAAAATTACAGCATTATTTTAAAAAATGAAGAAACTTTGCGTGAAATAAGGGATTTATATAGATATAGGCAAAGACGTGTGATAGTTTGGAGGTATATTTATGAGAATGAAGAAAAGCAACAGGGGAAAAATCGTGGGTTTTGTGAGCGTTATACTTGTCTTGGCTCTTTTGGTTGGCGGGTATTTTGTATATTCACATTACACAGGGTTCGATTTAATCAAGTTTTTAAAGACTCCCTCCGATACTACAATTTTCGTAAAAGGAGCTACTCTTAATGGGCAGGATATAGAGGGAAAAACTCCCAAAGAGGCGGCCGAGGTAGGTCGTGCAGAGCTTTCAAAAATTCAGCAAAAGTTGAAACTGGATGTAAAATTTAAGGAAGACACTGTTTCACTGACAGATGAAGATTTTACCATTACAGATATTTTGGACATAATTTTGCCGCAAAACCTGCTCGAATTTGAGGGTAAGGATTACGGAATTTCTTATGTTGTGGATTTATCCGATAAAGGCAGGAAAAAAATATTGTCCGCCGCGGAAAAACATTACACCGAGGGCAAAGACGCAGAGCTTGATAAGTATGATGAAGAAAAGGAAAAATTTTCTTTTAAGGACGAGGTAAAAGGCAGCCGTGTAGATGTTCAGCAAACTATTAAGGCGGTTGAAGCACAGCTTGCGAAAAAGCAGGGCGGCTCGGTTGAGGCTGTTACAGCGCAGACCAGCCCTAAGCTTACAAAGGCAATGCTTGAGAAAAACTTCGTGGAGCTGGCCTCTTACAGCACAGAATCCAGCAATACCGAAAACGGAAACAGCAACATGGCTCTTGCAATGTCACATTGCAACGGAACTATTTTGAATCCCGGTGAGGAATTTTCATTTAACACAGTTATCGGAGACAGTACAACTCAGGCAAACGGCTATCTTCCTGCCGGCGGAGTTTTGGGTGGAGTAATCGTTCCAATGGTAGGCGGCGGAATTTGTCAGACCTCAAGCACGCTGTATGGCGCGGTTATGAGAGCAGGGCTTGAGATTGTTTTCAGAGATTGCCACGGTTTGGAGTCAACTTATTGCCCAACGGGACAGGATGCAATGGTGGACTATGGAAATGTTGATTTCAAATTTAAGAATAACTTAGAATATCCGATATATGTTTATGGCGGAATGGACGGAACTACAATATACTGCTCGATTTACGGAGTTCAACCGGATAGCTGGGACAAAATTGAAATTGAATCCGGACATTCAAATACATATGCGGCGTTGTCCACAGTTACCTATGTGCAGGATTACAGTCTCGGAAGAGGGCAATATGTTATGAGAACCTCGGGCAGTCAAGGTTTTGAATCTTACTGTAACAGACTATATTACAAAAATGGCGAGCTGATTGAAACAGAGGCGATGCCATCCTCTTATTATGCACCGAGAGGAATGATATACGCTTACGGACCCGGTACAGATGTCTCGAAAATAAAGGTGGGGCAAGGGAGCGGAAGCACGAACTAAACTGCACTGAAATCTAATTTTGGCATTAGCTTTTGGGGATTGAATGTGCGAAATGAATAACAGAAATCAGAAATCCCCTGAGCTTTTAATGTGTTCTCGTTTTATTGCATGTTCTTTGAAGCATACAGCAAACGAGGGAAAAATTAATTATTAGCACAGGGGATTATAAGGTGCTAAATCACCTTGGTGCTGAAGCACTTTTCGTACTGAAATACTTTTTGTATTTTAACACCGAAAGCGGCTTTAGAATCTTTGAACAAAAAGTACCACAGAACTTTTTATTATTAAAGCTCCTTGTGCCAAGACGACTTTTGAATTAAAGTATTTTTCATGTCTAAAGAGGCTTTGATTATAAGTTTGCAAAAATTTTAACACTTCTGTCTGTGTTTAAGTAAATTTTAAAAATTGTATGCGGCAGTTGTGTGATTGTTGTTTCGAAATGTAGTTTCGTATATACTTACAGCATAAAAATTCCCGTGGAGAGGATGAAGATATAATATGAGAGATGGTTTCGTGAGAGCGGCGGCAATTACACCGAATGTTTTTGTTGCTGATGTTCAGAAAAATACGGAGGAAATAAAGAAAGCTATCGTTAAAGCGGTGGAGGAAAAAGCGGTAATTGCAGTTTTTCCACAGCTTTCAATTACAGCGTCAACCTGCGGGGATTTATTTTTTACTGACACGCTTATAAATGGCGCAAAGACTGCGCTTTTGGAGCTGGTGGAGGAAACAAAAAAACTTGATATTCTTTGTGCTGTCGGGTTGCCTGTCAAGTTTAATGGCAACTTATATAATTGTGCGGCTATCTTTAAAAACGGTGACATTTTAGGCTTTCAAACGAAGACCTCATTTCCTGTTTCGGAAAAGAGATATTTTTCGGTTCTTTCAGGTGTTCATGATATAGAATTTGGAGAGCATAACACACTTATAGGAACGGATATGATTTTCGCCTGCGAAAATGTAGATGGTTTAAAAATAGGCGCAGAGTTTGGCGAGGATTTATATTCACCGTGTCCGCCAAGCGTAAAACTCGCGGAGAGCGGAGCTTCTCTTGTGCTGAATCTCTCATGTATCAATGAAATTGTGGGGCGAGCAGAGAAGCGGCGAACAAAGCTTACGGCTTACAGTGAGCAGATTGCGGCGGCATATGTTCTGGCCGAGGGCGGGGTTGGAGAATCTACCACAGACTTTGTGTTCGCAGGGCATAATATAATCGCTGAAAACGGAAACCTTCTTGCCGAGAGTGAGTTGTTTGAAAACGGCATAACAATCGCCGAGGTTGATGTTAAAAGAATTATGACAACGAGAAGAAAAAATATGACATTCGGCAAAAATATCAATTTAGACATAAAGCAAATAAAATTCAGCTATGATAAAAAGACAATTGAGAATTTTGTATCGGAAAGAGAGTTTTCAAGATTTCCGTTTGTGCCGGATGACAAGCAGGCGCGTGATACAAGATGTGCGGAAATTTTAAAAATGCAGGCGGCAGCGCTTGCGAGCAGAATTAGGCATGTTGGCGCAAAATCAATAGTTGTAGGTGTTTCGGGCGGATTGGATTCAACCCTTGTTATGCTTGCAAGCGCTGAGGCTTTTGACATGCTCGGTCTGAGCCGAAAGGGCATAATGGCAATATCAATGCCTTGCTTCGGAACAACAGGAAGAACCAAGAGCAATGCTGAAAAGATTTCCGAGGGGATAGGCGCAGAATTTAGAGAAATTTCAATTGAAAAGGCTGTGACACAGCACTTTAAAGATATAGGGCATAATGCTGACAACTTTAATGTCACATTTGAAAATGCACAGGCGAGAGAGAGAACACAGGTTTTAATGGATATTGCGAACGACTGTAATGCGCTTGTCATCGGCACAGGAGATTTATCGGAGCTTGCTCTGGGCTGGGCAACATTTAACGGAGACCACATGTCTATGTACGGAATAAATGCGTCCGTTCCCAAAACATTAATCCGCCACATTGTCGGGTACTGTGCAGAGAACAGCTCAGATAAGCTGAAAGCGGCATTGTTCGATGTTTTGGATACTCCTGTCAGTCCCGAATTGCTGCCGCCGAAAAACGGAGAAATCTCGCAGAAAACAGAGGACATTGTCGGTCCGTATGAGCTTCACGATTTCTTTATGTACTATTTTGTGCGCTGGGGATTTTCTCCCGCGAAAATTTATCGGATAGCAGTGAGAATATTTAAGAGCGAGTATAGCGCAGAAACAATAAAAAAGTGGTTAACTGTTTTTGTAAGACGTTTCTTCTCACAACAGTTTAAGCGTTCATGCTCAGTAGACGGACCAAAGCTTGGCTCGGTTTCGCTCTCCCCTAGAGGAGATTTTGTTATGCCGAGCGATGCCCATCCCAAGCTTTGGCTGGACGAGTTAGATAACCTGTAATTTTACAGATAATTAAAATTAATAAAAATATCTTTAAAGGAGAGCTTAAAATGAAAAAGATTTTGGTAACAGTACCGCTTGAAGAAAGACATGTTGATATGCTCAAGGAGGCTGCACCGAATTGTGAATTTAAATTCGGTGATTTTATGGGTAAGGAAAATATCACAGAGGAAGATGTTCAGTGGGCTGAAATAATTCTCGGAAATGTTGATGCAAAGCATATTAAGGGCAGTGAGAAACTTCTGTGGCTTCAGACGAACAGCGCAGGGGTTGAGCCATATCTGGGTTCGGGAGTTTTGGCAAATCATACAAAACTTACAAATGCCACAGGTGCTTACGGACTCGCAATTTCCGAGCATATGCTTGGAATGTACCTTGAGGTTATAAAGAAGCTTAACTTGTACAGAGATGCACAGCTTAAAGAGGAATGGGGAACACAGGGTTCGGTTAAATCTATCTACGGGGCAACTGTTTTGGTTCTCGGTATGGGTGACATAGGCGGAGAATTTGCCATGCGCTGTAAGGCCTTGGGTGCGTATGTAATTGGTGTGCGCCGCAAAGATGCACAAAAGCCGGACTATGCAGACGAGGTTTACCTAACCGAAGAGCTTGATAATATCTTGCCCCGTGCAGATGTTGTCGCTATAAGTCTGCCCGGCACAAAGGAAACTCAGAATATGTTTGACAGTGAGCGAATTTCCAAAATGAAAGACGGCGCTGTGATTTTAAATGTGGGCAGAGGAACTATAATAGACACGGAAGCGCTCTGTGATGCTTTAGAGAGCGGTAAACTTTTGGGTGCAGGTTTAGACGTTACAAATCCTGAGCCGCTGCCAAAGGGTCATAGATTATGGCAAATTCCAACAGCAGTTGTAACTCCGCATATTTCGGGATATTACCATTTACAGGAAACTCATGAGCGCATAGTTCGCATATTTGCTGAAAACTTAAAAAAATTCTTCAAGGGTGAGGAATTAAAAAACAGCATTGATTTTTCAACAGGTTACAGAAAACTATGAGTAAAAAATATGCTGATATAATCGGGAGAGAATTCACTGTGATAATGGATCGTCCAATCGGTACTCGTCACCCCAAGCACGACAATATAGTTTATCCTATTAATTATGGCTACATAGACGGGATAATGGGCGGCGACGGCGAGGAGCAGGACTGTTATCTTTTAGGTGTGGACGAGCCGCTTGACAGCTGTAAAGTGAGAATAATTGCGGTTATTCACCGCTTGAATGATGTTGAGGATAAGTGGGTTGCTGTTCCGTTTGACGCAAATACAGACATTGTTGAGTTTACTGAAGAAAAAATAAAAGGACAGACACATTTCCAAGAGCAGTTTTATAAAATTGAAATATACATTTAAAATTCATAAATTCAGGAGAATTTAATGCATTATCTTGATAACAGCGCAACAACACAGGTTTTGGAAGAGGCGGCAAAATGTACCGCAGAGGTGATGACGGCAGATTATGGCAATCCGTCTTCACTTCATACATTGGGTGTAAATGCCAAGAATATTTTAGACTCTTCGAGAGAAGAAATTGCGAAAAAGCTTCATGTTCAGCGTGATGAAATATATTTCACAAGCGGCGGTACAGAGGGGAATAATCTCGCAATTTTCGGTGCAGTCGGCGCTAAAAGGCGGCTGGGCAATAAGGTTGTTACCACAGCGGCGGAGCACCCAAGCGTTTTGAAAGCGGTGAAAGAGCTGGAGCGTTTCGGCATTGAATGTGTGTATGTTGAGTCAAATTCAGATGGAAATATCGACGAAGAAAAATTATATAATGCAGTTGACAATAAGACAATTCTTGTTACAGCTATGCTTGTTAACAACGAAACAGGAGCGGTTTTCCCCGTGAAAGCGGCGGCAAATGCTATAAAAAGAAAAAAATCTCCTGCGCTTTTGCATGTTGATGCAGTTCAGGCATTCGGCAAGATGGATTTTTCGCCTGTTAAGCTGGGCGCAGATTTATGCACAGTAAGCGGGCATAAAATGCACGCACCTAAAGGGATTGGCGCACTCTATATGCAAAAAGGCAAGCGAATTTTGCCGCAGGTTTTCGGCGGCGGACAAGAAAAGGGACTTCGCCCCGGTACGGAATCAATGCCGTTAATTGCGGCTTTTGGCGAGGCGGCTCGGCAAATTCCGAGCTATTCGCAGGGACTTGAGTATGCTCAAAATCTTAATGATTTACTGCGAAGTGAGCTTTCAAAAATTGACGGAGTCAGTATCAATTCGCCCTGTAATGCCCTGCCGTATATACTGAATTTCACTGCCGGGCGGGTGAAAGCTGAAACTATGCTCCATTTTCTGGCTGAAAGAGAGGTTTATGTCTCGGCAGGTTCTGCCTGCGGTAAGGCAAGACCCAGCCATGTTCTGGCGGCAATGAAACTTTCTAAAGAGCGAATTGATTCATCTCTCAGGGTGAGTTTTTCTCGATTTAACATAGAAGAAGATGTTTTTGCACTGGTAAATGCACTTAATGAGGGCTTAAATACTTTGAGGCATAATTAATGGCAAAAAAGTTCCCTCATTTTGTAAAAGGTGGTCGAAAACTTTTAGTGCTTATACGATTTCGACTCGTTCGGAATTGGCACAATAAAGATGGAATTATGATGCTATTTTGCGGCAACAGCAATTGAATTATTTGAGGGATTTTCATTTCGGATAAGAATTTTTTCAATGTAAAATAAGCGAAAGTTGCGTATAAATTTTGTTAATTTTTATAGTATGTGGTTTTATAATTTGGTAAAGTTATCAGTTGTGAGGGGATATTTTAGTTTTGTGAGTGTTTAAAACTAAAATAAAAATAGCTGTATAATATAAAATAGATGGTAGAAATGGGGATTTTAAAAAATTTTCAGTTGTTCTGCAAAATTGGGAAAACCAGTCTGTTAAATGAGACTGTGGCTGGCGGCGGCATTTCATCGTAAGTCTGTTTGCATCTATCCTATGTAAAGTTACATAACTAAGGGATTTCAATCTTTGGAAAGTGACAATTTGCCATTGGTTGATGAATTTGCCATTGGTTGATGAAAATTTTTAATTTTTGGCAAAGTTGCTGACAGAGAGTAGATATTTTGCTTTGCAAGCAGATTTAAGAACAGTGACATATGGTTAATTTATTATATCAATTGAGGTTCGGCTTGCAGAGTTTTGAAAAAACTTTAACTGCCCCACGAAATGGAAGCAGTGCTTTGTCGTCCGCGACATATAGTTAATTCATTACACAAATTGAGGTTCGGCTACGCTGAACCGTCCCGCGAATTAAAAATACGAATTAAAAATAAAAGGATGGATATTTAAGAAAATGGAAGAAGTAATACTTTTAAAGCTCGGAGAAATAATGCTAAAGGGTTTAAACCGCCACCAATT
>JGI994J12354_10002510_pt1 | contig 17815 bp, 17 predicted proteins | sample IntmicLarv3ML3BL_FD_12354 | JGI IMG/M metagenome (IMG submission 12354) | reverse complement strand
GTTTTGTGTGAGAACTAAATTATAATGCGATTATTTATTTGTTTCAATTTTTTTTGAAAAAAATTTGGTGTTAGTCTACGACCAACACCAAATATTATACAACCTTTTTATTTAGATTGACAAAATATTTAAAATATATTATAGTTTTATAATCAAATAAAATTAGGAGGATTTTATCATGAAAAATAAAATTGAAGAATTATTAGCAAAAGACGAAAAAGTCTCTTATGGTCAAATTGCCAAAGAATTGAATATCCCATTTATTCAAGTATTAAGAGAGGCTTCATCTATAAAAAAATATGATGTTGCCAAATTAGATGAATTGTTTGAAATATTAAATGGCTGGGAAAAAGTCCTACTACTGGTAATAGCACCAAATTTTGTGTTGGAAATAAAGGACAAATTTCCAAAGGGGGAATATGGATATGGATTTTTAAATTTTCACGATCCAAATAGCAGCATCGGGGGTCATTTAAGTGCTTCTAAAATAAAAGAAATTTTTATAGTGAAGGATATGATGCATGGAAGGGTAAGTTGTTCCATAAAATTTTACAGTGAAGACGAAAAAGAAATATTTTCTGTATATGTCCCTAGAGATGAGAACAAAGAACTAATTAAAGAATGTTTAGATAGTTTTAATAATTTGTAGAATAGCAGTCTCTAGCCAAAATCTACTTATTCTTCCTAAACTAAGAAAAAGCTTTCCAAAAGCTTTGGATAAATTTTGTACGTCACTTTTTTGAAGCAGGGTATTATTAAAGCTAAAAAATTTAAAATGTAATATTTTCAGAAACTAAAGAGACTTCAAATAAAAAAACTACTATTTTGATGCTATCTATAGTCGTTTTTATTTTATTTTGATATATTCTTAGCTATACTCCAAATTTTTGCTGTACAACTTTCAAATTTTTACTTATGGCGGAAGACCCGGGACTCGAACCCGGAAGCCTGTTACGGCACTACGATTCCAGCGTAGCCTCTTACCATTAGATATAGCCTTCCATAAAACCCACGCTCTGTATTATATCATATATTATAATAACTTGCAAGACTGATATTAGTTATTTAATTTAATGGTTAATTTAACAGTAATTTAACAAATTCCCAACAAATTTCTCTTGTCTTCTAAAAAATTATTCATACTCCCAAATTTTTTTGAGGTATTTTTTTTAGATTTTCAAAATTTTTTTCATGTCACTGGGAAGATTTATTTCTATTGTTTGTATTTTTTCTTGATTGATAAGAGGAATTTGACACTTGTAAGAATGTAGCATTTGTCTTGAAGCTCTCTCATCCCCTCCCCCATACAACTCATCTCCAAATAGTGGATGGCCAATCAAAGACAAGTGCGCTCTTATTTGGTGAGTTCGTCCAGTTAATAATTCAGCTTCTATCAAAGTTATATTTTTTTTTTCGTTTCTTTTTAAGACTTTCACTTTGGTTTTTGCTTTTTTTCCACCATTTTCTGGGGATAATTCCACTCGTCTTAAATCGTCACCCACTTTACCAATTGGTATTTCCACTAAAAACTCATTTCCTTTTATTATTCCCTTAGTAATTGCTAAGTAGAATTTTTTGATATTATTATTTTTTTGAAGAAAATTTTGGGCATAGGCGTTTTTGACCACAATAATTAGTCCAGATGTATTCATATCCAATCTATTATAGAATCTAGGAACCATTATTTTTCCTGTGGTTTTTAGAAAATAATTAACAACACCATTGGCTAGAGTGTAATCTACCTTCTTTTCAGTTGGATGTACTATAATATAAGGTTCCTTATCTATGACCAATAAGTTATCATCTTCATAGGCCACCTTAATTGGAATATCCATTGGTTTTATTCCAGTGGTTTTATCTTTTTCTTTAATAAGAATTCTGTTTAATTTTCTTACTTTTTTGCTATAATTTTTTACTCTTTTGCCATTAATGTAAATCTCAGTGTTTCGAAGACTCCTGCTAGAATATCCAAAGACTTCCTTTAGATATTTTCCAATTTGAAATTTATCATATTCAGGAGCCACTATTGCTTTTTTATACATAAAACCTCTCCATAGTAATTGTTTTCTAATATGTATCATAGCATAATATCTTTAAAATTTTAAGAAAATTATATTTTTTTCTTATCCTATATTTTTTGATATATCCAACTATATAAAGATTTTTTATTAAATATTTGATAACTTTATGATATAATGTTAAGATAATATTAATATTGTGAGGTTTGATAAATATGTCCAAAAGAAAGGATTATATCCAGTGGGACGAGTATTTCATGGGAGTTGCAATTCTCTCTGGAAAAAGAAGTAAGGATCCAAACACTCAAGTGGGTGCTTGTATTATCAATAGAGAAAAAAAAATAGTTGGAGTAGGGTATAATGGTCTACCACTTGGTTGTAGTGATGATGAATTTTCTTGGGAAAGGGATGGAAATTTTCTTGATACAAAATATCCCTTTGTTTGTCATGCCGAATTAAACGCCATTCTAAATAGTACAAAAACTCTTAAGGACTGTTCCATCTATGTTGGGTTATTTCCCTGTAATGAATGTAGTAAAGCCATTATTCAGAGCGGAATAAGGGAAATTGTCTATTTATCTGACAAATATGTTGGTACCGATGCCAATTTTGCTGCAAAAAAAATGTTGAATGCAGCAGGCGTTTCATATAGGCAATTAATTACAGACATTGCCTCTGTCAATTTGAATTTTAATGATGTATAAATTTCTGTATGAATGAGGATTATAGAGGATTGTAAATGAAAAAAAAAGCCATATTTTTAGATCGAGATGGAACTATTAATATTGAAAAAAATTATCTCCACAAAATAGAAGATTTTCAGTACGAATATAAAGTTCCAAAAGCCCTAAGGCTCTTGAAAACTCTGGGATATCTTCTAATAGTAGTGACTAATCAGGCTGGAATTGGTAGAGGATATTATACAGAAGGGGATTTGGAAATATTAAATGATTTTTTAATCAAAGAAAGTAAAAAAATAGGTGGTCAAATAGAGAAAATTTATTATTGTCCTCATCATCCTACTGAGGGGATAGGACATTATAAGAAAGTGTGTTCTTGTAGAAAACCAGAAAATGGTATGTTAGAAAAGGGAATCAGAGAATTTGACATAGATAGAAATGGTTCCTACATTGTTGGGGACAAATTTTCTGATTTACTAGCTGGAATAAGCTCCAACATCTCGCCAATTCTTGTCAGAACTGGCTATGGCAGAATAACAGAAAATGATCTTTTGGGCAATCCACTTAAATCTCAAATCAAAATTTATGACTCTCTTTTCGATTTTGCTCAAAATTTAAAAAATAAATAGTTGTTAATATTATAAAATAATGATAAAATAAATTTGTTTATTGACTAACTGATTCTAAGGAAGAAAAATGAAAACTCTGGAAAAATTATTTTTAGACGATATCTCTAGATTTGGTCATAAAGTATCCGATTTAAAAGTTGAAAAAGTAGTTATGAATACCAAAGATGTTGAAATTAATTCTATTTTCTTTGGTATTAATAACGGGAATAATTATATTTCAGAAGCATTGGATAGAGGTGCATCGTTTATATTTTGTGATAACCCTCCAAATGTAAAAGACTCAAGAATAATAGTACTTCCTGACACTGTGAAGTATATGCAAGAGCTCGCTACCAAATATCGAAAGTCTCTTGGTCTCAAAATTGTTGCAATCACTGGTAGTAATGGTAAAACTACCACAAAAGATATTCTTTATTCAATACTTAAAGAAAAACATGTGGTGCAGAAGACTCAGGGTAATTATAACAATCATATTGGGGTTCCTTTCTCCATTCTTCAATTGAGAGAAGAAGACGAAGTTGCTGTTTTGGAATTGGGAATGAGTGATTTGGGAGAAATAGATCTCCTTTCACAAATTGCCTTGCCAGATTATGGGATAATTACCAATATTGGAGATTCTCATTTGGAGTTTTTAAAGACCAGAGAAAATGTCTTTAAAGCTAAGACTGAGATTGTTAAGTATCTCAAAAAAGAAAACCTTGTAGTCTATGGTGATGATCCTTTTCTTAAGAATATTGTTGGAACTAAAGTTGGTTTTGGAAAGGATAATGATATAGTTATCCGCAATTATAGAGAAAGTTCTGATGGCGTTAATTTTTCCATAGGTGACAATGAAATTTATAATATAACTTTGAACGGCATTCACAATTGCTTAAACACTGTAATGGCAATAAAAATTAGTAAATTATTAAATCTTTCATGGGAAGAAATCTCCAAAGGATTAAAAAATATTTCTATTACACCTATGAGATTTGAAAAATTGGAAAAAAACAATATTTTATATATAAATGATGCATATAATGCAAGTCCCATATCAATGGTCTATTCCCTTGATACCTTTAATAATTTATACAATGAAAGTAATTTTTATAAGGTGGCAATTTTGGGTGATATGTTGGAATTAGGAGAAGGTGAAATTAATTATCACAAAGAAATTATTTCCAAAGTCCTTGATTTCAATATAGAAAAAATTTTTTTATATGGTCCTCTTATGAAAGTAGCCTTTGATGAATTAAATATATCTCAAGAGAGGATTACTCATTTTGCAGATAAAAACCTAATAAAAAATAGAGTGAAAGAGTTTTTGTTTGATTCATTAAATAGAAAATTAGTGATTTTATTAAAAGGTTCCCGTGGAATGAAACTTGAGGAAATTATTTAAAAATGAATAATTTTCTCTGAAATAAATATGGATGAAAAATATTGTTTTTAATGTATTTAATCAAAGATACTTGATGAAAAATTAGAGAGAAAATTTGACTCTCCCTATCTTGTCTGGGGTTGAATAATTAAAATCAAATAATAAAAATTTAAGGAGAGAAGATGCTTTACTTACTTGGATCATATTTTGAAAGTTTAGAGTTCCTGAAGTCAATATACTTTAGAAGCTTTATTTGTTTTTCTATGGCCTTTACATTGGTACTGACCTGTGGAAATCCCTTCATAAATTATTTAAAAAAGAAAAAATTTGGAGAAGAAATTAGAGATGACGGCCCTAGTAGCCATTTATCTAAGAAAGGAACTCCTACAATGGGAGGAGTACTAATTGTTCTTATTCTCTTTATATCGAATCTTATCTGTGCAGATGTATCTAATGAACATATACTCGTTTTATTCGTAATAACTATTTTATTTGCAAGTATTGGATTTATTGATGATTACAAAAAGTTTACTGTAAATAAAAAAGGTTTATCAGGAAGGAAAAAACTCTTAGGCCAAGGTCTCATAGGAATTATCGTTTGGTATTTTATCAAGAAAAATGGACTTACAAACAATCCAACATTGGATTTTTCCATTATAAATCCAATTAATTCTAACTTTTCTTTGTATATTGGAGGTATTGGAATGTTTATATTTATTGTGATTATCCTCATGGGAACATCCAATGCAGTAAATATTACTGATGGATTGGATGGACTGGCCATAATGCCAATGGTAATTTGTAGTGCAATTATAGCAGTTGTTGCTTATTTCACAGGGCATATTGAATTAAGTAATCACTTAAATTTATTCTACATCAAGGGTTCTGGAGAAATTTCTGTTTATTTGTCAGCCATCTGTGGTGGTGGCCTTGGATTTTTATGGTATAATTTCTATCCTGCAGAAATTTTCATGGGAGACACAGGCTCCCTCACTCTAGGTGGAATTTTAGGAGTTGTGGCTATATTATTAAAACAAGAACTACTTTTACCTATTATAGGTGGAATATATGTATTAGAAGCTTTATCTGTAATTTTACAAGTTAGCTCTTTCAAATTGAGAGGGGTTAGAATCTTTAGAATGGCTCCATTGCATCACCATTTTGAATTAAGCGGACTTGCAGAGACAAAAGTTACCATGAGATTTTGGATAGCTTCTTTGATGTTTGGTATTGTGGCATTGGGAGTAATCAGATTTAGAGGTTTCTTCTAAATGATTTGTACAATTTTTGAGGTATCTTTATGAAAAAAGCAATGGTTTTTGGAGCTGGATTAAGTGGTCAAGGGGCAATTGACTTACTCAAAAAAAGTAACTATGATATTATTTTGGTAGATGATAACTCTGGTATCTCTTCCAAAAAAGCTATAGATTTCTTGGACGATGTAAATCTATTTGTTAAAAGTCCAGGTATTTCATACAATTCTCTAGTTTTAGCTGCCAAAGATAAAAATATTCCAATTCTTAACGAAATTCAATTAGCTTATGATTATATGAAAGTTAATAATTATTCTACTAAGATTATTGCCATTACTGGTACAAATGGTAAAACCACAGTTACCACCAAGATAACTGAACTTTTGACTTATGCAGGTTTTAGAGCAAAATTTGCTGGGAATATAGGAGTTTCTTTGGGTGCACTCATCTTGGAAGATAAGAATTTGGATTATATTGTATTAGAGCTTAGCTCCTTTCAATTGGAAAATCTTACTGATTTTAAGGCTGATATTGCTCTAATTGTAAATCTTACTCCTGATCATTTAGAAAGGTATTCTTCCTTGGATGAATATTATCTCACAAAATTTAATATTTGCAAAAATCAAGACAAAAACAATATCTTTATATTAAATAAAAATTCAAAAGAAATAGAAAATATTGTAAGAAAATATAGTCTCCAGTTGAACAGTCATATATTCACTGTTTCGAAATTCAGTGACAACTCTAATATTTCAGTAAGTAACGATTTTATACGATATAACGATGAGGATGTTTTGTCATGTAAAAAAGTTACATTAAAAGGTGAACATAACCTAGAAAATATATTGTTTATTGTTGCAGTTGCCAAATTATTAGATCTTTCTGATGAAAATATACAAGATTTTCTTTATACTACTGATAATATTGAACATCGTATGGAAAACTTTTATCAATATAAAAATATTACTTTTGTTAATGACTCCAAAGGAACTAATATTGATTCCTCTAAATATGCTATTGAAGCTTTTAAAAATTGTATATTAATATGTGGAGGCCATGACAAAAAATCTGACTGGAATGTCCTAGCAGATATTATAACTAAAAATAATCTCAAGGAGGTCTATTTAATAGGAGAAATATCAGATCTTCTCAAAAAGTTCCTTTTGAAGAATGATTTTCCAGCAGAAAAAATACATTCATTAGAAAATATTGAAAAATCTTTACTTTACATAAAATCTCATATTAATCCCTATGAAGAGCAGGTAGTACTGCTATCTCCTGCTACTTCGAGCTATGATCAATTTAAAAATTTTGTGGAAAGAGGAAATATCTTCAAGGATCTTGTAAAAAAGATTTTTATATAAATAAATTTCTCAATTTTGTAGAATTATCCTGGTGGTGAAAAATGAAGAAAAAGGTTATTTTAACCACTGGTGGTACTGGAGGACATATTTATCCAGCATTGTCAGTCGCCGAAGAATTAAAAGAAAGGGATGTTGATGTTATTTTTGTAGGAAGCAACTATCGCATGGAAAAAGATTTGATTCCTACCCACGATATAAAGTTTATTGGACTAAACATTAAACCTCCTAAAAATATAAAAACTATATTTACTTTTGTGTTGAATATTTTCAAAGGTATTTATATCATTCTCCGTGAGAAACCAGATGCAATCATAGGTTTTGGTAATTATATCTCAGTTCCATTGGTCTTGGGAGGAATAATACTAAGAAAGGATGTTTATCTTCAAGAACAAAATGCAGGACTTGGAGGGGTTAACAAGTTATTTTATCCTATGGTTAAAAAATTATTTTTGGCCTTTGATAAGACTTATGATGATATTCCTATGAAATACCAACATAAGCTCATAATTTCTGGAAATCCTTTGAGAAGAGAAATTCTAACTATTAATATAGAAGAAGAAAAAGAAAAATTAAAAATACAATCTGACGAAAGGGTTCTCACTGTCACTGGTGGAAGTCTTGGTGCCAAAGCTATAAATGATGCCGTGTTGGAACAATGGGACAAAATTTTTGAAAATAAAAAATTGAGATTATACTGGGCCACAGGTCAAGATAATTACGATGAAATATCAAAAAAACTTACTAAAATTAAAATTATTGACACTGTAAAACCATATTTTAATAATCTTATCAATATAATGGCAGCATCTGATTTGATAATTTGCAGAGCTGGAGCATTGACAATTTCTGAGTTAATCTATTTGGAAAAACCTTCTTTGGTAATTCCTTATAGTTCCAAAAAAGTTGGCCAATACAGTAATGCTGAAATATTAGCGGAAAATAATTCTGCAATAATATATAATAATAGGGAGTCCAATGATGCCATAGAAAAAGCCTTGTCCCTCATAAATGACAATGGAAAATTAAGAAAAATGACATCACAAATAAAAAATTTAAAAGAGGAAAATTCTACTAAAAAATTAGTTGACAATCTAGATATTTGGAGGAAATAATGAAAAAAATATACTTTATAGGTATAAATGGCATAGGTATGAGTGGTCTTGCCAAAATAATGAAAAAGAAAAATTATGATGTGGTTGGAGCTGATATCCAAAGGTCTCATGTCACTGAAGAAATGGAAGAGATGGAAATCAAAGTTTTTAAAGAGCATAAAGAAGAACAAGTATGTGATTGTGACATGGTAATAGCATCCAGTGCAATTATAGAACAAAACCCAGAATATCTATACGCCAAAAAAAACAATATAAAAATATTAAAAAGGGGAGAGCTTCTTGCTTTACTTCTTGATGAAGAGGACGGGATTGCTGTAGCTGGGACCCATGGAAAAACGACCACTACAGCTATGATTTCTTCTACTATGCTGTCTCTTGATCCTACCATAGTAATAGGTGGAATATTACCTGAAATAGGTTCCAATTCAAAAATTGGAAGTTCAAAATATTTTATTGCTGAAGCTGATGAAAGCGACAAATCCTTTCTGTTTATGCATCCAAAATATTCCATTATAACCAATGTAGAAGAAGATCATATGGAAAATTATGGAGATATTGAAAGTATCAAAAAATCCTTTTCCAAGTTTATTGACCAAACTAGGGAAGAAGCTATAGTTTGTATTGATGGAGAAAACCTATGTGAAATTGTTAAAGAGAAAAAATCTCCAAAAATTACCACTTATAGTGTCCATAATACCAATGCCAATATTTATGCCAAAAATATCCATGTTAAAAATGGCTGTACTTCTTTTGAAGTAGTTATTAATGGTCAATCCCTTGGAAATTTCTGCCTTTGTATTCCTGGAGAGCACAATGTAGCAAATTCACTTCCTGTTATCTACTTATCACGTAAATTAGGGGTAAGTTCAGAGGGTATAAATAGAGCACTAACTAACTTTAAAGGTTCCAAAAGAAGATATGATATACTTTATTATGATCAAAATAAAGAAATCAAAATTATTGATGATTATGCTCATCATCCTACAGAAATTAATGCAACTTTAAATGGTGCCAAATCTGTTGAAAAGGGAGATATTACAGTCATTTTTCAGCCCCATAGATATAGTAGAGTCAAATTTTTATTAAGTAATTTCAAAAATTCCTTTGACAAAGCAGCAGAAGTTTTTTTATTACCAATATATAGTGCTGGCGAAAAAAATAATTTTGGAATTACTCTGGAAGATTTAAAAAACAAAATTTCTAACAAAAATGTTAAAATAGAAGAAGATATCAATAATGTAGAAAATTACATATTAAACTGCGATAAAAATAAAGTTTTTATATTCATGGGAGCAGGAGATATTTCAAAAATTGCCCACAACATCTCAGATAAAATGGAAAGGAAAAGAGCATAGAAATGAAAATATACCATAATTATCCAATGAAAGAAAAATCCAATATAAAAATTGGTGGTAGTGCCAAGAGTTTTATTGAAGTAGATGACAAAAATCAATTGAAAAAAATTTATGAAAATTATAATAATATATTTTTAATTGGAAATGGAACTAATACTCTTTTTTCTGATAGTAATTTGGACTTCACCTTTGTTTCAATCAAAAATCTAGACAAAATCACTCAATTGAAAAGAGGAATTGTCAAAGTTGAAAGTGGTCTTGATTTCAGCAAACTCATGCAATATATGAATAAGGAAAATTATTCTGGACTTGAAAACTTAGCCGGAATTCCAGGTTCTGTTGGTGGGCTTGCTTATATGAATGGTGGAGCATACAATACAGAAATATTTGATTGTATAAAAGAAGTGGAAATTTTTCATGAAGGCAAAATAGATGTTTTTCAAAAAAATCAATTAAATTTTTCATACAGGTATACTGAAATGCAAGATAAAAATTGTGTCATTCTCAGTACTACCTTTGAATTTGATGATGGTTTTGATTTAGAAAAAGTTTTAGAAATTCAAAAATTGCGTGAGGAAAAACAACCTTTGCATTTGCCGAGCCTTGGAAGCACTTTTAAAAATCCTTCTGGTGATTTTGCAGCAAGACTAATATCTGAGGCAGGATTAAAAGGAACAATCAGAGGAAATGCACAAATTTCTGAAAAACATCCCAATTTTTTACTCAATCTAGGAGAAGCAACTTTTAAAGATATTGCAGAATTATTGTTCCTTATAAAGAAAACAATAAAAGAAAAATTTGATATTTCTCTTGAAGAGGAAATCATTATAATAAAATAGAGGTGAACAAATTGAAAATAGCTGTTTTTATGGGGGGAATTTCCTCTGAACGTGATGTTTCTATCTGGGGTGGCAGTGCCATATTAGAAAGTCTACAAAAACAAGGATACGACGCCTATGGTGTAGATATCAATGAACAAAATATTATCTCTGCATTTACAGACAATACTTATGACTTAGCTTATTTGGCTCTCCATGGTGAATATGGAGAAGATGGTAGAATTCAGTCCATTTTAGATATTTTGGGAAAAACTTACACTGGCTCTGGGGTTACTCCATCTGCCATTGCAATAGACAAAGTTCTTACAAAAAAAATTGCTCAAAATCTTGGCATCAATACAGTTAAATCTTTTAATTCCATAGATGAGATAGAAAATTTTCCTGTGGTAATTAAACCTACCAGAGAGGGTTCTAGTCTCGGGCTGTATATATGCAGTTCAAAAGAAGAAGCTATAAAAGCTTTGGAGAATCTAAAGGGGAAAAAAATAGTGATTGAAGAATGGATAAATGGAGATGAATTGACTGTTGGAGTAATGAATTCGGAGCCTCTTGGAGTTCTTAGAATTATCCCACAAAAAAATACTACTTATGATTTTGATTCCAAATATGCTGTGGGTGGGTCCATTCACGAATACCCTGCCAAAATTTCTAAAAAATCCTATGACAAAGCCATGGAAGATGCATTTGCAATTCATGAAGCACTCGGACTTTCTGGGATTTCTAGAAGTGATTTTTTATTAAAGGATGATAAATTATATTTTCTAGAGGTTAATACTTGCCCTGGGATGACTAAAACAAGTCTAATTCCTGATCTGGCAACTTTAAAGGGATATTCCTATGATGATCTCACAAGAATTATGGTAGAAACTTTCAAAAAATAAAATTTTTTTAAATTTTTGGACGTGATTATATGATTAAATTTGCTTTTAGAATATCAGTATTAATATCAATCAGTCTTTTAATTTACTATATCCCTGAAAAATATTGGAAATTAGATTATTTCACTATTAAAAAAATAAATATTCTTGGGGATACAAAAATATCCACAAGAGAATTGACAGAACTAGGTAAAATAACATATAATAGTAATATCTGGTATGATCTAAATTTTTCATCAATAGAAAATTTGCTCCTAGAAGACGTCAGAATCAGTAAAGCCTCTGTTTTTTCCAATACGCTGGGAGAATTAACCTTTGATATAGAAGAAAGTGATATATTTTGTTATGCTCAGATAGACAATAGAATTCATCTTGTAAATGAAAAGGGAGAAGTTTTTGGTTTTCTTTCTGAAAAAGATAAAAAAAATGTTCCTCTGGTTATCTTAAATGAAGATAATAATGAAAAAAGAATGTTACAAGCAAGCAAATTTATTGATATTATAAAGGTAATAAATGAAACAAATTTGAAGGAATTGGTTTCTCAAATCTACCAAAAAGATGAAAACCTTATAATTTTGATACTAACTGATGGAACTAATATTAACACCAATACAGTTGTGGACAAAGAAAAATATAAAATTTTAGAAGTGTTATACTATGAATTAATTAGAGAGAATAAAATTCAATATATAGATTTAAGATTTGAAGATTTTGTTGTAAAAAAGGTTGGTGATAGCTAGCTCATGGAAACTAAAAAAAGAATATTAAAAACAGTGGTGGATATCAGCAATGGAAGGCTCAAAGGAATTATAGGGGAGATGACTTCAAATGGAGTTAATGTCCTGGAACAAGCTGATGCCTTAAGTGGCGGTATTGAGAAGTCTATTATTACAGACACTTCTGCTCTAAGTGGAGCTTTAGGTACTCTCATTGATAAATTAAAAAAATCCAATAGACTTATAGACAGAATTACTCTTGGAGTCAGTGGGAAAGGGGTTAAATCAAAAAGAGGGGAAGTTATCTATAAATTTGAAGAAAAACGTTCAATTACTGAAAAGGATGTGACAAAATTTATAGAGAAGGCAAAAAATGATCTTTTGACTTCAAGAGAAGTGGTACTTCACAATGAAATATACAATATAAAAGTTGATAATTTGAGAAATATTAAGAGCCCTGTGGGCCGACTTGGGAGCCAACTGCAAGCAAGTGTATATTTTATTTATATGGAAAGAGATGAATATAAAAAATATGAAGAGGTCTGCTCTAAGCTCAATTTAAAAATAGAAAATATTCTATCCTCCTCTTATGCTGCAGCATTGTCTACACTGAGAGCTCAAGACAGAAAAAATGGAATAATTATGGTGGACATTGGAGAAAATTCAATTGACATTGTTATTTATGCTTATGACAAGCTTATTTTTCTAGAATCTGCTCATGGCGGAATAGTGCAATATATCAGCGACCTAACACATTTACCAACCTATGTGGAGTACAAAACAAAAAATTATACTAGTGGAGATAGAAATACAATTTCAGAAAAATCTGCTAGAGATATTTTAGGAAGATTCTATAGAAAAGAAATTCTTCCTCAAAAAAGTTATACTAAAGATGGTCTTACATACATGGGTGATTATATAAAAGAAATTATAGATATTAGAAGTGATGTAATTGCACAACTAATTAAGGATTTACTAATTAAATCGAAATTTTCTGAGATGGGAAAAAAGATTATCATCACTGGTGGTGGTGCCAACATAGAGGGGCTTGAAGAAAAAATTTCTGACATTACACAAAAAAATACAAAGAAATTATTACCAGTAAAAATACCAGGATTAAAAAGTAATGCTACAGCCTTTGCCAGTGTAATCGGATTGTTTGGAGAGGCTATTGATAGTGAGTACAAAAAAATTCTCTCATTATCTAAAAAATCAGAAGCTAACCTATCTTCTGCTTCTGAAGCGAAAGTGGTAAAAAAATCTGAAAGCGTTAGCAAAAATCCAATGGATGAGTATTCGACTAATACCACTTACTCGGAAAAATCTCCCCCAACAAGTAGTGTAAATCCCAATGTGCTAGGTTCAACAACCAATGAAGTGCCAAATAAAACTTCTGTTTCTGGAGATGAGAAATATACAGATGATTCTATTGAAGTGGCTCAAAAAGCTCTTAACAGTGATTTTGGAGACATAAAGAGGATTGATGAAGAAGAAACTTTAAAAGATCTATTGGATAGACATGAAGAAGAGGAAACTTTGGATGAGGAAGGGGAATCTTTTTTAAAAAAGGGATATAATAAATTTAAAGAATGGTTCAAGAATTTTGAATGAAAAGGAGGCAAATTTTATATGTTACAGGATAATTCCATATCAAAAATAATGGTAATAGGTGTAGGCGGTGGCGGAGGAAACGCTATAAATGATATGCAAGAATCAGGTTTGGCGGGGGTAGAATTTGTTGCTGCCAATACAGATGTGCAAGATTTGAACAAATCCCTTGCTGACATAAGATTCCAGCTGGGCGAAAAGCTCACCAAAGGAAGAGGTGCTGGTGCTGACCCTATAGTTGGAAGGGAGGCTGCTGAAGAAGATAAAGAGAGAATTAAAAAGCTATTGGAAGGTGTGGATATGATTTTTATCACTGCTGGAATGGGTGGTGGAACAGGTACTGGTGCATCTCCAATTATTGCAGAAGTTGCTAAAGAAATGAATATTCTAACTGTTGCAGTGGTTACTAAACCTTTTTCCTTTGAAGGAAAAAAAAGAGCAGCCAATGCTGAACTTGGAATTCAAAATTTGCAAAATGCTGTAGATTCAATTATTGTTATCCCAAATGACAAATTATTTGAATTACCAGATAAAAAAGTAACTATTAAAAATGCTTTCCATGAAGCAAATAATATCCTAAAAATAGGTGTTAAGGGAATATCTGATTTAATTATGCGTACAGGATTAATCAGTCTTGATTTTGCTGATATTACCACCATTGTGAGGAGTTCTGGTCTTGCTATATTAGGGTTTGGTGAAGGAGAGGGAGAAAACAGAGCTGTTAAAGCCACAGAAAAAGCCTTACAGTCTCCTCTATTGGAAAGAGATATACTTGGAGCTGGAAAAATTCTGCTCAATATTGCAGGAAATGAAACTGTAGAACTTGATGAAGCACGGAAAATTGCTGATATGATTACAAGTGCCTCTGGAAAAGAGCCTGAGGAGGTAATGTTTGGTATTACTTTGGATGAGGACTTGGGTGATAAACTACAAGTTACTCTAATTGCAAATAACTTTACTTCAGAAATTATTGATAGTGGAGTGGAGCCTATAATTACGACTTCTAAGAATGAAACACCAGAACCTTCAGAAGAAAATACTGCTGCTAATACGGATCCACCTTGGGGCTTTTTAAATAATAAACAAAAATAACTGAAGAATAATTTTAAATAGCAGTTATATAATGTTTGGTGTTGGTCGAAAATTAACACCAAACATTTTTCAACAATATTACTTAGCAAATAACCCAAAGAAGTTAAGGCTAGTCCATTTTAAAAGTCATATAAAATTTTCAATCTACATTGGTTCTCTATAGTTAATTAATTTAACAAGATTTCTTATTCTTTCCAACATTATTGCATTCGCACTTTCATTATAAATCACTCCCCACATTGATCCTCCCATTGCACTGTAATATGATCCATAAAATTCATATTCTTTATCCCTAAACTCTATCCACTTTCTTTGAGACTCTCTCAATTCCACTTGCTCTTCATCACTTAAAATTCCTATCAATTCTCTGTAGTATTTATTTAACAATTTGTCCAATTCATTATACTCTTCTTCTAGAGCTTCACGCATCCCAATAGTAGTGTAATTCTCTTCAAGCTTTTCTTCAATATTCTTCTGCAATTCCTTATATTCGATTTCAAATTTTTCTACTGCATTTGATAATGAAAATGCTGAAAGACATAAAAATAATAAAATTTTTTTCATAATATTCTCCATATTACTTTTCTCCATTCATTTTTAACTTCACTACTTTCCCAAATTTTCCTTGTTATTTTATAGCCTAATTATAATCTATTTCATATAATATTGTAAACAAAAAAGAAAAATAAAAAATATTTTAATGATATTTTTACTTCTCATTATTTTCTTCTATGTAAATGAATGAAAAAAGACGAAAAAAGACACTCCATTAAAAAGTGTCTTTAATTTCTATTTTTTATTTAAAAAAGAGTATCCAAATCCAACTGTTACAAAGTTTCTATCTCTTTTCCCATAATCCTTTCCAGCTTCCACTTTTAATAAAAATCCCTTGTAAGAAGTGGAAACTCCAACCTTTAATTCTGTGGAAGAAGTCTCTAGATTATCAGAAGCGAGAGAATGTTTTCTTAAAGTTCCTAGTTGTATCTTTTGATTTTTATTCATATCTCCTAATTCATAAGAATATTTTACACCTGCATAAATATCTACATTACTAAATTTTTTCCCTATTTTCATTTCTGCACTGGGTAAAACAGAAAAATAATCTTCTGAACTCACCGATACATTTCCTATGGAACCTTTTTCTGTAAATTTTCCATATCTCCCATAATTTAGCTCCAATCCTATGGCAGGTCTAATATAAAAGCTATTTCCAAATTGTTTGCCAATTTCTCCATTTGCACCCACTAAATAAGAGTTATAATTTGCTTTGGCTTTTTCATCCAAAGTCTTTATTTCTCTGGTAGTTTCATTGAAGCTATATTCACCAATAATCCCAAATTTTGTATCAAATTCCATAAAATTCCCTAATTTGTAAAGTCCTCCATGTATCGTATCTATCTTCCCAATAGAATCATTGTTATAATTAATATCACTATGACCATACCCAAGTGTTCCATAAATTCCTTCTGATATCTTTACACCACCAATAAAGCCATTAAATTTACTTTTATAGCCTCTTATTCCATATCTTGAATCCACATCAAAATTAGAATTTATGTAAGTTATATTAAATCTGTTATCGCCTATAGATGAAATTACGTGGAAATCATATTCTACAAATACATCTTTTATATCAAAAATCTGTCTTGGTATATTTCCGTATATATCCCCTGACAAATCTTCCAATGCAAGAGAGAGCATTGACTTTGATGAGGTAGACATAAATACTCTATCTATAATTTCTTTTGAATCTTCTGACATTGATAATCTGTATATTTCATCATCTATTGCCTTGTCAAAAATCTCTCCCAGATGTTTTTCTGAGGAATTTGCAAGTTCTCCAACAGTAGTGTTGTTTCTTTGCAATTTTCCGTCAAGTCCCTCATCTGTCTCAATAACAGAAGCATCATAATAGAAGAGAGGTAGAGCTAATTTTAAAATTCTCCATCAACTCTATCTTAGGCGATTCCATAATATTTTTCAAATAATAAGTATCTTCATAATTTCTTTGAACTATCTCTGTAGATATTTCCATATTTCCATCTATTACAATTTCAGCAGAAGATACTACTGTTCCATAAGTTCCATCTATATTGGTCCCTACCACATAAGCTCCACCATAAAGAGAATATATTCGTACACCATAATAATCACGTATTAAGCCATCATTTATTGTTCTTCCTCTATTAGTGGAACTAATGGCATTTTCTCTTCTTAAGGATGAATTATTTAAATTTATAATTCCACGATTAATGGCCGAACTACCAGATCCGTGAGCAACCATTGCATAGGAATTTCGACCATTAATATTGATAATCCCGCTCTCACCATTAATAACACTTCCTCCATTAACAGCTCTCATTCCTGTGCTTCCTGCAGCATTAATATTTATTATCCCTGTATTGGTGGCTATTCCTCTTCCTCCAGTTGCTAGCATGCCAATTCCATTAGAATTTATTTCTATTGTACCATGATTGCTGATATATTTAGTCATTGAAGAAGTAGTCATCCCTATCTCGCCAGCACCAACCACTAATGTCCCAGTATTTGTTTGTGTACCAGCAGTACATCCTGCAATAATATTTAGCACTAGTATTCCCACAAATATTCTTATCCATTTTTTATTTTTTATCCTTTCTTTCATTATAATACCTCCCATTTCCATATTTCTCCATTAGATTATAATATCAATTTGTGTCTTGGATATGTCGAAAAGTAAAATGATTTTAAGAATATTTGACCTACATTTCACTAAAGATGTCTATAAAAATTTAAAACATATAGCAATTTACAATGGTTATAGTTTAACCCGAGTTTGACACTTCAGACTAAAAAAATATCTATTCAAATTGCCTATAATAGCAACTTGTAGATGTTTTTTTCGTTGTATAATTAGGTAGTCATTAAAAAT
>JGI994J12354_10002509_pt1 | contig 17816 bp, 14 predicted proteins | sample IntmicLarv3ML3BL_FD_12354 | JGI IMG/M metagenome (IMG submission 12354) | reverse complement strand
ACCCCAGCAACTATGGCGGCGGCAACTTCACCGGCCCCACCACCTTCCGCCGCGCCCTCCGCCAGTCCTACAATACTGGTGCGGCCCAGGCGCTCCTGTATTACGTGGGCATAGACCAGTCCGCCATGTTCCTTGACGCCATGGGCATCGCGGATAAGAATATACAGAAAACGCCCTTTGGCCTGGCCCTTGGCGCATCCGGCATTACGCCTGTGCAGATGGCTGTGGCCTTCGGCACCCTGGGCAATGGCGGCGTGTATCAGGAGCCCATCTCTTTCCTGCGTATCGAGGACAGCGACGGCAACGTCATCATCGACCGGACAACGGATCAGCTCAAGCGCATCGTGTTCCAGAAGAGCACCGCCTGGCTGACCGTTGACATGATGAAGGATGTTGTGTCCAATGGTACCGGTACCCAGGCCAAGATCAGCGGGCAAACCGTGGCAGGCAAAACCGGCACCAACAGCGATTATAAGGGGATCTCCTTCTCAGGCATGACCGGCTGGTATTCCGCCGCCGTGTGGATCGGCCATGACAACTACAAGGCGCTCTCCTCCAAGGCAACAGGCGGCAACTACGCAGCCCCCCTCTGGCAAACCATCATGACCAATATTCACACCACCCTGGCCTTGTCTGACCGGGATATTATTGCGGAGGATCCCGCCTCCTTGGGCCTTGCCAAACTAACCACCTGCGCCGTCAGCGGCCTTCGTGCCACACAGGCCTGTGCCAACGACATCAAGGGACATGGCACTGTGACAGACTATTGGCTTGTGGAGAATGCTCCGCAGCAGGAATGCAACATGCATCAATCCCTGGCGGTCTGCATTGATTCAGGCATGCTGTCCACAGACTATTGCCCCAACGTTACCACCTGCGGCGCGGTGATCATTCCCATGGGGCATCCCCTGTATGACTTCATCCCCGGCAACGAAGCAACCATGCGCAACTATCTGGGCGAGTTCGCGGCATTGCAGCTTACGGAAAACGCGGAGTATAACCAGCAGCTTGTCGCCAGCATAACCTGTAACATCCATGGCTACGGTTGGGTGGGGCCGTTTGACGGCGTCGGTTCGGAAAATGAAAGCCAGTTGGGCGAAGCCTATTCACTCCTCCAGCACGCCTATCAATTGCTGACCGACCGGGGCGGTGAACTGACAGGGGAAGAATATGTGGCTGTCAGCTTTGGCATCCGGCAGCTTGAGGCGGATATGGAACAGTATCCAAGCATTCCTTTAAACAACTCAATCAACAATTTGCGGCATGCCCTGTCCGTGTTCAATTAGAGCGACAACCGGCTCATCCATGAACAAAATCCAGGGGATTATCAAAGGGATTCCCCTGGATTTCAATTCGACATCCTTCGCGTCTCAGGTATAGACACCTCTTCATTTGTTGTGTACAATTACACCATTGCGTCCCGCTGCACAGGGGACGAAGCAAAAGGAGAGTATGACATGTTCCGAAAACCCGTTGAAATTGCGCAGGCGTATCCGGCAATTGGCGAGGGCAAGGTAGCTGCGCCTGCTATTGCGTTGCTGTTTCGCGCTATGCTGGCGGGTGCATGTGTTGCCTTCGCAACGATGTGTTCCCATAGCATTGCCGTTTTGATCAGCGATCCGGGCGCATCCAAGCTCATTGGTGCGCTCTTGTTCCCCACAGGACTTGGCATGATCCTACTATGTGGCGGAGAATTATTCACAGGCAATTGCCTGCTAACCCTTTCCGTATGGTCAAAAAAAATCAGCCTTATGCAACTACTGAAGAATCTCACACTTGTGTATTTGGGCAATCTGTTGGGCTCGCTTCTTATCGCTTGGCTGGCCATTGCCTCACGGCCAGGCGATGCCGCCTTTTTTCAGGCAACCGTATATGCAGCAAGCGCGAAGACCCTGCTTTCCTTTGAGGTGGCCATGCTGCGCGGCATCCTGTGCAACATCCTGGTCTGCGCGGCTGTATGGATGAGCTACTCCACGGACAGCGCCACAGGCAAGCTGCTTGCCATGTACCTGCCGGTGGTGCTATTCATCCTCTGTGGTATGGAGCACTGCGTCGCAAACATGTATACATTCAGCGCCGCGCTGCTGGCAAGGGGTGGTGTCCCGCTCTATGGGGTGCTGAGAAACCTTGCCGCCTCCACCCTGGGGAATATTCTGGGCGGTTCGGTTTTCTTTGCCGGAGCCATATGGATGAGTTTTCCGGTCAATAAACAAACCGTTTGATTTTGCACAGCGCTTCCATCAATTTATCCGGCAGTGTCTTCCCCGCGCTACGAAGGGCTTCGTCTAGATGAGTAAGGCTGCTGAACGCGGCGATGGCCACCCCGGGAAACCGTTGCTGAACCAAATAACGGAGCGAGAGATCCATAGCATCAAACCCGATATCGTACGCATCGTCCATGAGGCGGTAGAATGCGTCGTTGCTCGGGTTTTCATATGTGGACGTAATATCCGCAGGAAGGGGCCGTCCCGTGGCACGGCGCATGAAGTAGCCCTTGCCCAGGGAGGTATACGCCATGGCACTCAGGCCCGTTTCCATATGATAATGGTACATTTCCCTGTCCATGGGCACCAGTGTCTTATCGGATAGGCCCGCGCTGTTGATGTCTGCCAGGCTCCACATCGTCTGGTTGCACGAAAACCCCTCAACCCCATTGTCCCGGGCGGCCTGCTCCGCCTCCTGCATGCGCCCAAGCGTCCAGTTGGAGCATCCGTAATGCCGGATTTTTCCTGCGCTACGCGCTTTCTCCAGGCAGTATAGAATATCTTCCACAGGACGGTTTGGATCATCCCGGTGAAGAAAATACAGATCCACCGTTTCCACTCCAAGGCTTTTAAGGCTCCCCTCCAGATCCGCCATAATATCCCCATCCGAGCAGCGCGGCGCATTCATGCTGGCAAAGCGCGGATGCGCGCCCTTTGTGGCGATCACCACGCGGCTGCGGTTTCCCGTCTCGCGAAGCCAGCGGCCGATAACGGCCTCGCTCAGCGCCCCACCTTCCGTCACCCAATCGCCGTATACATGCGCCGTGTCAATAAAATTTCCGCCATGCTCCACGTAGTGGGAAAGCTGCGCCATGGCATGCTCCGCGGAAAGGCCCGTTCCATACTGCGCCGTGCCAAGGCACAGGGGGGACACGGAGAGCTCCGTGCCCCGTAACGTAATGCGTTCCATGGGGGTTCCTCCTTGCCTGATTCTGTTCCAGCGTTTATTATATCACCTTATATGCCCTGATGGAAAAGGTAAAACATGACAACAAAAAGCGCCGGACAACCGGCGCCTTTGTTTTCTCGATGATTTGCTTGGCCCTTACGCGGAAAGCGCCGCAATGACCAAGGACGTGATGATAAACACCGTTGCAGAAATCTTCGTCAATATAGCCAGCTTGCCTTCGTATGACTTGGCCTTGTTCTTGCCAAAGAATGTTTCCGCGCCGCCAGTGATGGCACCCAGTCCCTGGCGCTGTCCCTGTTGCAGCAGCACTGAGACAATTACTAGCAAAGCGGAAATCACCATCAAAATGGTGCTAATTATGATCACAACTCTCATATTCAAACCCCCTTGTTATTCCATAGCAGAGGAATCATACCACGATTTTTGTTTGTTTTCAAGGGGGGACCACCGATTATTTTGCAATCTATAAGATTCTCAGGCTCCCATGGCGTTTTCTACCGCGCCTACATGTTCGCTGAGCATCACGCAGAAGCTTGCAACCTCCTCTTTTCGCTGCTCAGGGGAGAGCCCCAAAAATTCTTTGGTGCACTGTACCATGGGCTCACACGCCGCCTTGAGCGGCGTCGGCTCCGCAAACCCCGAGCGGCTCAGCAGCGTATCCAGCCCCCGCAGCAGGCTCAGCAGCGCAGGATCTCCGCTGTTCCTGATGGTAGATGTGATGTTCTCATGCAGCGGCTTTGCCTGCATCATCTGCATGGCGTATGGGTCAAATACCGGCTGCCCACTCGCCTCCTCTTCGGCCAATATTTCCCGGATGAGGCCAGGACGGGATTTTAGCACGCTTCTGTATTTATTTTGGTAGCGCAGCATAAGCTTACGGTCACCCTCCGCCAGGCTATATACGCACGCGCGGACAGATGTTCCCCGGGCACGGGCCTTAAGCACCTCCCGCACGAGATTTCGAACCTCATCGGGGGTGAATGTTTCAAACGGGGCGGCATGGGGCACATTTTCCGCATCCTCCCGCTTGAGGCAGGCATAATAAAAATTGCGCACACTGTTGGGCTTGCGGCCAAGCCGTTTCCCAATGTTCTCAAACACGCCGCGCAACGGTTCTCCACTTCCTCCCGCCATATGTACTGCTTCGCGCAACTGCAAAATTTCTTTTTCCTGCCATCCGCCACGACCCGTTCTTGCGATATTTTCCATTCCAACAACCTCCATGTGTCTTGATGATATATAGTATGCGCAGACAATCTGGTGATTATGCCAGGTCTACAGTTTTTTTACGAAACAACCCAAAAATAGTTGCGCGAGATAATGTGGTAGAGTATACTAAAAATACATAAAATGAAGGAGTGTTGTCTTATGAATTCATATGCCCAAAGAATTATGACGGATTTAGCCCAAAAAAACGGTCACGAAAAAGAATTCTTGCAAGCCGCAGAGGAAGTTCTTGCGTCTTTGTCTTTATACCTGGATCAGCATCCAGAGCTGGAAAGCTTAGGCATCCTCGAGCGCTTTGTGGAACCGGAGCGGTGCATTGTGTTCCGCGTGCCTTGGGTGGACGATAACGGCAACGTGCAAGTAAGCCGTGGCTACCGTGCACAGTTCTCCAGCTCCATCGGCCCGTATAAGGGCGGTATCCGGTTGCACCCCTCCGTCAATCTTGGCATCATTAAGTTTCTTGGTTTTGAGCAGACGCTGAAAAACGCGCTGACCACGCTGCCTATCGGCGGTGGAAAGGGCGGCAGCGATTTTGATCCCAAAGGCAAGAGCGACAACGAAGTAATGCGTTTCTGCCAGAGCTTTATGACGGAGCTGTACCGCCACATCGGCGCGGATACGGATGTGCCCGCCGGCGACATTGGCACCGGCGCGAGGGAAATCGGCTTCTTCTACGGCCAGTACAAGCGCATTACCGGCCTATACGAAGGCGTACTCACCGGCAAGGGCCTCCCCTATGGCGGCTCCCTGGGCCGCACGGAAGCCACGGGCTATGGCCTGTGCTACTTCATGGCGGAAATGCTCGGCGCAGCGGGTAAATCCTTCGATGGGCAGCGTGTTGTCATCAGCGGCTCGGGCAATGTGGCCACCTACGCTGCTCAGAAAGCTACCGAAATGGGCGGCAAGGTCATCGCCATGAGCGACTCAAACGGCTACATCGTCGACGAGGACGGCATTGACCTGGACATTATCAAGCAGCTCAAGCAGGTTGAACGCAAGCGCATTAAGGACTACACGCTCCGCCGCACTGGCGCCCGCTATGTGGATGGCTGCGCAGGCATCTGGACTGTGCCCTGCGGCATCGCCCTTCCCTGCGCCACGCAAAACGAGCTGGATCTCGCCTCGGCCAAGACCCTGGTCGCCAATGGCTGCTTTGCCGTAGGCGAGGGCGCAAACATGCCCTCCACCCTGGAGGCGACGGAGCATTTCCTCGCAAATGGCGTGCTCTTTGGCCCCGGCAAGGCTGCCAACGCAGGTGGCGTGGCCGTGTCCGCCTTGGAGATGAGCCAGAATAGCCAACGTCTGCACTGGACATTCGAGCAGGTGGATGATCAGCTCAAGGACATCATGAAGAGCATCTTCCAACAGGCCGCTACTGCCGCCGATGCGTGTGGTGCGCCGGGCAACTATGTTGTGGGCGCAAACGTGGCCGGGTTTATAAAAGTAGTAAACGCGATGATCGCCCAGGGAGTCGTATAATGATGAAACTGCGTCCCCTTGGCAACAGTGGCCTATTCGCCAGCGAGGTGGGGTTGGGCTGCGAGCATTTGCAGGGCAAGGCTCTGCCCCACATTCACAGTGTTCTGGACGCGGCGCTGGCGGGCGGCATAAACATCCTGGATGTGTTTATGTCCGAGCCGGAGGTGCGCTCCAACCTGGGCCTGGCGTTGAAAGGGCGGCGCAAGGATGTGCTCCTGCAGGGGCATATCGGCGCAGGTTGGATTGACGGCCAATATTGCCGCACCCGTGATCCTGGGCAATACACGCATTTTTTCCAGGACTTCATGCATCGGCTCCAGACCGATTATGTTGACATTGGCATGCTTCACTTTGTGGATACCCAGGCGGATTTTGACAGGGTGATCGAAAGCGGCATGCTGGACTACGCCTGCGAACTCAAGCAGAAGGGCGTTATCCGTGCCACCGGCGTAAGCTCCCACGATCCACTCGTCGCCATGCAATTGGTAGAAACAGGCCAGATAGACGTGCTGATGTTCTCCCTCAACCCCGTCTATGACACCCTTCCGCCCGAGACGGACATTGATGGGCTGTTTAACCCCGAAACATACCGGCGCGACACCTTTACCATCGCACCTGAACGCCTGAAGCTCTATCAGACATGCGAGACCAGGGGTGTGGGCATTACTGTAATGAAATCTTTGGCTGCAGGCAGCCTGCTCAAGGCCGAATCCTCCCCCTATGGCGCGGCCATGAGCGTGGCGCAATGCATCCACTATGCCCTGACCCGTCCCGCCGTCTCCAGCGTGCTGGTAGGCTGCGCAACAGCGGATGAAGTGGGCCAAGCTCTTGCGTATGAACGCGCGGACGACAGCGCCCGAGACTACACAGATGTGCTCGCACAGTCGCCCAAGTTCTCCCTCTCCGGCAAGTGCATGTACTGCAATCATTGCCTGCCTTGCCCCAGCCACATTGATATTGCCCAGGTGAACAAGTACCTGGATCTGGCTTCGTTGACAGGCCCTGCTGCGCCGGAAACCACGCGAGCACACTATCACGCCCTTGCCCATACTGCGGCAGACTGCATACAATGCGGCCAGTGCGAAACGCGTTGCCCCTTTGCCGTACCTGTCATCAGCCGCATGCAAGAGGCGGTGGAGAGGTTTGGGGAGTGAGGAGACGCCAGGGGGCGCTGCCCCCTGGACCCCCGCTTAAGGGATACTGTCCGGGTTGTGGCATTGTCGCTAGCTAAAGCTAGCTCTGTGCCACGCCCGACCTCCGCCGTTTTTATTCCGCCACTGGCGGAAAACGGCTCCGATCCCCTTAAGAATCCCCATCATAGGACTTTTTATGTTATAATAATACATATCCGCCGTGAGGCGAAAAAGCAGGGATTCCAAAGGGATTAAATCCCTTTGGTAGGGGTTTTAGGGGACAACGTCCCCTGACGTTTCCCCCACCCCGTCGAAAGGAGCGGTACTTATGGAATCAGGTGACTACAGGGCTTTAGCGGACAAAGTTTTGTCCATGCTTAAGGCCGGGCGCAAGGACGACAACAGCAGCGGACATCTAACCATGGACAACTGGGAATGGCCCACGGGCGTAGCGCTATACGGCTTATTCAAGGTCTATGAAAAGACGGGCGATAAATCCGTCCTGACCTATCTAGAGGAATGGTATGCGCGCCGTTTGGCAATGGATCCGCCCCACCGCAATGTGAACACCGTCGCGCCGATGCTGGCGCTGACATGCCTATACAGCGTGACGCGCAACGCGGCGTATTTGCCCCATATTGAGAGCTGGGCCAACTGGGTGTTAACGGAAATGCCCCGCACTGAGTTTGATGGTCTACAGCACAACACGGTCTGGAACCGGCATTACCAGCAGCTCTGGGACGATACGCTGTTCATGACCGTGCTGTTTCTGGCCAAGGCCGGCAAGGTACTGGACAAGCCCACTTGGGTGGACGAGGCGGAGTACCAGTTCCTTTTGCACATCAAATATCTACAGGACAAGGTAACGGGGCTGTTCTTTCACGGCTGGACATTTGACCGGCGCCACAACTTCGCCAATGTGTTCTGGGCGCGGGGCAACAGCTGGTTTACCGCCGCTTCCGTGGAATTCATTGAGATGGTGGGACGCGAATCATCCGCCTGCCGCTTTATCAAAGCCGCCCTGCGCGATCAGGTATTGGCGCTATGGAAGCTACAAAGGGAAAATGGGCTGTTCACCACCCTGCTGGATGTGGAGGAAACCTACTGCGAAACATCCGCCACTGCCGGCATCGCCTTTGGCGTGCTCAAGGGCGTGCGCCTCGGCCTATTGGACGGCCAGATGGCCGATGTGGGCATGCATGCAGCCACAGCCGTAATCGGCCAGGTGGATGAGTCAGGCATGGTGTGCGGTGTGTCCGGTGGCACAGGCATGGGGCATACGGCAGAGTTCTATCATAAAATAAAGATCTGCCCAACGGCCTACGGACAGGGACTGACGTTTTTGATGCTAACAGAATTGATGTGAGGCGGACGTTTTTTATACAGGACGCTTCTTACAACTGCAAGCCGGAACGATACAGGAAAGGGTTTTCATCCCACTGAAAAAGCCAAATTACGTATTTTTTAAGAAAATTTTTCAAAAAATGGTTGACATAAACATATGGTGGTGTTATTATACATACGAACTTTAATCACAGGAGGGGAAAATATTATGATTAAGCCTATCGTTTCTATGAACAAGATGGCGATGAACGAGTCCGTCGCCACGAGCTGCTGCTTCGCGGAAATCGTCACTTCCAACAACAAGGTCGTGTATGATGTCCTGTACGGCGGTTATCTGGGATCCGATCTTCGCCAGGAGCATGTGTGGAACTCCGCCATCAACAAGTCCTGGAAACTGTTGCCTTACGATGTCGTTGGCCTTAACGGCGCTTCTACGATCTCGGTGACAACAGATTCCGATGGCAAAAATGTTTACATCGTTGATAACAACTTGAAGATTGGTGATTGGATTTCGGCCACTTCTGGCGCTTCTCAGGGCAAGAATTGCCCGCACGAAGATGGGTATTGCAGCTACATCACGAGTGATTACATCCTCGTGGACGATCAGCACATTGATTCCACTGGTGCGCATTTCTCCGGTGGCGATAGCTGGGCGAAGCCGCATAAGGCGAAGAAGCACAACTCCTAATAATCGATTCGGTATCCTAACCGCTTGCCATAAAGCAAGCGGTTTTTTCATGCTTACAGTTCTAAGCTGTCTGTGGCGAAAGGGCTTACTAAAGGAGGGCGGATGTCAGAAGACTCTGTCCCCTGCCCCTACCAAACGGACATTATCCCTTTGGCAACCTTTCGCTTCACCTCACGGCGAGGGGATATAAAAAAAGAACCCCTTGATGGGATTCTCAAAGACTGAGCACTTCAGGAGACTTTCCCCCTGAGACCTCTCTTTATGCGACAATACCTGAGTTGTGGCATTGTCGCTAGCTCTGTACTACCTCCAATCTTTTTATTGTCCCAACGCATTGCATTCCACAATGCCAGGGTTCCCTTCGCATTCTTCAGATGCCTGTCACCAATCTTCGCTTTCACTGTTTCCACCATTTTTATTCTGCCACTGGCAGAAAATCACTCCAATTTTCTACCCCCCGTTTCGCCTCACAGCGGATAAAATTTATATAACAAAATCCCTCCCTGCCGTGAGGCAAGAAGGGATTCTTAAGGGATACTTCCCTTAAGCGGGGGTCCAGGGGGCAGCGCCCCCTGGCAGCTCTCCTTCGTCGTCCCGTCACTCCTCCACCGTCACCCGGCGGATATCCGCGCCCAGTAGCCTCAGGCGATCTTCCAGCTTCTCATATCCACGATCAATAAAGTGTGGGCTGCTGATTTCTGTGCTTCCCGTAGCCATCAGGCCTGCAATGACAAGAGCCGCACCCGCCCGGAGATCGGTTGCGGTGACGGGCGCACCAACAAGCCCTGGCATGCCTTCAATCACGGAGGTCATATCGGACACATGCGCCCTGGCGCCCATACGCACCATCTCCTGTAGATGACGGAAGCGCTTATCAAAGATGGTTTCTGTGATGGTGCTTGTGCCTATAGCAGTTGTCAGCAGCGTGGACATCGGTGCCTGTAAGTCCGTGGGAAAGCCGGGATGCGCCTGCGTCTTGACATTTACCGCCCGGTGCCCCCCTGACGAGCGCACACGAATCACATCATCCGCCTCATCCACACGCACACCGATCTCCAGCAGCTTGGCTGTGAGGGACTCCATGTGCGCAGGAATACAGCCATGGATCGCCACATCGCCCTGTGTGGCTGCCGCGGCGATCATCATGGTGCCTGTCTCAATCTGGTCGGGAATCACCGTATAGGTAGTGCTGTGGAGCCTATCCACACCGCGGATGCGGATCACATCCGTTCCCGCACCGCGCACACGTGCGCCCATGCTGTTGAGAAAGTTTGCGGTATCAACAATATGCGGCTCTTTCGCCGCGTTATAGATGGTCGTATTGCCCTTGGCCCGCGCAGCGGCCAGCATCACATTGATGGTTCCGCCTACAGTGATCAGATCGAAGAAAATCTCTGACCCTTGCAATTCGCTTACCCTTGCCTCCACCTGGCCAAACCGGTCATCAATCTCCGCGCCAAGTGCCTTGAATCCCTTGATGTGCTGGTCGATCGGCCGCGCACCGAGGTCACACCCCCCAGGGTATGGAACAGACGCCTCTCCCGCTTTCCCCAGCAGTGCGCCCAGCAGATAATACGAACCACGCATCTTGCGGCACAGGGAAACCGAGGGCCTTGTACTCGTCAGGCGCGTGGGATCAATCGTCACCGAATGACCATTCGCTGTAACGCCCACGCCAATATCCCGCAGCAATTCGTAGAGAACATGCACATCCTCAATGTCGGGAACATTCTCAACACAAACCGGTTCATCACACAAAAGGGCAGCGCTAAGCACTGGCAATGAAGTGTTCTTACCACCCGCTATCTGCACATTGCCAACCAGGCGGCATCCACCGTTGATCATCAGCTTTTCAACAAAAGACATGCGTTTCCTCCCGTGGTTTAGTGACAGGATCCGCAATGACACCCGTCACCGTGTTGACTTCCACAGCCACCACAGCTTCCACAATCGCCCGTACAAGACACGCTCCGCCCCGCTGAAGAACCAGCCATGCCAAACAAGCACGCGCCCTCGTAAATCCGTTCTGTCTTCCCCTGGCAGCGCTCACAGCGCACCGTATCCATGGCAGAAACAGAAACAAGCGCCTCAAACACAGCGCTACAGTCCTTACACCGGTACTTAAGAAGCGGCATGACATCTTCCCTTCTGGCACGATGAGACAATTTTTGTCTGATAACAAGGCAGACAAACTCCAAATCGATTTATTATACACCTTTTCCCGACAAAACGCAAATATTTGCCAGTGTGTGCACGCAAAAAATCATAAGTCCTTGCGCAAAAACACTTGACAAACCAGTGATCATACAGTAAACTATATTCTGTCGCTTGTGGTGATGCGTTGAATCGCGGGGTGTAGCGCAGCCTGGTAGCGCACGTGCTTTGGGAGCATGGGGCCGGGGGTTCGAATCCCTTCACCCCGACCAGACACGACCCCTTGGTCAAGAGGCCTAAGACACCGCCCTTTCACGGCGGTAACAGGGGTTCGAATCCCCTAGGGGTCGCCATTTTTTGCATTCACGGTGCGGTGACAGGGAATGGGCCTTTAGCTCAGTTGGTCAGAGCGGCCGGCTCATAACCGGTTGGTCCGGGGTTCAAGTCCCTGAAGGCCCACCAAATTGGCCCGGTAGTTCAGTTGGTTAGAATGCCAGCCTGTCACGCTGGAGGTCGAGGGTTCGAGCCCCTTCCGGGTCGCCATCTTTCCCTGTTCAGGCTGGGCGAAACGGCCAAATGTGCCGATGTAGCTCAATTGGCAGAGCAGCTGATTTGTAATCAGCAGGTTGGGGGTTCAAGTCCCTTCATCGGCTCCAGCAATTGGGCAGTGGCATTATCATGGAGGAGTTCCCGAGTGGCCAAAGGGAACAGACTGTAAATCTGTCGTCGCAGACTTCGGTGGTTCGAATCCACCCTCCTCCACCACTTTCCTTTGGTACGCCAAAGGATTCCTGCGGGAATGGCGGAATTGGCAGACGCGCTAGATTCAGGTTCTAGTGTGCAATACGCACATGCAGGTTCAAGTCCTGTTTCCCGCACCATGCGAAAGTGCTATGGGATCTGATGTCCATGGCACTTTCCTCTTTTCAAGAGGGTACAGTGTAAACTGTACTCTCTTTTTCATCAAGCCATTTTTTAACATTCCTCTTGCCACATCGAACTTATTAGTTATCATCATTTTGCCGTTGAAAAGCATCCTGTTCATACCTTTTCCCTCCCCGCGTATCGTCGCTGAGCTCATTCCTCAGCGTCAAAAAGATAAATGTATGCCGAGCCGAACTCTTCAGGTTGAAAAAACAGCATGAAGCGCGTATTGTCGTAAAAGGTTACCCTGTATTCACTCGCAAACGGATTGCGGATGTCATAAGCCTGGATGACCTTGCCCGTTTGGATATCGGTAATCGTTACCGTATGGTCATCGGCATCGCCGTATCTGGATTGCATGCCCGTAAGCGCCAGCAGCCTGCCGTCCGGGGAAATGTCGTAATCGACGCGACCGTCTTCCATCGCATTAATCTCTCCGAATTGCTGCCGCACCGTTTTCGGAAGCGGAGACGATTCGTACGTATCGGCATTAGCCGTTAAAAACGAGCCGTAGAGTGTGTTCCCTCTCGCGCCATAGAAATACCCGCTCCCCGTGATTCGGTGATCCGTATGCGTCTGAAGGTCATAAATCCCAAAGCCAGCACCCCATTCCCAGCCTTTCGCCGTATATACAAAGCGATATTCGTCCAAAGGTTTGTACACATAAAACTCGCGGTAAAAAAACGGCCAATAATCATGAAAGCTGTCTTCGTCTAGTGGGAAGGGGGGTGTCGAGAGCGGTTCGCCGTCCTCACCCGCGTTGTATCCAGCGTCATCCCGGCAGGGAACATATCCAAGATACGCTTCGTAACTGTACTCCCCTCCATACCCAGCGACGCCCTGAATCAGCAGTTCCTCCTCGCCGTTGTCCAGATTGACGGCATAAAGGCTCCCGTCGTCCGCCTCCCGGATGGTCACTTTTCCGCCGGGCATGACCGTAGTCCTGCCCGGCGCGGAAGAGCCTGCGTCCACCGTTCCGTCCTGTTCAACGACCGCCTTGATGTAGGAGAACGCAGGATCGGACATGTCTGAGCCTTTCGGGGGGAACAGCATATAGAACACGCTGTCATCCCAGCCCTGCGGATGCCAGTAGTATCTTACATGCGGAATAGGTGTCCGGGAAAGAACTAAGAGATCTCTCAGATCCAAAAGGACAAGTTCATATCCCCCGATCTCCGGCAACTGCCGGAGGATTACGCTGACGTCCGTGTTCAGCATCCAGGCGTCCTCAACAGCCAACACATCGTCGCCCAAGGCCATCCGCAAATCGATTTCCGTTACGCCATCGGGCACAGCGATGAGGAGTTCTGCCAACGCTTCCTCCTCGGCAATACCTACAGTCATAATAAGCGCCAAGAATAAAACGATCGTCCCCACCAACTTGCTGACAAAAAGAAACTTCCGCATTTAGTTATTCCTCCTTCTTATTGGGCTACCCTGATACTCTGAATTATATTCCCGATGCGCTGTATTGTCACCTACATGATTGGACAGGTACTGTTCCAACTCTTCTCACAGCACCATTCTCATCTCCCCTTATGTCACGCCATATGACGAAAGAAATAACCCTCCAAGGCTCCCAAAAGAGCATTCTGTTCCCTTTTGAACGGCCATTGAAAAGTCCAATATTTCACGGCTTGAGCGAGGTTCATCGGCCTATCATTTTCATCTTTTTCGTAAAATTTTTCATTTTTGGAGGTGTTTGGGGACGAAAACTGGGGCTTCCGAGAACTCTGAAACCCTTGATCCCACTAGCTTTTCTTGATAAGTCCCATATCTACATCGGCACCAAAGTCCTTTCTAAAGGAATGGAGCAATCATTCCTGTGGAAGCGATTTTTCTTTTGTAGTATAATAGATATCGGTTATCGGAGTGTTGGATAAATTGGAATTTGAGCAGGAGGATTTTGATGCCATCCATAACAAAAAAATTAAGCGGTTATTTATTCTATCTTCTTCTATCTAATGTCATATACGGACTATTTGTATACCATGTTTTTACGTGGCTGGTCAATTATTCTCTGCTCTACGCATATTTGGGTAATCTCCTGCTGATCATTTTGGGTTTGGCATGGGATGAATATATGCAAAGGTATCTGCAATCGAAAAAACTGGCCATACAGCTAAAACAGGAAAAAGACAGAGAGCTGAATCAGCGGTTTGTACGCTGGCTTATGGAAAGTTTTATCTCTTTCAAAACTGCATTATACCTATTCTATGTGTTTATTCTGATCATTTCTCAATTTATCAAATTTGCCCCAGCATTTCTAGGAGAGAACGCGAGAATATTTATCGGTGCAAACGATTACAGCATATTGTTTCTGATTGCGCTGGATACCATGAGCACGCAATTCGCAAAAGATAGACAAAGGATGAAAACAATCGCCGAGAATCTCGAAAAGGCATTGGCAGAAGAGGATGCGGTTTCATAGGATGACCGTGAGGCCAAATTGCAGTTTGTCGGGAAGTTTGCCTGAATTTTGTTTTGGATTGATACACAAGATGAAGATGCTATATATACCTGATGACGCATGTTTTACATGTAACTACTGCTTTCGACCGCCCGCAAACCCTTACTTCAAGCAGCTTTCACGAGAAATGCTATACTACCACTCGCATCAAACAAGAAGTATTGATATTCGATGCTTCTTTATTTTTTTTGATATATCTAGCAAATCGTATATGCACAGCGTATAACGACATGGCCAAATAGATACCAAAATACGGGTATTGTCAATAGTTATGTGCAAAACAGGAAAGAGGCCGGGGGTTGCCGGCCAACTGACGATAGAACCGTTATCCGTCAAGGAGGGCGAGATGCTTCATGTGCAGGTGTTTTTTGCAGCCCATTGAGTACCGGCCACATGCCGCAGGCACCGATGTCGTTGCTTGCCGTCAAGCACTGCACAACACCCGCTTTCAGGCGGTACGAATCACTGTCGTACGCACTGCGCTCGAACCTGCTTGAACATAAAATAGGGCGCGTCACCGCGCGCCTGTATGCGAGCTGGACACTTAAGCTCGCCAAAGAAATCAATACCAATCGGGAGTGCCTATTTTTTCACCGCCATGGTCATTGCTCTTTCCAATGATGGCAGGCGATTTGCCGCCCGTCATCAATCGCTTCAAGGACAGGAGTTTCCCGCTTGCATTGCTCCGTGGCAAACGGACAGCGTGGATGGAACCGACAGCCCGAGGGTGGGTTAATAGGGCTGGGTGGTTCGCCGTCCAACATCATGCGTTCGGCACGAACGCCCGGCTTGCCGGTGGGGATGGCCGAGAGGAGCGCACGCGTATACGGATGGCGCGGGTGGTTGTAGACCGTGTTGGTCGAACCAAGCTCCACCAGATTGCCCAGGTACATCACGCCAATCGTATCACAAAACCTGCGCACCACGCCCAGGTCATGCGAGATGAAGAGATATGTCAGGTGAAATTCCTGCTGCAAATCCACCAGCAGGTTCAACACCTGCGCCTGGATGGACACGTCCAGCGCGGCAATTGGCTCGTCGGCCACGATGAACTTGGGGCGCAGTGTCAGTGCGCGCGCAATGCCGATGCGCTGGCGCTGTCCGCCAGAAAACTCGTGCGGATATCGGCGCATACAGTCGCGATCCATGCCGCAAAGCTGCAGCGTGTGCGCTGCGATGTCCATCGCCTCCGAGCCCTTGGCTATCTTGTGTTTACGTACGCCTTCGGCCACGATAGTGCCGATGTTCATCAGCGGGTCGAGCGAGGCGTACGGATCCTGAAATATCATCTGCATGTCGCGGCGAAGGCGCAACATATCTGCGTTGCCCAGCTTCTGGCCGGACTCGGAATCAAAGACCGTACGTCCTTCAAAGCGAATCGAACCCTTGGTCGGCTCCAGCAGGCGCAGCAGTGCGCGCCCGGTGGTGGACTTCCCGCAGCCGCTCTCCCCGACCAAGCTGAACGTGCTGCCCGCCTGTATATCGAAGGATACGCCATTGACCGCCTGTATAATTTGTGGCTTTCCACCCAGAAAGCCTCTGCTCTGCACGAAGTGGCGCGTCAGGTCACGCACCTGTACCTGCGGCGTAGCAGCTTGGCTTTGTGTCGTCTTGCATGTGCCGTTTTCAAGCATCGGTTTCGCCTCCTCCCTGTGCCGTTTCACCCGCGCTTACGTCGCGAAAACAACGCACGAGATGCCCCTCACCTAGGGCCGTCAGCTGCGGCATCTCACTCTTACATTGCTCCGTGCAGTACGCACAGCGCGGCCAGAAGCTGCATCCATCCGGCAGCATATCTGGCGAGGGCACGTTGCCAGGGATGCAGGGCAGCTTGCGCGAGTCACCGGTCCCCGGCGCGTCGTCCACGAAGGTGCGGGAGGCCATGAGGCCAAGCGTATAGGGATGCTTCGGATTGGTGAAAATTTCTTGAACTGTGCCCTGCTCCACGACGCGACCAGCGTACATCACGACGATTCGGTCGGCAACCTCGGCGATGACACCCAGGTCGTGCGAGATGAACAAAATAGCGGTCTGCAGCTCCTGCTGCAGGGACTTAAGTAGGGAAAGCACCTGCGCCTGGATGGTCACATCCAGCGCGGTGGTGGGCTCGTCCGCCACCAGCAGCGCGGGCTCACAGCATAGCGCCATGGCAATCATCACGCGCTGACGCTGGCCGCCCGAGAGACGGTGGGGATAACTGACGGCCACATGCTCTGCATCCGGCAAGCCCACCTTGCGCAGCATGTCCAGGCAGGCCGCCCGGCACTTGTCCTGCGAAAGGTTTTGGTGCAGCGCAAGCACCTCGCCGATTTGCTGCTGCACGGTAAAGACCGGGTTAAGCGATGTCATCGGCTCCTGAAAAATCATGCTCATACGCTTCCCGCGCAAGCGATTCATCTCTTTTTCCGGCAGGCCAAGCAGCTCCCGTCCCTCCAGCTTGATGCTGCCGGAGATGTGCGCGAATTCCTTATCGAGCAAATCCATTACAGACAGGGACATCACGCTCTTGCCACAGCCGCTTTCTCCCACCAGGCCGAGCACCTCGCCAGCGTGGATTTGCAAATTAACGCCCTGTACGGCGGGGAGCTTTCGCCGATCGGAATCGAACGTCACAAACAGATTCTGTATATTGAGCAGCAGATCCGCTGGCATGGCAGTCCCTCCTTCTTACTTGATGCGGGTGCGCGGATCCAGCGCGTCGCGCAGGCCATCGCCGAAGAAATTGATCGACAGCACGACGATAAACACCAGGAGACCCGGTGGCAGCCACCGCCACCATTGCGAGCGTAGCGCTACGAGGTTTTGCGCGGCAGCCAGCATGTTGCCCCACGAGGGCTGCGGCGGCGTAACGCCCATGCCGAGGAAGGAAAGGCCCGCCTCGGTGAGAATGGCGGCTGCCATGCCCAACGTCGCGTTGACGATGATCGGATTGATGCAATTGGGCAGCATGTGCTTGACGATGATATCCAGAGGGTTCAGCCCCAGTGCGCGCGCCGCCTCGGTAAACTCCCGCGTGCGCAGGGACATGACCTGCGCGCGCACGATGCGCGCTACACCGGTCCATGAGAGAATGCCGATGATGATGACCACGTTCATCGCGCTCCCGCCCAGCACGGCCGCCATGGAGATGGCGATGACGTAGAAGGGGAAACACATGACCATATCCACCAGGCGCATGATAAGCGAATCCACAAACCCGCCAAAGTACCCTGCCAACGCGCCC
>JGI994J12354_10002508_pt1 | contig 17816 bp, 13 predicted proteins | sample IntmicLarv3ML3BL_FD_12354 | JGI IMG/M metagenome (IMG submission 12354) | reverse complement strand
GGGGCGGGGCTGTCCTATCGGCTTGACGGGGAGGAAGGAAAAGCATGGAAATAATATATAGCAAGCAGGCAGTAAAATATCTTAATTCACTAGATAGAAAAACAAGAATGCGCATAAAAGAAGCGATAGAGACAATACCGTGGTTAGACCGAGATTTGAAAATTCAAGGTGTCAAAAACTTAAGTAAATTGCGGGTAGGCAATTTGCGAGTGCTATATGAAAGGAATAGTGCTATAATATATATAACACTAATAATGTCCCGAGGGCAAATTTATAAAAGACTATAGGAGGCAATATTATGAGTAGAGAAGAGCTGCAAGATATGATTGAATTGATACCAGATTGTGATTTTGACAAAATACATAGATTTTTGGTAGAATTAATTCCAGAGAGTGAATTAAAACCAGAGATACAAGAGTTGGTTGAAAAAGAACTGAGAGATATGAAAGAAAATGGTGGAGTTCGTCACGAGGACATCCACTGGAAATAAAATTTACAAAATGGCAAAATAAAAAACGCAAAAGAGTCTTGACAAACATATTTCAATGCATTAAAGTGATGTTTATAGAAAAACCGTTGAGGAAGAGTAGTAGATTATTATGTGGCGTTTCAGAGAGTGACTTATTGGTGGGAGAGTCATACAAAGCAGATAATTGAATGGACTTTCGAGGGCAACCTGAAATCATCTGAGAGTATGGTCTGCCGGGAACCGAACCCGTTATCAATCAGGAGTGTATGTTAGTGCATGAGAAAGTGGACTTTTAGTCAAGTTGAGTGGTACCGCGATAATAATGAACTTATTAGCGCCTCAAGCAAGTTATTTGCTTGGGGCGTTTTTTATTATTTCATAGGAAAGTTCACCTATGAAACAACAAACTCATAAACTAAATTCTTTTTCATATAGGAAATGAAATTTGACGTTTTACAAAACTAACAACCAAAAAAGGACAAAGAGGAGAGAGAAAATGAAAAAACAATTAGCAGCAGTATTAAGTATCGTAATGTTAGGAACAGCATTAGTAGGATGTAGCAATAGCAACAAAGCAGCAAGTGGAGCGGAGCAAGAAAGCTACACCATCGGTATTTCACAGTTCGCGGAGCATGGTTCATTAGACAATTGTCGCGAAGGATTTTTAGAAGGACTAAAAGAAGCAGGCATTGAAGATGGTACTAATTTAACTGTAAATTATAAAAACGCAATGGCGGATATGGGAACAGCAGGACAAATCGCCGCAACATTTATCTCGGATAAAGTTGATTTGGTTTGCGGGATTGCTACACCAAGTGCCCAGACCTTATATAACGCCGCCATGGACAGTGCGACCCCAGTAATCTTCACCGCAGTAACCGACCCAACGGCCGCTGAACTTGCTAAGGAAGATGGTTCGCCAGTCGGTGAAATAACTGGTTCAAGCGATAAATTGCCAATTGAAGCACAATTGAAAATGATTAGAGCTATTTTACCAGAGGCAACAAAACTAGGTATCATATATACAACTAGCGAAGTGAATTCAGTATCAGCAATTGCTGAATACAAAGAACTAGTTGGTGAATATGGTTTTGAATTAGTTGAAAAAGGAATTACTGGTACAGCCGATGTATCATTGGCAGCTGATGATTTATTAGGGCAAGTAGATTGCATCACGAACTTAACCGATAATACCGTAGTTAATTCATTGCCAACAATCTTAGAAAAAGCTAATGCTAAAAACATTCCCGTTTTCGGTAGTGAGGTAGAACAAGTTAAGCTAGGTTGCCTAGCAGCCGAGGGGATTGATTATGTGGCGCTAGGAAAAGAAACAGGCAAGATGGCGGCGCAAGTATTAAAGGGTGAGAAAAAAGCATCAGAAATGCCATTTTTAGCAGTATCAGAAACAGGTCTTTATGTGAATACCAAAGTAGCTGAAAATCTTGGTATTACTTTGAGTGATGAGATGGTAAGTGGTGCACTAGAGAGTTTCGACAGTATTGGGTAAATAGCGAAAAACAGATTGTGGGTCGAGCCCGCAATGACAAAGAAGTTAGCAATGACAAAGTAAGCCGGCAATGACGGTAAGGAATTAATTTGTCATTACGGCCTACGAGCCGGAATTTCAATAACAATACGGAGGGTAACATGGAATTTATTATTTCGATTATGACACAAGGTTTAGTATACGCAATTCTCGCATTAGGAGTGTATATTACCTATAAAATCTTGGATTTTCCCGACCTAACAGTTGATGGGAGTTTCCCACTAGGAGCGGCGATTACCGCACTTCTTATCACCAAGGGAGTAAACCCATATCTGACACTACCAATTGCATTTGCAGTTGGTGCGATGGCAGGAGTAATGACGGGCATTATCCATGTCAAATTCAAAGTCAGAGATTTGCTGGCGGGAATTATTATGATGACAGCACTATGGACGGTTAACTTGCGAATAGCTAGGACAGCTAATGTGCCATTATTTTCTCAGGAAACTATCTTCAAAAATGGTTTTTTAGAAAGTATTATTCCAACCGCGCTAAACCCCTATGCGACACTAAGTATCGTCATTTTGTTGACATTGATAATCAAAACATTTTTGGACATATACCTAAAAACCAAATCAGGCTATCTCTTGCGAGCAGTGGGAGATAATGATAAATTAGTCATTTCATTAGCAAAAGACCAAGGTAATGTCAAAATCTTAGGATTGTCAATCGCCAATGGTTTAGTAGCTCTAGCGGGTAGCATTTTTTGCCAAGAGCAACGTGTGTTTGAGATTTCAATGGGAACTGGTGCGGTAGTAATAGGATTGGCAAGTGTCATAATCGGAACTAGTTTACTTAAAAAAGTTTCCTTTGCAAAAAGCACGACAGCAGTTATTATTGGTTCGATTTTGTATAAAGCGTGTGTCGCCTTGGCACTTAAGAAATTTGAAGCCCAAGACATCAAACTTATCACAGCAGTGCTATTTCTGGGTATTTTGATTATCAGCATGGAACGTAGAAAGAAGGTGAAAACAGATGCTTGAGCTAAAAGGAATTCATAAGATATATAATCCAGGCTCGATTAATGAAATGTGCCTGTTTGACAATTTCAACATGGGTATCGACGAGGGTGAATTTGTGTCAGTAGTTGGCAGTAATGGTTCAGGTAAGACCTCCATGCTAAATATTATTTGTGGTAGTATCCCAATCGAAGCTGGTGAGATTTACATTGGTGATAAGAATATTACCAAAGAACCGGAGTGGAAACGCAACGAGCGAATTGGACGCGTTTACCAAAATCCAGCAATGGGAACTTGCCCTACCATGACGATTTTAGAAAACATGGCATTAGCAGATAACAAAGGAAAGGCCTTTGATTTGCGAAAAGGGACAACCAAGAGTAGAATTCCATATTACAAGGAACTACTTAGCCAATTAAATTTGGGGCTTGAAGATAAGCTTAAGACAAAAGTTGGTTCACTTTCAGGTGGACAAAGACAAGCGATGGCACTTTTGATGTCAACGATGACCCCCATCGAATTCTTGATTTTGGACGAGCATACTGCAGCACTTGACCCTAAGACGGCCGAGCTGATTATGGAATTGACTGATAAAATCGTTAAGGAGAAGAAACTGACAACGATTATGGTTACACACAATTTGCGTTATGCTATTGAATATGGTAATCGTCTAGTCATGATGCATAAAGGCGAGAGTGTGCTAGATAAGAAATATGCCGAAAAAGATGCTATGAAAATGGATGATATCCTTAAGATGTTTAATGAAATCAGTATAGAATGTGGTAACTAAGGGTTTATAAAATTATATTATTATTTAAGGTGAGCGGTGTGATGAAAATCACACCGTTTTGTTTTTTGGATTTTGTGCGTCCACTTTTACATATCATGTCAGTTGCTATTGCACTATACCAAATCGCAAGCAGTAATAGTAAAAACTATTAATTTTCTGAGAAAATCGCCTATTTAAAGGGTTTAATAGTTTGACATTAAACAAAAGTTTAGTTATAATCAAAATAGTTTTCAAAAACATATTCATAGGAGTATAAAATCATGAAAAAAGCCATAAGACGAAGACAAATAATTGCAAGGGTAACGAGTCTGCTATTGGTAGTTTTGCTCGTTTTGACATGTATCCTTCCAGCGTATGTTAATGCAAAGGCAAGTGATGAAGAGATACCACTAGTGACGGTTGTGCCAACAAAAGAACCCAAGGTGACGGTGGCGCCAACGGGCGAAGCAAAGCCAACAAGTGAGGCAAAACCAACAGATGAGGCAAAGTCAGCAGATGAGGCAAAACCAACAGGTGAAGCAAAGCCAACAGAAGAGGCAAAGCCAACAAGTGAAGCAAAACCAATAGATGAGACAAAACCAACAGCGAAGGCAACTCCAACGGTCAAGCCAACAGCAACACCAAAAGTAACACCAGACCCAGCGATAGCTAAGGTCTTTGGCATTACAGGAGTTGGCGCACCAATGGGTACATTTGATGCAGGCGACGGAAGCTTTAATAGCTTGGTTACCATTGAGAGTATAAAACTCAGAAATTTAAGTAAGGCTGTTGATATTGTTGATGGCTCAACAGTAGTTTTTAGTGATAAACTGCAGATACAATATGATTTTAATATAGATGAAGCAGCCGCTGATGAAATCAAAGGAAATCCCGGAAAGAAATACATTATCACATGCCCTGAGGGATTACGATGGGATGACTCTGGCGACCTTGTGCTAAGTGCAAAAGAAGAAGGTACAGCACAAACATATCCATTTGCAAGACTAGTGTGGGATGATGGGAGTGGGGCTGAAGGCGAGATGATAGCCTATTTTGAATTTGATTTAAGCCCAGGAAGTTGGTGGGATGAAGGCTTTGACGAATTAGTAGGCGGAAACATCAACCTTCCATGTATTTTAGATAAAACAATAATTGACGATGACGAGGAATATGCGATAGTTCTCGGTGGTAGTAGCGATGTAACGGTTACTATTGGCGATAACGAAAAGGCAAAACATGAATACAAAAAGGTTGGCGGATATGACCCAGATACAGGACGTATTAAGTGGACGATTACTTATGATGTTGGGGCGTTAACAGAAAGTGATAAAGTCACTTTAGCAGATACCTTTAAAACGGAGGAACAAACGTATGTAACTGACAGCCTTATGATGCAAATAAATGGTGGGGCATCGACAGCTGTTGCACCAACTAGCGTTGATGTGGATACGATAGAAACGAACCTTACATATACATTTGTGCCGACAACAAATGATAAAATCATTTTCACCTATGAAACGAGTCTGGGCGACAAATTTTTTGAGCCAGGAGTGGGTGGAAGCGCAAGTCATGACACAGTAGTAGGGAATACGGCAGTAATGAAAGATGAAGATGGTGAGCTTTTAGCACCATCAACAGGCGATACGGTAACAATTCCAAGCGAAGATAAAACATGGCTACTTAAAGGTGGCGAAGTAGATAGTAGTGGTCGGAAGATTGATTGGGAAATCGTTATCAATACCAATGACCGACGTTTAAAGAATTTGAAAATGTTTGACCAACTTCCAGTAGGGTTGGACCTCGATGCCAATTCGGTTACAGTTAACGGAGCAGCTTGGACAGGTTTCACAGTAACATCAGGGACGGCAAGTGTTGGACCATTATTTGTAATGGACAGCTTCCCAATGAATAGTGGCAGTTATTTCAAAACTTATACAATTAAGTATACAACAACGGTTAACCATCAATTCTTTGACGAAGCAACTCAAGATTTGAGCTTCTCAAACAAGGCATGGCTAGGTTTTGAGTGGTGGCATAGAGATGGAACAGGTGATTGGACATCTTATGAGACACCAACAATCGACAGGAAAATCCCAGTAATTGCTGATATTATCCAAAAAAGTGGTGTGTATGACCGTGCTACGCATAAGATTAAATGGACGGTCACAGTCAATCCACTTAAGGTCAATATTAAGAGTGGTACTATTCTAGATGAATTAGCAGAAACGTTTACTGACCCAGAAGACGGTATGGTAAAACCAAAGCAGACATATGTAGGAGGCTCGTTTGCATCAACAGACATGAAGATTACGGAAGATACTGGTAATACAGATGGTGGAACAGAGGTAAAAGTACATGTTGGTGACATTGGGAAAAGCACATATACATATACCTTTGAAACCTTAGTGATGGACAAAAGAGATTATGGATACAATACGCCAAACAAAGCGTACTACAACGAAGTGGGTTTTGTTGCGAACGTTCTTCCAGATGGTGCGAGTCAGACTAATGTAGTAGAAGACGATGCAAAAGCAACGGTGCAGGTTAATAGTACCGTTCTTAATAAAAGTGGAACACATCATGAATATGATGCAAATGGAAAACTTGTTGTTACTTGGAGAGTGGTAGTCAATCAAAACAAAATGCCGATGGCAAATGTAGTTTTGACCGATGATATGCTTCCGGGTATGAAATACGTTGCAAGTTCAGCTGTAGACATTCATAAAGAAGCAATGGATACGGAAATTAGTGAGACACCAAATGCAAGTCTTGACTCAGTAACATTTAATTTGGGCAGTTTTAACGACCAAAGAACATTTGAATTTAAAACAATAATAGATGATATTGATGCCGTTAAAGTGATTGGTGACGATGGTGTGGAATACAACCCGTTCACAAAAGATGCAGATGTTTCATTGCCAAACACGATTGTTTTAAAGCGTGATGGATTTAATGAATTGCCATATACGGGAAATAGAAGAATTTCGAATAATGCAGTTCAAAAAAGTTCGCGTATAGATGTGGCAACAGATAACGCTTATATTCTTTACAGCGTGAAATTAAATGTTAATGGATTAGACTTAGAAGGAGTGCAACTAACAGATACATTGCCGTCAGGGCTAGTGCTTGATTTTGATAGCGTAAAGCTATATAAAACGACGGTTGATAGTGCTGGAGCTTTTGATGAAATAGGCAAGGTGGAAATTGCAAATCCGATATGGGCTTTTGACATGACAAGTAGAAGTTTTGCAGTTACAATGCCTGGTTCGGATAGATATATTCTTGAATACGGTTGTCCGATTGAGACACATGGGTCATTTACCAACAATGCTAGTTTCGATGGAGCATTAGCTGGTGAAAGTGCTGGAGAGGGCACGAACAACATTGTTTCCGGCGGTGGTGGCGGTGGCGGTAGCGGTAGTAGAAGCGCCGAAGTTAAGATAATCAAAACGGATGCATTGCGAGGCGAAAGAACGCTAGCAGGTGTGACATTTACAATTTGGACTAAATTAAATGGGGTGGATACAGCGGTTAAGGAAGCCACAACTGATGCTAATGGCGTGGCAATATTCGCAGGCTTAGGTCGTGGTCGTGAATATTGGATAGTTGAAGGAAGTTACGCAGGTTACAGCAGTCCAACAGTGGTTGAAGGAAGCACCAAAACACCACTTGAAGACTACAAGATTACAACTTCAACGACAAATAGAGAAAATGAAATCAGTATCACTAATATGCCGACTACTGCTGACATTAGCTTTGCCAAGGTCAATGATATTGATAAAAAATTAAAAGGCGTAGAATTTGCACTCACTGAAACAGGAGTAGTTGCACCAGCAGTACCATTTACGGGAACGGCAACTAGTGATGTGGATGGCGTGGTTACTTTTATGGACGTACCATTTGGTACATACGAGATAGAAGAAACAGCAACTGTTCTACATCATGCGTTGAGTACGCAAAAAATTGTCGCAGTAATAGCAAATGACGGTACCGTAACACTTGATGGCGACCCAATGGGTAGCACAGAGTTTGTCAACGTTATTGAAAGAGGCGACGTGACTATTGAGGTGTTTGATGATGATACGAAAGACCCACTAGAGGGCAAGACATTTGATATCTTCGATAGTTCTGGCAAGAGAGTTGGAACAGCAACTTCTGGCATAGATGGTAAATTAACATTTACGAATTTGCCAATGGGTGATACATATACAATTAAGGAGACTAGTGCTCCAAGCGATTACAAACAATCGCCAGATATTACAGTGACATTGGATAGTGCAAGCAAAGACGTGGAATGGCCAAAATTGCCACCACATGAAGTGGTTTATGAATTTACCAGCGGAACGGCAGGTAAAGAATTACCAAAAGAAGTAAAAGATTTAACCCCAGCTAAAGAAACTATGAAGTACATGGGTGACACAGTGACTTCCCCAACCCTAGCTAAGACGACAGTAGAAGTTCCAGAGGGAGTGTGGGAGTTCAAATCATGGGATAAGTCAGATGTGACTATTGACAGAGAAGACGAAAGTATCGTAGGCACTTGGGAATTCACGCCACAATATAATGTCACTTATAAGTTCGAAAGTGGCACACAGGGCAAGGAATTGCCAAAAGAAGTAACTGACTTAATACCGGCTGACAATACCAGAAATGTTAATGGCACAGTGATAAAATCGCCAACCCCAGAGAAAACTTCGATTGAGGTTGTAGGTGGAACATGGACCTTTGTTGCATGGGATAAAGCTGAAACGACAATTGCTGGGGCTAATGCAGAAGTTACGGGAACTTGGAAATTCGTGCCAACTAAAGATGAGTTGAAGAAATTAATAGAAGAGGGCGACAAACTCGATAAAGGAGACTACACGTCAGAGTCATGGGAAGCCTTTGAAGAGGCACAAAAAGAAGCTAACAAGGTGCTGGATAATCCAAATGCGACGGAAGAAGAAATAAAAGCAGTAATTAAAGAGTTGCAAGAAGCCAAGGATGGTTTGGTTGAGCTAGGGACAATATGGATACATGCGACACCAACCCCGACGCCAACACCAACCCCGACACCAGTAGCGGTTACGGGTACATCGGCGACACCAACACCAACGTCAACACCGACGCCAACCCCAACATCGACGCCAACACCAACAGCTAAGGTGACGGATAGACCAGCGAATAGACCGCTAACTAGACCAAGCTCAACTATTGCAGGCAGAAGAACTAGTGCTAAGACTGGTGATAATAATAATATTTTATTGTACGGCAGTTTAGGCGTAGCAATGGTAGCAGTGGCAACAGGACTAGTTGTTGCGAAGAAGAAAAAAAATAGAAGTAAATAAAAATCACATAAAAAGCAAAAAACAATAAAAAATCTCCCTCAAACATATCGAAATATGATATAATCGTTGCAATGTAAAAATTGCGATGAGGGAGGTTTTTTGTATGGAAAAAAATAAAATTATTCAAGTAAATGAAAAAGTACCTATTGGGAAGTTAATTCCACTAAGCTTGCAACATATGTTTGCGATGTTTGGGGCATCAGTATTGGTGCCGATTTTATTTGGTATTAACCCAGCAATAGTATTACTGATGAATGGTTTGGGAACGTTGTTTTTTATCTTTGTTACCAAAGGAAAAGCACCGGCATACCTAGGCTCTAGTTTTGCGTTTTTAGGACCAGCCATATATATTATTGGTAATTACGGTGGCGGTATGGAAGGATTTGCTTATGCGCAAGGCGGATTTGTAGTAGTTGGTCTGGGTGGTTGTATTTTGGCAGGTATCATCTACAAATTTGGCGCAGACTGGATTAAGGTAGTGCTTCCGCCGGCAGCGATGGGGCCAGTTGTAGCGTTGATTGGACTTACGCTAGCGGGGACAGCAGCGGAGATGGCAGGACTTAAAGGAGCGGACGATTTTGTAATCGAACCGGTAAACTTAATTATATTTGTAGTAACATTAGGAGTAGCAACATTTGGCTCTATTTTGTTTAAAAAGTTCTTGGCAGTAATTCCGATTTTAATCGCAGTTGTCGCAGGTTATGTGACGGCAGGACTTTGTGGAGCGTTAGATTTTACAGCAGTAGAGCAAGCGAAATGGTTTTCAATTCCGCAGTTGCAGATAGCAAAGTTTGATATAACAGCGATATTGATTATGCTACCAGTACTGTTGGTTATTGTAACAGAACACATTGGACACCAAGTAGTTGCTAGTAAAGTTGTAGGAGCAGACTTGGTTAAAGACCCAGGGTTACATCGTTCACTATTTGCAGACAACTTCTCTACGGCCGTTTCAGGCTTTGTCGGTGCTGTGCCAACCACCACTTATAGTGAAAACCTTGGTGTTATGGCAGTGACAAAAGTGTACAGTGTATATGTAATTGCTGGGGCGGCGATACTATCAATTGCATTTTCTTTCATCGGCAAGATATCAGCACTTATTATGACAATGCCAGGACCAGTAATCGGTGGTATCTCATTCCTACTATACGGAATGATTGGAGCCAATGGTATCCGCCTTATGGTAGATGCAAGAGTAGATTATAGCAAATCACGTAATCTCGTTTTAACCTCGGTTATCTTCGTAACTGGACTATCAGGAGTCAAGATTTCTCTTGGCAATGTCGAACTTGAGGGTATGGTACTTGCAGCTATGGTCGGAATGGTATTAAGTATTTGCTTCGCAATCCTAGACAAGCTTAAACTTACTAACGACCAATAGACGGTACAACGAAGCTAAATTGAGTAATTAAGAAATAGACAAATACAAATAATAGAATATGCTTAAATTAAGAAAGAAACAATTTATCTCAATTGATAATTGTTTCTTTCTTATTGCCATGGTGGTTATTTTCGCATTATTGCCCAGTGTTTTTATGTAATAGGAAATTACGCCTTCTTTCAAAATTGCCCCAGATATGGTATAGTGAATTTACATAATTTTTAACAAGGAAGGTCCAAAATGATTTTAGACATTATGATTTTTTGCTGTATTTGCGGTCTAGTTCCATTGTTGCTTGGAACACTGTATATCGGTAAGACGAATAAGAGTGACAACAACTCAATTATTGGTTGCTATGCACAGGGAATGTTTACGATGTGGGGTATCTTTCAAATCGTCGTTATCCCTCTGCTTTTGTTGAGAAAAAGTCTAACACTTTTAACGATAATGTGGTTAATTATAATACTCCTCCTATGTCTTTGGGCATTGCTAAAAGGGCATCATAAAATCATTTCATTATTAAACCCAAAAACCATCATAAAAAGCATTCTATCATGGCAAATGCTAGTGGCAATTTTATTGATTGCTTTTCAAACATACATGCTTACAGTTCAGATGCATACAGATGCCGATGATGCTTTTTATGTAGCGGCAGCGACAACGGCGCTGGAGACGGATAGCATTCTCTCCTTTAATGCATATACAGGCGAAGCTATTAATAATCTGCCAGTTCGTTATGCCCTATCGCCATTTTATGTGTTTACAGCAATGATAGCAAAGATATCTAGTATTCATCCAACAATTATTGCTCATACTCTATTTCCGCTAATATTAATCCCCTTAGCATATATAGTTTATACATTATTGGGTAAGCATTACTTCAAAAATAAAACTAGTGCAGTAGGCATGTTTTTGATTGCCATTTCATTTCTGCAAATGTTTAGCGCTTTTTCCGTGTATACAACGGGTGTTTTCACATTGACGAGAATTTGGCAAGGAAAGGCTGTTTTGGCAGGGATTTTACTGCCAGCGATTTTCTATTTTTCGATAAAGGCATTTGAACAGCAAGCGAGCAAAAGGAACTGGATTAGTTTGATGATGATAATGTTTGCTAGCTGTATGGTTTCATCAATGGGAATTGCGCTAGGAGCGATTGCGTTAGGGATGTTGGCATTAATTGCCAGCCTGCGCGAGAAAAATCTTAAAATCATCTGGTATAGCTTATTATGCTGCTTGCCTAACATATTATATGCGGGAATTTATTTGCTTATGAGAGCAAAGATTATTAAGTAAAGAGTCTGTTTCATAAGAGAAATCCTCTATGAAAAGACGAAAGGAGTTACCAACATGTTACAATTGGCGTTACAAAAAGCTAAAGATTATTGGGCAAGCGGATGGTATGTTTTGCTGTTTGCTCTAGCTTTGATATATATTTTAATCTGCGTTAAAGAGAAAAAAGTTAAAAAGACTTTTGGGTGGTATAGCAGTTTGTTTGTGGCGGTATACCTTTTTCCAGTAACAAGTAAGATAATCACCTCCTTCATTGGGCAATCAGTATATTGGCGGATGTTTTGGTTGTTGCCAACTAGCGTTATTATGGCGTTTGCTTTTACCCACCTGTACGAAAAGGTGAGTGTGAAGTGGCACAAAGCGATAGTAGCATTGACGGTGGCATTGGCAGTTGGTATTGGCGGGTCATGGATGTATACGAATGTTGATTTTGAAAAGCCACCAAATTGGCATAAGGTGCCAGTGGCAGTACCAGCCATTTGTGAGGAAATACAAAGCGATGCTAAAGAGCAAGGCTTAGAGCCAAGGGCAGTAGTGGTTAATAGCTTGCTTTCAGAAATGCGCCAATATGATGCAGGTATCAAGATGATTTATGGGCGAAATGCTATGCGTGGGCAGGTGTCAAAGCGCCGAATGAGTGTGTACGAGCAAATGCAACAAGAAATTCCAAACTATCGCAAGCTAACTAGACGACTTAAGCAACTAGAGTGTAATTATGTGGTGTGGACAGGCTCTGAGGAGTCTTTTGCTGGATTTGAAGAAAATGGGTTTCGCTTGGTAGGACAGGCAGATAGATATAAGATATATGCTACTCCATAAAACCATATCATAAGGGATGATTATAACAATGATTTTTTGACAAAAGGGATTAAAGTTGATAAAATATCATAGGAACTTTTACAAGATAAACCATGGGTTTTATAGGATTTAAAGGGGCAAAATTGAAACGACCAGAGTATTTTAAGCGAATAATATTATTTATATTGGTTAGTATCGTCATTTTAGCTCAGATGGCACTATTTGGTGAGGTTTGGTATTCAGAGTATCGGGGGCAGATTGAAAGTCCGTTTTGGTATCGTGGAAACGTCGCTTTAATTGCATTATATGGGCTGATGTTCTTCTTGTTTTCACAGGTATTTGGCGGTTTAAAAATTGGTTATATGAAAAAGTCTGATGTTATTTACACCATGATTTTAAGCGTTATTTGTACCAATGTGATTGCTTACGTTCAGATTACACTGATTAACCGTTGGTTTTTAAGTGCGCTTCCATTGGTTATGGTGGGTGCAATTGGCATCGTTATAGGAGTTATCTGGGTATTTGTATCAGATGCCATTTATATAAAATTATATCCACCAAGGAAGATGTTGATTATCTATGGCGAATATAAGCCCGATGATTTTATTGAGAAATTAGCTAAGCGTAGCGAGAAATATACAGTTCATGGAGTGATGAATGTTGAGGTTGGCGAAAAAGAAATCAAAAAAAGTATTCGTGATTATGAAGCGGTGATTGTGTGGGATTTACCATCACAAGTTAGAAATGAATATTTAAAATATTGTTTCTCCAATTCAATCAGGTGTTATGTAACCCCGAAGATTTCGGATATTATCATTCAAGGTGCTGACCGTATTCATTTATTTGACACCCCATTATTGCTTTCGCGCAATAAAGGTATGAGTGCCGAGCAAGCTTTTGTTAAGCGTTTGATAGACATTATTATTTCTTTGATAGGAATTATCATAGCCTCACCAATAATGCTTTTGATTGCGATTGCTATTAAAGCGTATGATAGGGGTCCGATTTTCTATCATCAGGAGCGAACCACCATTGCTGGTAAAGCCTTTATGATTCATAAATTTAGAAGCATGAGGATGAATTCGGAAAAAGATGGGGCGATATTAGCAAGTAAGAACGATTCACGCATCACCTCAGTTGGAAAAGTTTTGCGTAACACCCACTTTGACGAACTACCACAATTGTTTAATATTATTGTTGGTGATATGTCAATAGTTGGGCCAAGGCCAGAGCGAAAAGCATTCATCCGTGAGTATACTAAAAGTATTCCGGAGTTTCCGTATCGTTTGAAAGTCAAAGCAGGGCTAACTGGCTATGCCCAGGTATTTGGCAAATACAACACAACGCCATATGATAAATTAAAATTAGACTTGTTTTATATTCAAAATTATTCACTATTTCTTGACCTTAAGTTGATGTTTATGACATTTAGGATATTGTTTCAAAAGGAAACCTCAGAAGGTGTTAAAGATGGACAACGCTCGGCTTCTCCAGTTGCCATGGAGAAAGAAAAAAGTGAGGAAGAACAATAATGAACAAGCCCATTGTCACGGTGGTAATACCAGCCTACAATAGCGAAAAACACATCAAAAAAGCTATTGACTCGGCATTTAACCAAGATGTAGAACTAGAGGTTATTGTCATTAACGATGCCTCGACGGATAAGACGGTACAAGTGCTTGAAGCATACCAAGATAGAGCCGATTTTACACTCCTACATAACGAACATAATTCAGGCGTCGCGCTTAGCCGTAATCGCGGAGTGGAAAAAGCCCGTGGCGAATACGTTGCTTTCCTAGATGCAGATGATTGGTGGGAAACGGGCAAACTTAGTAAGCAATTAGTAGCGATGAGGGCCAAAGGAACAGTTATTTGTTCAACCGCTAGAGAATTAGTGAACAGCGATGGCACTAGTAAGGGCAAAATTGTTGGCGTCAAAGAACGTATTACTTATCCCATGATGCTTCGGCAAAATTGGCTGAATTGTTCGGCGGTGTTAGTGCGCAGTGATGTCATCAAAGAATTCCCAATGCAACATGATGATAGCCATGAGGACTATATTACTTGGATGAAGATTTTGCAAAAGTACCAGGAAGCAACAGGCGTAGATGAGCCATTGCTTAAGTATCGAGTTAGTAATGACAGCAAATCAGGCTCTAGGTGGAATTCGGCAAAAATGATGTATAAGGCGCAGCGATATCTGGGAATTAGCCCAATTAAAGCGGCATTTTATTTTTGCGCTTATGCGGTAAACGGAGTCAAAAAGTATTATTTTAACTGAGGAGAAGGCAGATGAAGCGTTTTATAAACGACATAAAAAAATACCACAAATATTCAATCTATTCAGCTAAAGCATATCTTAAGGACGAAGTCGCTGGTTCGCATCTGAATTGGCTGTGGTGGTTATTAGACCCGATATGTTTTATGATGATTTATGTATTTATTTTTACCGTGGTTTTTCCAGCTGGAAGCGAACCAATCTTCCCAGCTTTTATTTTCTTAGGGCTAACGCTTTGGCAATTTTTTGATAAAACCGTAGCACAAAGTGTCAAATTAGTTAGAAGCAATAAGTCGATTGTGACGAAAGTGTATATTCCCAAATATATCTTACTGATTATCACGATGATAAAAAATGGTTTTAAGATGTTGATATCATTTGGCATTGTAATCGTACTAGTGCTATTTTATCGCGTGCAACCTAATTTTAATATGTTGTATATCTTTTTAGTTATGACAACTCTTTTTGTTGTTACTTTTGCTTGTGGAACTATTTTGATGCATTTTGGCGTGTTCATTAACGACTTATCAAATGTGGTTAAAATCGTGTTGAAATTATTATTCTACATGACGGGTATATTTTACAGTGTTCCGACGAGAATACCAAAGCCATATGGTTGGTGGGCGGTCAGGATGAACCCATTGGCATTGATTTTACAATCAGGGCGTGAATGCTTGCTATACGATAAAACTCCAGATGTTAAGTGGTTGATATATTGGATAATAGCAGGAGCAGTTGTGGCGACAATAGGTGTGGCAACTATTTATAGAAATGAAAATGGTTATGCAAAGGTGGTCTAGATGAGAGAAAATGCAATTGAAGTTAAAAACTTAAGCATCAGTTATCGAAACTTGCAAACTATGTCGATTAAGCAAAGTTTATTTAAAGCCAGAAAAGTAAAAAATGAAGAAATCGAAGCAGTTAAAAATGTCACCTTTTCAGTTAGGCAAGGGGATATCTTGGGTATCATTGGGAAAAATGGTAGTGGTAAATCGACACTTTTAAGAGCCTTAGCAGGCATATTTTCGCCCAATTCAGGAACGATTGATTTAAAGGGGCATAATGTGGCCCTACTATCTATCGGGGTTGGCTTCCAAAAGACAATGACCGGGCGACAAAATATTATGTTATCGGGTATGCTATTGGGCTTTAGTGAAAGCTACATTCAAGGAAAGCTAGAAGAGATTATTGAATTTGCGGAATTAGGCAAATTTATTGATAGACCAGTTCAGACGTATTCAAGTGGGATGTATTCAAAACTAGCCTTTTCAATTACGGTGGTGCTAGAGTCGGAAATCATCTTGATTGACGAAGTCTTAAGCGTTGGCGACCAACAATTCAAAAAGAAAAGTTACAATAAAATGAAAGAATTAATTGCGCATCATGACCGCACCGTAGTAATTGTTTCGCATAGTATTTCGACATTAAAGAAATTATGCGATAGCGTAATGTGGATGAATGAGGGCGAAATTGTTAAAATCGGAAAATCAAAAGAAGTTTTACGCGAGTATGTTGCATTTATGGAAAAATAAGGGGATATTTATGATGAGAAAAACTAAAGTAGTAGCGGGAATTTTTCTTTTCGCGCTATTATTTTTCAGTGGCAAGAAGACAGTTGAAGCAGCAACGCGAATTCACTATATCGGACTCAAAGGCTCTACAGATGCTATTTTGTTAGAGTCAGATGGGCGTTTTGGCATGATTGACTCTGGCGAGGATTGGGACTATCCCAATGGTAACAACTCAAAGTACCCGCTTCGTCGTGGCATCGTTACTAACGAAGGACATGAACAACAAGTAATCTACTACATGAGACAAGCTGGTGTGACGAATGACAATTTTGATTTTTATATCGGCACACACGCACATAGCGACCACATCGGAACGGGCGATGAAGTACTTGCTCATTTTACCCCTAAGACAGTATATCTTAAGGAGTATTCAAATTCCAATATCACTAATAAAAATGCCTTGTGGGATAATCGCTATGTTTATGACAATTTAGTAAGGGCAGCCAAGCGAAATAGTAGATTAGTGCAAAATATCAAAGAGGGCACGACGATTAAGCTTGGCAATAATATGAATTTAACCTTGTATAACACCAAGGTTAGAAAAAGAATTTCGGATGATAATGATAACAGTATCGTCGTTAAAGTCCAAGCCTATAAGACGACGACTATTTTGACGGCAGATGCGACGGTCTCCGTGATGAATAGGCTAGCAAAAGATGGCAAACTAGGGAAGATTGATATTCTAAAATTGTCACATCATGGGTTCCTTGACTCTAACCCTAAAAGTTTGATGAATAGATTAGCACCAAAGCAAGCAATCGTAACGGGGCCGATGAGCAATGTACGTGCCGAGACACGTGATGCATTACGGAGTAAGGGCGTGAGCATCAGAAGTAATAATACTGGCATCGCAGCTTTGGTAACGAGGTATTCAGCAACAGGGTATTCAACCTCGGCACGAAATGTCAAAGCAGGCTGGCTAGATTATAACGAAGGTAGATATTATATCCGCAAGAATGGCAGACCTGTTACAGGTTGGCAAACCATTTCTGGGCGTCGATATTTTTTCAATCGACAAGGAAGAGTTAGAACAGGTTGGGTTACTGATAAAGGTAGAACATACTATTTTTCGCCAAGTAGAACAGCAAAATACAATATAGGTGAAATGTATGAGGGCTGGCAACGCCCTAATGGTGTTGATTATGTATACTTTAGAAAAGCAGGGGCGGCTGGCGCAAGAGGCAGACTTATGACTGGCTGGCAAACACTGAATAAGAAGCGGTTTTATTTCAGAAAGTTAGGTACCAATGGTTCAAATACCAAAAAGGCCAGTGGTTGGCGCGAAATTGCCGGCGAGCTATATTATTTTGACACCGGCAAAGGTAAGTTGGGTGGATATGCTTACACCAATGGTACATTTATAATCGGTAATGAACGATGTACTTTTAATAAAAACGGCATTTTGACAAGAAGAGTAGTAGTGAAATA
>JGI994J12354_10002507_pt1 | contig 17825 bp, 16 predicted proteins | sample IntmicLarv3ML3BL_FD_12354 | JGI IMG/M metagenome (IMG submission 12354) | reverse complement strand
TAACCCGCGTTCCAACACCGCAACCGCATCGTCGGTACGACCGAGCGCGATGTACGCCTCAGCGGCTCCGATGTAGGCGCGTGCGTTCATGGGTTCGATTTCTATGACCGCAAGGAATTGCGCCACCGCCTGCTCGTAGTCGAGCTCAAGCATATAGCGTTCGCCGAGGTTAAGTAGCTCCGACGCGCTCGGTGGCGTAGGTGCGGGTGCGGCGCAGGCGGCGAGGAGTGCGAGGCTAACTGTAGTAACTACTATAAACGTAAGCATCTTTTTCATATGTATTCTCCTTAGTCGTTCGGCCCCTCGGCTCCGTTGGATACGGTCCATTTATTTAGGTGCTCTGTGTCATGTTCGGAATAACCGTCCACATACCTAACTGAATGACCGTGCTGATAATTATTGCTTACGCCACTAAATACTCCGTTCACAACACTTCCGACAAACTCTGATACGACAATCCACTCAGTGTCGTAGATTTTTTGGCTGTATGCCCCCGTGTACTTCCCGAATGATATGTCGCTCACAGCTAGCGTTCTGCCACGGTATTCCAAATCAACGCCATTGTTGACAAAAGTGCCCATTATGTAATACTTGCCGTCAACCCACATGTTATCTTCGTTTTTTGCTGCGTCGATGAAATTCACATATGTTCCATGCTCGTTCATCCATATCCTAATACCGTCGCCAAACCCCGAATATTGTTCGTGCTGCATGAACTCCGTTATCTCAGAGGTACTGGCAAGCGTGATAGCTAACCTTATATCCTCGGCACGCAAAGAGTCCTTGATTTTTTCAATTATAGCTGCGATATTCTCCGGCAGTGACTCGGTCTCAAGTTCCGCCACTGTGTCCTCGCCAACGCCACGCACCCCCTCCAACATGTCCGCAATCCCCGCGTCACCCGTCGCCTCGTACCCACGCTCCAAGACCGCAATCGCGTCGTCGGTGCGACCGAGCGCGACGTACGCCTCTGCAGCTCCTATGTACGCGCGTGCGTTCATGGGTTCGATTTCGATGACGGCGAGGAACTGCGCCACCGCTTGCTCGTAGTTTAGGTCAAGCAAATAGCGTTCACCGAGGTTGAGTAACTCCGACGCGCTCGGTGGTGCGGGTGCGGGGGAGGCGCAGGAAACCGCGCCAAAAAGCATCAACACAACCAGCGCGAAAAGAACAAGTCGCTTCATATATACACCCTCAATTCTCATGATTTTGATTCACGCTATAATCAGCGTTAAACAACCGACCGCCCTGTGTTATGTCGTAAACGCTTACATTCAGATTTGTTACCGTGCGGAGGTCATACTCAAGGGAGAAAGGTTCGCCATCATTCGCAAGGTAATTCGCGGCTACCTCTGGCAGTGTGAAATCCCAAGCTATGCCGTCATTTGTCCGCGAAACCGTCGCTTCGCCAATCGTGCAATCCATGTTTTCATCGTTGTACAGGCTCACACTCGTCTGCATATCTTGTAAAGACACAACGTAATTCTCTTTCTGCTCGGTCGCGAACGCACCTGTCCACACGGCAATAGTGCCATCGCTTCCGTCGAGCCTTACCCACCATTGCACCAAAACGGCGTAGTCGCCAATCTCGCTCGTATTTATCGTGTAGTTTTCTTTTACAGAAATCCCCGACAATGTTATTCGTCCCGTTCGAGCATCGAAAACTTCCAGATTGACATCAACCCCATTCGGCTTTGTGATATCGTTTGGTACGCCTGTGGACTCTGGTGTCATTTCAACAATCGCGGTTGCAGTGGAGTCTGCCGTCGGTGTCATCGCGGGCGTCAGCCCCTCCAACATCTCACGAATCTCCGCATCACCCGTCGCTACGTACCCGCGTTCCAACACCGCAATTGCGTCGTCGGTGCGTCCGAGCGCGATATACGCCTCCGCGGCTCCGATGTACGCGCGTGCGTTCATCGGCTCTATTTCGATGACGGCGAGGAACTGCGCTACCGCTTGCTCGTAGTCGAGGTCAACCAAATAGCGTTCGCCGAGTGTGAGGAGTTCTGATGCAGTGAGCGATGTGGGTGTGGAGGTTGCGCAGGACGCGAGTAGTGCGATAATCAGCACAATATTCACTGTGGTAATTATTCGTTTTCTCATTCTCTATTGTTCTCCTCGTTCATTATCTGTTGTAATCGGTACTTTTTTGGATTTCAAGCACACCATCCACTATATAAGCACGCAAATAATTATAACCATACCCGCTTTCGCGACCATCTGTAATATCGCTTGTGAACAAAAGCGCGAGCGGCGTTGCACTGAAATCTATCTCCTCAACAGCCACCCTGTACTCAATTTGATAGACAGACCCATTTTGAGAATCTGTATAAAGGCTCAATTGATAGTTTTTGACTCCCTCAAATCCCGAACTGTTACACATCCACACTCCGTTGGAGTCTTCCTTATATGCGCGCGAGTTATTTTCCGATAAGTAATCACATATCCGATGGAACTTCGGGGATGCCGCATCAGGAATTGCTGCGTGTAGGTCATATGCAAGAAGTGCATTCTCAAGTCGATTAAGAATGTCTAATTCATCTGCCGTTAAGGGTGAAGATGGTTCATTTTCTTCCCACTCCGTTGTCGACTCCGGCGACTCGTCCGCATCATCACCGCCCCGCAGCCCCTCCAACATCGCACTAATCGCCACATCACCCGTCGCCGCAAGCCCGCGCTCCAACACCGCAATCGCGTCTTCGGTGCGACCGAGCGCAATGTACGCTTCAGCAGCTCCTATGTACGCTCGTGCGTTCATGGGCTCAATTTCGATAACCGCAAGGAACTGCGCCACCGCTTGCTCGTAGTTAAGCTCAAGCAAATAGCGTTCACCGAGGCTCAGCATCTCCGATGCCGTTGGTGGCGTGGGTGCGGGGGCGGCGCAGGCGGCGAGGAGCGCGAGCGCTAGCAAAAGTGCCAGAAGCAGGCAATCTATTCGGACTCTCATACTTTTCTCCATTTCGTACTTAATCGCATGAGTCTGATTAACCCACTACACTATACGACTCAACAACAAAGCTAAACTCACCGTTCGGTGCATATATGTAGATGCGCCGCGTGCCGTTGTCCGTTTCTATGTACAAATCACTTTCTACTTGCCTCATCTTTCGCCAGTATATATAACTGGCAGGTCGAAAGAACCCCGTAGCAACAATTTGCTCTCCCGCTAAAACACTGGGCATCATATTCTCTTCTACCCACGCAACTTCGTTTATTGCAACCATTTCGTCATCGATCAACACATTAACGCTTTCGCTAAAACGTATGCCATAGTTATTAATTGCAACACTATGTCTTTTGGCCCCTGCATATTCGTGCGGATACTCGTAGTATTCCTCGTAAATATCCATGTAAGCATACCATTGGTCTTCATATTCCACCGTGTTGTCAATGATTACTCCAACAACCGTTACCTTGTCACTATATGGCATAGGTGAATCCTCTGGCAAATCCACGTCTTCGACGAAAGGCTCTATCGTCGGTGCAGTCTCCACACTCAGCCCCGCCAACATCGCACTAATCCCCACATCACCCGTCTCCGCTAACCCACGCTCCAACACCGCAATCGCGTCGTCGGTGCGCCCGAGCGCGAGGTATGCCTCAGCAGCTCCAATGTACGCACGAGCATTCATTGGTTCGATTTCGATGACCGCCAGAAATTGCGCCACAGCCTGCTCGTAGTCGAGCTCAAGCAGATAGCGTTCACCGAGGTCAAGGATTTCGCTCGCCGTCGGTGGAGCGGAGGCGGGTGCGGCACAGGCGGTAATAATAGATAGGATAAGAATAATATAAACAGGCAGTAACACCGCTTTACTTCGCATATGTTCGTTCTCCCTTCGCGAAATTCATAAATGTCTCGGTATATTGTTAATCACAGCACATGGGCTCGTATGCGTGAGTTTTGATGACCCTGCCCCGTGATTATTCGCCCAGTTTATTTGTGAGATTCTGCGCTTGGCTTTCTAAACGGATTTCGTTTTCCTCGTAGATGGCTATGTTCTGTGTGATTGTTCTGTGCAAAAGCACTAAGTCACTTTCCACAGCTTCGATGTTGATTTGCACGTTTTTTAGCCGTGTGCGCAGATTGCTGCATTCAAGCACCCCTGCGTCAATAGATATGCGCGTTTTCGATAAGGTGTCCTTAGCGTTTGTAACTTGCCGAACAATTGCCGGTAATTGCTCATTCGCAGCCTTTGCAGATGGTATATCAATGTGAATGCTCATAGCTGTGCGTGTCCTCCTTACTGTGATTTGCTTTACTCCGCTGCCGCAAGAGCGGCCTGTGCCGCCGCAAGCTCCTCAGCTCTTTTTATAGCCTCAGCCTCTCTGATGATGTCGCTACCGATATCGTCCAAGTCCGCAGCAATTGCCGCAAGCCTATTTCTGTGTTCCTCTACAACCAAATTAGTAGGGGGCATCTCCACGCCCTTCCAGTGTGCGTTCAAGCTATGCTGATACGAGGTAAACGCCGACCGAGCGTCGCGCAATTCTGTTGACAGCTCTCTTATTATTTTCACCTGATAGTATATTTGCGTCATGTCAATACCCATTATCATGACCGTCCTTTTCCAAAGCATTGTGAGCCGTCGGCATTCTCTGCCTGCACCGCCACGACCGATGCATAGCAGAGAATGCCGAACGACAGAAATTAGTCGATTTTGTCCTTCAATTGATTTATATCTGCGCTGCGGTCGCTCTCTGTTCTCTCATACTCGTCCGCAGTGTTCCTGAGAAACGTGATGTAGCTATCCATTGCGGGCGGATACTTAGATTTGTAATCACTATGAAGACTTGCGAACTTCCTTCTGAGCTCACGTCCCGAATTACTGTCCCATCCATCTTTTTCGAGATTGCTCATTTTGGCATCCATCTCTTCAAACTGTCTGCTCAACTCGTCGCGCTGTCTTACGATGTTGTCTGCAAGACCTCTAAGCTCTGCCGGTTGTATGTTAATATTTCCGTTATTTCCAGCCATGACTTTCAACTCCTTTCGCTGAATATTCATTTGTCTTTACTGACTTAGCGCCCCGTGGGGCTCTTAAGATTCGACGCGTTGCTTTGAACTTCCTGCTGCCTGTTCTCATATTCCTTCGCACTCCTTTGCAGCAATTGTTCGTATTCATTCAAAATGTCATACGCCTTCTTGATATCATTTTCCAACTCTATCATTCTGTCATTGAACACTTTACTGTCCGAGTTTGTTGCGCTGCCCCAAACGCGCTGCATATCAACACTGCGTATGGATTCGATTGCTTGCTTAACCTTGTTAAACGCGGTCATAACACCTTGTGCGAAAGACGCAACATTATTAATAGCTGTTGCTACGACTATAACGGTTCCTACTATTGACATTTTACACCCTCCTTTCTCTATGAATCTTATATTCATCGCCAAGTGTGAACGTCGTGGCGTTCGCGCTCGGCATGGAATACCACACATTTTTATATACACTAAATAAGCAAAAGACTTGACGAATTGCGAATACCCGAATCATGTACTGTAACGCTCTTGTCTAGCGGTTCTCCATCGTTTGCGCTAATCAATACGGTTTCTTCGCTCCCGCTGAAACCGCCTCGTGTTAAGGGTACCAAAATGTCAATTAGCAACTCAATCGCTTCACCAATCGTTAGCACCGCCGGCAAATATGCGTCAAAATGACTACCAATCGCCGGCAAATAGACATCAACAAGGTATTTTTTCATCAAATATCGCCTCCTTGTGTGTATTGAAGAAGTTTCACAAGAGTTGCGGTCGCGTTATTCAATGCAAAGCCGAAATTCTGATTAAGCTCTGCTCTATAACCCATCGGTAAAACGCTGATGTTCAATCGGTACTGATTGCTGATGCCACTACCAACCCAGATGCCATTGTTGCCGTTAATGTGCGTTCGGTACCAGTCTTCACTTGTCAGCGAATTTAGGTTGTTTACAGTTTCTGCAACTACAAAGCCAATATTGCAGTGGCTTGCGCATGCTCCCATGGCTTTTTGGAGCCGATCGTATAGCGGTTTTGTGTCCGTATCATCTGTCGGTTTGCAGTTCTCCAGCATAGATTGGAGCGACGACATTGATTGTATGACTACAAGCATAGGCGCAAATTGCGGCGAGCTTTCTACCGAAGCATTATGTTCGTTGCTACGCGCAGTGATTTCATTCACAATGTCACAAACCGCCGCTGCGCAGCTATCCGGTGTCGTGAGAGTGGTTAGATTGCTCACCGATTCATCATCGGACAGTGTTTTGCCCGATGGTGCAAGCACGATTGTTTTTACCCCTGCGCGTCCGGCGAGCATAGAACTGAGCGCACCGACAAACGACTGCCATTCTCTGTCGACCGACAGTACCAGACTTACGGGAGTTTTGATGAAATCGTAGTACGCAATATCCAACGACCCTTTTTCGACACCTATCGGAATGCGGTTCAAGCACCCTTCTTGTACATGCGGCAACAGGAACTGCTCCGCAACCACCTCCGGCAACATCGGGACTTTTTCTGCTTTCAAGCCGGGGTACGCTTCACTTGCGGCCTCAGCGAATTCCTTAATGTACCTAAATTGCGCATCGTCCATTGTCACACGCGCAACTTGGAACTCAAGCAGGCTGTCCTTGTCCTTGCGAAACAGTCCTCGCCCTTTTGATTTCTCGGGCACTAAGCCTTCCGTTCTTCCCACTACGCTTGAGTATTCATCTGCATTGTTCAACTGCAAGCAATAAATTAAGCTGAAATTCTGAAGCATATTGAATCGCACGTTACTAACGCCTGTGCAGGTCAGTACGAAGTATATTCCGTACTTTGTACCTTCTCGCGTAAGATAACTGATGTCATCCATAGTTTCCTCGTATAGTTCCGAGAATGCTGCATAATTGTTGATTATCACGACGACATTCGGCATAGGCACCTCTGCGTCCCGATTATATTGGAGCAAGTCGCCACCATACGCCGCGAGTGTCTTTTTGCGTGTGTCAAGTTTGCCGAGGAGCAGCTTGAACAGATTATTAACCTTTTCCGTTTCGGAAGACAGCATTACGTCTCCGACATGCGGGGCTTCGGCGAAAGCGGTCAGTGTTTCCGCGCCAAAATCCAAAATATATATGTTAACCTCGTTTGGTGTATGCTCTGTTATAAGCGAATAACACATCGCTTCTACGAACATCGCCTTGCCGTTACCCGCCGATCCATAGACTATCGCGTTGCCGTCACGTGTAATCGGTACACGGAAAATGCCTTGCGCCTGATGCGAGGGGTCATCGTATTCACCGACAATCGGGTTGAGTACAAAGGGGGTGTTCTCTGTTTGCGTATACTTTTCTCTTAGTGCTTCAATGTAAATGAGGTCGGGCAAAGCGTCAAGCCACATTTTCCAACGCTTTACGTTTTCTTCCTCACATGTTTTCCTGATATACTCCGTAATCACATCAAGCTGCTTCGGAGGGTCCTTTATCATAGCGAAGCGATCTATGTTCGCTTCGGCAATAACGCGTCCATTCGTGTTAATAACAGATACGGCATCGTCACGGTCCTTGATAACCTTTTGCGACGGATAATACGGAGCACCCGCCCACGCAGATTGCCCGATTTCGAAAAGCTCATTGTTTCCTACCTGCAAATAAAACCGCCCAGTATCAACAAGCGCAGCAGCCTCTGTGCGCCCTAACATTTCCGAACTGTCGCCATTATCCTGTACCTTCAGGCAAATGCGGAAACGGCTGTTGCTGCGAATTTGGTCGTCAACAACACCACCGGGTTTCTGTGTAGCAAGTATCAAGTGGACGCCTAAGCTGCGCCCGACGCGCGCCGTGCTTGTCAATTCGGTCATAAAGTCAGGCTGTTCCTTTTTGAGCTCCGCAAACTCGTCGGATATGATGAACAGGTGCGGCAGCGGTTCACTGACTTTTCCGTCACGGTAGAGCTTCTGATATTTGTAGATGTCGATATTACTGACGTTGTGCTGCTGCGAAGTATCGCGGAAAATCCGTTCGCGTCGATGCAGTTCGCTCCGCATAGAGGCAAGCGAACGCTTTATTGCATTACCGTCAAGGTTCGTAATGATACCGGCTGTATGCGGAATGTTTTCAAAGGACTTAGCCATGCCGCCGCCCTTATAGTCAATCAAAATGAAGGCAACTTCGTATGGCGAGAAATTAACCGCCATAGAAAGTATATAGGCGATGATAAACTCGCTTTTACCGGAACCCGTCATGCCCGCCACAAGTCCGTGTGGACCGTGCGCTCTTTCATGCAGATCGAGTTTGAACGACTCGCCGTACTTATCGACGCCAATGGGTGCGGCAAGCGACTTTGTGGGGTCGTTTGCTGACCAATTTTCTACAAGGTTCAAGTGCTCTATCATGCCCAAATCCAGCATTTGAAAAAAAGTGTACTTTTTCGGAAGCGTAAAACTTGAACCGGTTATGTCAACAACCGTGTTAGCCAACACATTTGTAACGCTCGGCACATCTATTTGCTGCGGAACATCTGTGATGAAAGGTATCGGCGGGTCGCTCACATCGCCAATCAGCGTTAAATTACCGGCGGAGCCGTTGCAGAGTTCGACAACCGCTGTACACTCTTTCGGAAGATCCTTCAGGCGCTCAAACATAGACAAGACCGTGAACTTCAGATTTTCTTTGCTTTCCTGCACTCTACGAACGAACTCAGCTTTAGATGCGAGAGACTTGTCTAAGCATATAATCAGAAAATAAGGCGATTCATTTTCGAGCCTATTGCCGTTAAACTCTTTCCTGTTCTCAATTATGGTGTCAAGCGTTGTCGAGAGTTCCTTTGCTTCGTCTGAGTTTGTCGCAATGTAGCGTACAGTACGTTCGTTATTCATTGTGTGCGGTAACCAACGGACAAACGCAAATTCCTCTGCGTCCGCTTCGTCATACAGCAAAACAATCTTCACTTCGTCGTAGCTGTGTAGCGCAACGGTTTGCAAAATAAGACTTTTCGCATATGAGAGCAAGTAATCGCGTTCGCCATACACACCACTGATAAATCGCTTCGCGAGTGGCACGCAGACCGGTACGTTGTTCAACCAGCGTTTTTTCTCGCCGAACTGATACATTTCCTCTGTTAGGTTATCCTGCTCAACAGCGAAACGGCGCTCTGGGTACTGAATTTCGGCTTTAAGCGGCAGACTGCCATAGCCGAGCCGCAGCCCAAGAAAATCCGTGTGTTTTGGTGTTCGCTCCCAAATAAGCGGCATCGGAGAAAGCACCCTTGAAATGTACGAGGACATGTCCGCATCATTATCACGCAAAACACGCTCCTGACGCCCTGTTTCGGCGACGATAATTTCTTCAGTCTTTTGGAGATACTCTTTGTAAGCCAATTGTCGCCGTGCTTCAGCGCGCTCCTTCAGCTTGCGCTGATATGTTTTTGTTATAAGTGGCCACATCAGTGTGCCGAGCAGCATGCTGATGCTCATTACGATCGAAGGGATTGCTGCCGCAATATCGCCTCGCCCGATTGCGCTGTTTATAGCAAATGCGCCTGTTGCCATAGCCGCCATTGCCATAGTCATTGACGGCCCTATCAGCATTATAGTGGGAACCTCGTCGCTATTCTGATTCGTGGGCGGGGCATCAAGTTTCAAGCTGAAGGTATCAACATCGTGCTTGAATCGCGGAGCCCGATAGTAGTAATCATCCACGATATCAAAGTCCTCATCGCTCGCATCCTTGGTGTCTGTAGTTGCAAATGTCGGAGCATGGTATTCGCGAATTTTATCGCTTCGAACCGAGATGCTTCCATCGGGGTTATTCAGGAATATATAGCGACCCGCAACAACAATCTGTAAGCCCATTATGTAGACTACATCGCCGTTGCGCAGCATTACCTGCTCTATTGCGTTTCCGTTGACGTATGTTTTGTTTGTGCTCTGCATATCGCGTACTGAAATGCCCTGCGACGAGAGCGTGAGCTCGGCATGGTAGGTGGAAACGAAGTTGTTCGCGTACAGAATGTCACTATCATTACCGCGCCCGATTTTCAGCGTAACTTCAGAACCTGTAAGTTCATATCCGAGATAACGCTTTCGGTCTTCACTCAAGGGTTCTGTGTAGAGTACGAATTTCAAGCCTCCGCTCACGCTTTGTATCCTGTACATTTGCAGTGCAACGATTGACACGCTTTGCAAAACATTGCCGTGCTCATCGACAATCTTGAATCGTCGGTTCGATTTCAAAATCCACTGCGGTTCAGCACCAGATTCCTGAGAGCGCAAAGCCTCAACTGCAACTATATCCGTCGTCCTTCCCGCTTCGTTTTTTCCGCGCACCCAATAATGTCCCACGCATGCCTCGGGTAATACGATACTACTAATTTCAGTCTGTGACAGGAGTGTCAATTTCATAGAGCTTCATCCCTTCAGTTTTTTTATGGTCCGAATATTCAAGCATTGCTTGCTGCGATCCTAAAAAATGGACTCTGTATCGCTATGACCATAGCTTTGCTGTGGCTTTTGTCCGAGAGGCGCATTGCTAAGAAGTTTAATGTAATCTACCCTCAGCGAAACACGACCAAACTTAATTATGTCACCCGACTTCAGCGGAGTAGCGTTGCTAACAACTGCACCGTTCAAGGAGGTTTTGTTCGTGGTTCCAACGTGGCAAACGACAAGCCCACCCATGTGCGGTGTTATTTTACACTGCTCGCGCGACACGCTTTTGTCTTGCACTTTTATTTGACAATGCTCACCGCGTCCAATGAACACAGCATCGACCACTGCAAGCGTCCACGTATTGCCGAGATTTGTGTTGTCGCTAATCTTGATTTCATATTGCGAGCCAAAATGGTCATTGTGCATGCTCTCGCCAATAAACTCTGTCGCGCCCGCGTAGTTGTCCTCGTTTTGTTTCGGTACGGCAAGAATTGCGGTGTGTGCTGTCGCACCCTTGGTTTTCCTGCGCAGCAAGACAACTATTACAACAATCGCGATGATGACCACTACCGCAATCACCGCTAATTCGATGACTGTGTTTTTCCCAAACAGATTCAGAATTGGATTTGATGTACTGTCATAGTCTGTCACGGTCGGCGTTTCTGATACGCTTGGCGTTGCGGTCACAGTGGGATCGGAGGGCAAGCTCGGGGCGGTTTCTGTTACAGGCGCACCGAATACAGGGAATTTCACATCAAGGCTCACGGTGCGCCCGCCATCATCAATGTCTACTTGTCGGGTTGAACCATCAAGCAGCGCCGCAGGAACGGTCGTCACAAAAAAGGAGTAGTTGTTTACTGCGAGGGTTCTTGCAAGTGCCGCAGTGTCAGTGTTGCTGACAAGCGAAAAGTATCTGCCGCCGCTCATGCGTACTATCGCGGAGAGTTCCTTGTTTTCTGCGGTCTCGCTTTTGCTCACCGCAACAACGTCAACAGGATATCTATCGCTTTGCAGCTTTAGATAAAGCTCCTCTTTAGTTATACCGCTTTCCGTATCGTCAACACCGTCTGTTATCACAATTGTGCGATAGAACGTGACTTTTTCGTCAGCTATGGCAGTGTTAGGAATCGTTCTGTAAACTGCATCGTAGATTTTGCTCTGAGCGCCGTTAAATTCAAGTTTTTCTATCGCATTCGCGAGGTCGTATCGGTCAAGCGTAAAATCCTGTAGCACATTGATTTCGTCTCCAAAGGAAACGAGTCGAATCTCCTCGTTCAAGGGTTTTCCGTCAACAAGATTCTTCAAGGCTTCGCGAACGCCATCGCGAAGCGAGCTCGGCATTGAGGTTGAAACGTCTACCAAGACAGTGGTCTTGATAAGCGCGGCTTCGTCGGATAACGAGCCGATTGCTGTTACATCGGTGCTCTGATTGGAAACAGTGCAGGTAAGCCCGTCCGCATGCAGTTCTCCGTTCACAAACACTGTGAACTCTTGTTCCTTGACGTAAGCCTGCAAAACAACAGTGTCAGTCTCCGCTGCGGCAACTGACAGCATTGCCGCCGAAAGCAAAATGGCCGCCATCAACGCCCGAACGCTTTTTTTTAGTTTTTTCGCCATAATATCTTTCCCTCTTCTCTTTTCACCAATGTAACACATTCCACAGAGTGTTACATAAGAAAAAATCTCGCGCTGCCAAGCATTTTATGCATCTTCATCGTGGGTTCCCGCCGAAGTCCGACTACACCGCGGCGCATATCACGTAAACTACAATAGAAAAAACGCCAATGTAACACTTTGTGGAATGTGTTACATTGGCGTTATTAGTTTATAAGGAGAACAAAATAATGTCAGCTACTCAACCAATCCGAAGCAAGCAACAGGTCCGCGAGCTCGCGGGGTACTACCTCAGACGCGGCGAGCTGCGCAATCATCTGCTCATAGTGATGGGCGTGCATACGGCTCTGCGAATCAGTGACTTACTGCGTCTGACGTGGAGCGATGTTTACGATTTTGACCACAAGGCCTTTCGGCAAAGCATCGCCATAACCGAGCGCAAAACACGAAAAACGAAGCTCGTCGCACTCAACAAAACAATCGTCGCCGCACTTAAACTCTGCCTGCCGTTCGCGCACCGCAACGCGCCGCTGATTAAGAGCCGCAAGGGAGGATCCATCAGCCGTATTCAAGCGTATCGCATAATCCGCGCGGCATCCGATGCGCTCGCTTTTACCATGCGCGTCTCGTGCCATTCTCTGCGCAAAACCTTTGGGTATCACGCGTGGATAAACGGTGTATCGCCTGTTGTCATAATGGAAATATATAACCACTCCAACTTTGCCGTGACGCGCCGCTATCTCGGTGTCACGCAGGACGACAAGGACGCAGCTTACAGCAGACTAGCGGATATTATATGATAATTATGCATTATATCATGCAGTTTTGATGAGCGCAACACCTAATTTTAATACTTGTGCCTACTAACAGAGCGGTGTCGGGTGTGTTCAAGCGTTTCGCGTGCGAAACGCTTGTTGTGAGCTAACCGTTTGACAAACCGCGATACTGTGCTATACTGTCCAGATCAAAAAAACTCGGAGGGTCTTACCATGCCACGCTCAACAAACCAAAAATCCAAGCCGCTGTACCTCATGCGTATACTCCTCGAACGCACGGACGAGGACAATTTGCTCACCGCGCAGGAGCTTTTATGACATTCCCGCAAGCCGACAAAGCATCTACGGAGACATTGAAGCTCTGCAAAAGTTCGGCGTGAACATCGTGCTGAAGTCCGGAAAAAGCGGCGGCTACTACGTCGAATCGCGCGACTTTGAGCTTACGGAGGTCAAGCTGCTCGTTGACGCGGTACAGTCCTCGCGGCTTATAACCGAGCGCAAGAGCCAAGAACTGATTGCAAAACTCTCTGCACTCACAAGCACGGCACAGGCGAAGCAGCTTAATCGGCAGGTTTGGGTAAACGGCAGGGCGAAGGCTCTCAACGAGACGGTCTACTACAGCATCGACGCGATTTATGACTCGATAAACGACGGTAAGAAAATCTGTTTTAAGTATTTCGACTACAACATCAAGAAAAAGCGTGTGTACCGCAAAAACGACCAAGCGTACATCCGCACCTCTTATTATTAAGACGTAGCCTATTCAAATTATCTCTACATGCAATACCGGTGGCACTATGATTCACGCATAAAAACAAATTTGCGAAAGCGTTCTGCATAATTCGCTCCGAAATCCTTTAGTATAATTTCATCGGAAAACCCCTCGAACAAGCATCCGTAATACCAAGCATACAACGCGGTTCCTGCCATTTCTGCAAATCTCGTTTGCCAATACTTCGCGATGAAATGTGTTGCTAAAAGAGCGACTAAAATTACTGCGAGCGCACCAAGCAACACCCATTTTAACGTCTCCGGTAGTGGAATCGCACTCTGTAAGGAACTTCCCGTGCGTGTTATACTTTCTTGCGCCTGTGCTGAGTACATGGAAAATGTTTGAATGCTCTTACCTATAAACGCAATAATCACTATCGGTAATATTACTACGGGGAAAAGCAAAAGTCTTAATGCTTCGTTTCGACTTACATTGCCTTGTTGATGTTCTTCATCATATAAATAGTTGCTATCCTTGGTGATTTTACAGTATTTCTTGAAAATCTTTTGAGGTTCCGCTTTATAACTGAATCCATTTACGACAAATCTATAACATTGATGAAACATCGTCCTGAAATCCGCTGAAAACTCTTTATGACTTTTTGTGTCAGCGATATGGTGCATTATCAATTCTGCTAATAACCGTCGATTGCCTATGTCACTATATCTTAATGAGCGCGTTTTTGTAATCGCAATAACAGCGCGAGACATGGTGTTGTTATCGTTGTTATTAGGAAGTATTTTCCAATAAAAGCATTTGGCAACCAACAAATCCATAAATGATTTGTGTGTGAACACCAGTTTGTCGAGAGCCTCTTCACGAGTGAGTACACCGCATGTCCGAATGTCTGCGAATATCGCTTCCTTTGTTTTTGCGTTCTCATAATAATAAGCCCCCAACGGCTTTCCGTTTCTTGTATCAAGAACAGCGTGATTTCTTTTGCTAATATTGTCCGGGAAGCCATCTACAAGTTGCTTTACGGTTTCGACAAATATCTCTTTATCTATCTCGGTGGTTTGCATTGAATACATTTTCATTGCGATTCCCATCATGAAGTATTCGCGTTCAAATGGAGACAGAACAGAGTATGTTGTTTCTGTTGCTTTTTGAAATTGACGATCATAGCTACCGAGTAAAAACTCATCAATAATACATGCATGAGTGAGGTTCTTATATTTATCCTCCATTTTTCGCAGTTTCCATATTTGAACAATCAATGACAGTTGCGATGGTCTGCGGATTAGGTCAATAAACTGTGGGGAAACCCCAGTCTCTAAAATCTTTACAATACTGCTTCTAACCTCTTTGTCCACATTGCGAAGCGCATAATGAATTTTATCATCACTCAACATGCAAAGATTAACAATGTCGCAATGCGATGGGTTTGTAGACGGTATATTGCTTCCAAGCGCACTATTTTCCTCTGTAATGTCCATAAAATAATTTCTTCGACCTGTTAGGATTATCTTTGTTCTTTCGGTCGCGAGTTTCCATATACTCGCAAAATGGCGACGGCGTGTATCTGCATCACCAACATAATCCATTTCGTCAAAGCCATCAAGTATAAGAAGAAGTCGGCCGTTATTATTAAGTATCTCTAAGGCTTGTGCATTAAGCCCGTATTGGGAAGTGCAATAAAACAATATTTCGTCAGGGTTTGAGTTCCGAGGCGATTTTCCACGGAGTCTAATAAGTATGGGTGTCCGTTCCGAATTTGAATTTATAAGTCGTTCTGTTAATTTTAGTGAAGTGACTGTTTTTCCTTGTCCAAAATCACCTAAAATGGCGAGTTGCCGCCGCTCGCTCTTTGCAAGCCAATTATCAATGTATTCATCAACACTTTGAGTTGTTTCATCCTCACTGCTCCTACACTCCAAAGGAGTATACACATCAGCTATTGTCAAATCCGACCCAGGCGTTGCAGAGTGCAAGAGTTCCTTTTTAATTGCCGCATAGTACCCACTAAAATCAATTAGCCGATTAAGCAAGTTGTTCTTGAACTTGAATTGAACACTAAAGGAACCCCTTGATTCTCTATCCGGCTTATTCTCAGGGTTATCTTTAATCGCAATAATTACGGATTTGCATTCAGGAGTTACTTCTCGTGTGTAAGTAATAAACCGATCTACAATAGGTTTTTCAGGTACAACATCGCAAATCAACACAACAAGATGCTTGTCACCATCTGATTTGATATAGCAGTTTTCTTGAGAATGCCAATGTTCGGGTAATATATTGGCTTGTGTGTTGAGTATGTTGTAGATTGCCATAAATTCTAACCGCCACGGCTGCGTACCTTTCGAAACCTGTTCCTCTCCATAAAAGAAATCATAGTCTATACATTGCTTCAATTCGTCTTGGTGTTTGCTACGACTCAACCAAATCCTTGAATCCTGAAACATTAACGACATACGGCGTAAGAAGCCATTATTTATGTTGCTTTGGGCATCAAGACGATTTTGCCTTACACTTATAGCTCCGCTCCATCCATCATGGGTTCTGACAGTTACGGAAACGGTTTTGTAAAGAATAATTATCATAATTAGCATTGGAGTTATTCTGAAAGACCACTCTAATATGCTGCCTTTCAACTCAATAGGAACCAAAATACTTATTATGTATTCAATAACTCCTATTTCCGGGATAAGCATAGCGGCAGAAAAGACGGTTAAATCCCAAATCAGGCATGCTCCCCAAAAAGCGAACCGTTCCCTTGTGTTCTTTGGTTTCCTTCGTTTTATCCGACACGTTTGAATAAATGCTACTATGCCTACACAAACAATTAATAATGATACTACTACTTTTAGCATAACCATTTACCTCCTTGCCACAAGGGATAGACTCTTAACACCCATGCTGTACTTTGAAATATTAAGAACAATTCCGACACAGATGAAGTCAAGTATCATGCTTGAACCACTGAACGCGATAAAAGGCAATCCTCCAAAATTCGCAGAAGGAATAAGATTAACTACAATCAGGGTGTTGAGAATTATTGATACAGCGAATTTTGCAGAAATACCCGCGGCGAGATAAAATGCAAAACTATCTTTAGATTTTGAAGCTATACTTGCTGCCCTTATCGCTATCAAAGATAAAAGAACCAGTATTAACACAGCTCCGACAAGCCCAAGTTGATAGCTGATTCCTGATAAGATATACCCACTTTCAATATTAGGCACATGTTTCATTTGATATTCACTGCCTACCCCCAAGCCCACTCCGAATACACCGCCTGCGGCTATATTATAAAGCGATTGTATAGTGTGCCACCCGTGATGTAGCGGGTCACTAAACGGGTCAAGCCAAGTTGCAATTCTCGAAGAAGCGAACTCGCTAAACATTGAAATGTATACAACCGAAAGTATCAAGGAAACACCTGCGATGAGCAAAGCTACTCCCGGCTTTTTTATGAAGCAAATAGCCATGGCGATAAAGAATATTGTCATTGACATCGACAAATCAGGCATCAACATAACCAAGCCTGCTGAGACTGCTGCAATAAATCCAGTAGCAAAAATCATTCCTGTTCCAAACTTTTTTCAGTTCCGGTCATTCTTGCAACAATAATAATCATCGCAACGCATAGAAGGTCTGCGATATTTATGTTTATCCCGTTTCCTATTGTTAAGTGTTTTTTTGTGTAGTAACCGTTTCCGATAAATAAAGCCAAGATAGCTAAAGCAACCGATACCGCAAATATACCCCATGCTATTTTTTTTAACAACCCGATAATCCACAAAACTGATTACCATCATTATCATAAAACCCAGAACCATAAACAGGCCTTGACGTCGCAGGTAGTAAAAAGCATCGCCATATAGGGTTTCTGATGATGTCAATCCAAAAATCACGACAAGACCTGTAATGGAAGCGATTACGGTGAGGATGAGCAATGTAGCATCGAGACCCATTCGAGCCGCTGGAACATAGCTCCTAGGAATCTCATCAGCAGGCGAGTCCTCTTGATCTTCGACATGGTGTGGCTCCATTAACCTTCGTAACCTACTAAATAAACTACCCGGGTCAGGTTGCGTATCGCCCTCAATCAAATCATCCTCATCAAAACCAATGTATTCATCTTCAAAATTAAGGAAGTAGTCGCGAAGACGGTCTTTTAGTCTTGCCACAATGCCACGCAATCTCATCCCATTACCTCCTAATTAAAGTTAGTATCCGATTGCGAAACTCGAAAAACTTAGTAATATCAAGACTTACGAGCTTCGTATATATATGACTTTCCTCCGCTTTTGTGGTAATTGAAGGTGTCAAAGCC